>OGCG01000181.1_pt1 | contig 42890 bp, 39 predicted proteins | sample 1570061 | NCBI WGS metagenome assembly OGCG01 (sample SAMN06268698, study PRJEB24515) | hot springs metagenome | isolation source: Joseph's Coat, Yellowstone National Park, Washington, USA | place: USA:Joseph's Coat, Yellowstone National Park, Washington, USA
CTGGGCCAGTGGCCCCCGGGTGGGGGAGCAGGGAGCGCGTGTTTATGCAGAATATGCGGGAGGTGCAAGTTTTGAGCTGTGCCTCTTCTTTGCTGGGTATGAGCACCAGATGGCTGCGATGCGAGCTCAGACGGGCCGTTTGAGAGAGGCTCTGATGATCGATCCGGTGACCGGTCTGTGGAGTCGCCGCTACTTTTATCAGCGCCTTCGAAGGATTCTGACGCTCGATGTACCCCCTCCTGTGGCGCTCATCCTGATCGACTTAGATGGTTTTAAGAAGATCAATGACCACTTTGGTCACTTGATGGGGGATCAGGTCCTGATCGGAGTCGCCAGTTGCCTGCGCGGTGGGGTTTCTCAGGGTGTGATAGGACGCTGGGGCGGTGAGGAATTTGTGGTCTTACTCGAGGGATGCTCCTTTGAGGAAGGTTGGAGGGTTGCGCACGACCTGTGTTCGAAATTGGCGAAGCAGACTTTTGATGGAGTCGGTCGGGTCACAGCCAGCTTTGGAGTAGCTTCCTGGCAACGATGCGACACCCCAGAGAGCCTGCTGAGCCGCGCTGATCAGGCCATGTATACGGCGAAGCGAGAAGGGGGTAACCGGGTCGCAGGGGCAATCAACCCATGAAGCCAATCCCGGTAGGTACTGCTCGTAATCCTGGTTGCCAGGTCGCTTCTGGGCTGGGCAGTCACCCGCTAGAAAAAGCCTTGTAGATTGAATTTGCGGACTCCCAGGTTATTGGCGGCCTTGTGGCCGTCGGGTTGAAATCCTCACCTTAGGCTCAAGGCGCAGTGTTAGGGTAAAACCAATGGACCTGAGGCCACAGGGATCCATCGAGGATGTGAAGTCCCTCACTCAAAATCTGTTGCAGGCTCGAGATCTCTGGAAACGCTATGGGCGTCGCGACGTTGTCCAGGGAGTGAGCCTGGACCTAGCCCCCTCCGAAATCGTCGCTCTTTTTGGCCCTAACGGTGCGGGTAAGACCACGACATTCTACATGCTGGTGGGGTTCATTCGCCCGAGCCGAGGGAAAATTCTCCTTGGAGAGCGCGAGATCACCCCTTGGCCGATGTACCTGCGAGCGCGTAGCGGCTTGGGCTATTTACCCCAGGAACCTTCGGCGTTTCGTCGCATGACGGTGTTGGAAAACTTGCTGGCGGTGCTGGAGTTTCAGCCTCTCGATCGAAAGGCCCGCTATGAACGAGCCTATGCGCTTTTAGAAGAACTCGGCATCGCTCATCTGAAGGATAAATACGCGTATACCCTTTCGGGGGGCGAGCGAAGGCGCCTGGAGATTGCTCGTGCGCTTTGCAACAACCCGAGCCACATTCTTTTGGATGAGCCCTTCACGGGAGTGGATCCCAAAAATGTGCATGACATTCAGAAGCTGATCGAGCAGCTCAGGGAGCAAAGAGGGGTAGGGGTGTTTATCACCGATCACGCGGTGCGCGAGACCCTGGCCATTACCGACCGAGTCTACCTGATGTATGAGGGCCGGATCTTCTTTCAGGGAACTCCACAGGAATTTCGGCGCGACGTAGGAGTGCGCACCCACTACCTGGGGGAGGAGTACGAGCTTTAGGGTATGACGTTTTGGTGGCTCTTGGGCCTCCTCGTTGGGGTTGCCGCAGCGGTGGCCTATGTGGGTGATTGGGTTGCTCGGCAGGTGGGGCGTCGCCATTGGCGCCTTCTCGGCCTTCGCCCCCGCGCAACGGCCTCGCTTATTGCGGTCCTCACGGGGGTCATCATTTCCTTGGGGGCCTACGCAAGCTTTTTTCTCCTCGTGCGAAGCGCAAGGGAGACTTTGCTTCAAGCGGAGGTTGTCCTTCGCCAGCGGGATCGTTTGGCTCAGGAGGTACACCTGCTCCAAGGGCAGCTTGCTCAGCTTCGTTCGGGAGCGGCTCGCGAGCTGGCCCAGCGCATCGAGCTCTCTGCTCAGCGCGATGCTCTTGAGAAAGCCCTGCAAGGAGCGCGGCTGGAGCTGATCCGCCTCCACCAGGGGCTTCAGGCGTCTCGGGCTGAGCGGAGCCGCCTCCAACGCGAGCTCGTGGCTTTGGGAAAGGCATATGCCGAAGAACGCGCCGCCTTGCAGCGAGCTCGGCTGGAGCAAGCGGAGCTGGTCCGGACTCATCAAGCGCTGGCGCGCTCACTCCGAGAGGCTCGAGCCCAGCTCAGCGCACTCAACCTCCGCTCCGCTCATCTTCAGGCGCAACTCGCCGCTTTAAACCATCGTTTGATCGCAGCGCAGCTTGCTCAGCGAGCAGCTCAAAAGCGGTTTGCCCTGTTACAGGCTCAGACGGATCAGCTGTATCAAGAGAAGAGCTCTCTGGAATCCAGTCTGGCCTTACTCACCTTGGAGGACCAAAACTTTACCTCCGAGCAGTCGAGCCTGGCCGCACAGGCTGCCCAGCTGAGCGTGACCCTGGGCTTAGACCAGCAGGCGATCCAGCAGCTCAACCTCAGGGTGGTGAGTTTGGAATCGGAGATCAATCGGCTTCGGGAAAGCCAAGATCTGCTTCGCCACAGCTTGAGCTTGCTTTTGAACGGCAAGTTGCTTTTGAGTCAGGTACTTCAGCCGGGAATCGATCCGTCTCAGGCAGAGCGATCGGTGAACCTGCAAGCTGAGCTGCTGGGGTTTCCGGGAGCCCGCCTCGTTGCCCCCGTGCCGCCAGACCCGCCTGCGGGGGGATTGCTTAGGGCTTATGTGGTCGGTATCGATTCAGGCGATCATCTGTTGGTTCGTGTCACGGTGGAGCCCCACAAGGAGATCTTTCCCCGAGGAACCGTACTCGCCCGCACGACCATTTTGCTGCCCGCTACCGTCCAGCAGCTTGCCCAGAGTTTTGAGCGCCTTCGTAGCCGAGCGAATCAACGTCTCTTACAAGCAGGTTGGATCCCCGAGGAACTCCTGCTGACTCATCTCGATGCGCAAAGCTTGTTCCAGATCGTCTCTTCTCTCGATCGCGGAACAGGAGGAGCCGAAATTGCCATCGTCGCTCAGAGCAACCTTTACCTTAATGATCCTCCGAACCTTGAGTTTGCGATCTTGCGGTGAGTTAGCTATGGGGTTTGGGCGGGGAGTTGAAGCCCATCGGGAGAGACGACCTGGACCTGTTGAGGTTGGCCGGGGAGATAGAGGAGAAGATAGGGGCTGGTGAGGATCTGGGGGACCATCGCTCCTCGAGGGGGACTTTGAAACTCGACGAGCACCTCAAGGCCATATGCGGTTGGTTCAAGCCCCAAAAACTTGAGACCATAACCTCCCGTAGGTTTTTGCCCTTGGAAGATGAGGAGCAAGCTTCCGCTTTGAAAATCGATCGAGGGGGGAGGTGGGGGAGGAAAACGGTCTCCGCTGACCAAACCCCACAATTGGTTGAGTTGAGCTTGGTTGTGGATGAGATAAGCGGCAGGTAAGGATCCGTGGTAGGCGCTCTCTCCTCCAGCTTGAAGGACTCGAGCTTGAGCGGCGAGGAGGGACTGAAGGTGAACGCCATACTCCACCGCATAGGCGTGGACCTCGAGCTTGCTGGGGGTTGGCGTGAAGCTTAAAGGAGGAAGGGGAGGGTTGACGGCGAGGAGGAGGAAGGGCTTGGGCCCTTGGCTGGCTAGCTCGGAGAGCGCTTCGTTGCCTTGAGGGCCTTGAAAGCCGGGAGGAGGAGGGGAGGGTTGGGGGGTGACCTCAAGGCTGCTCCCCGCGCCCACAGGACCAGAGAGCAGGTACCACTGCCCCTGATAGAGCCAAGCGCCCTGGATGGGGGCTTGGGTCTGAAGCAAAATCCCTTCAGCTACAAAAGCTGGAAATGGCACGGGAGGGGCGCTCTCGCTGAAAAAAGGTAAGCCCTGAACGAGGAGCAGATGGTCTTGGGGTGAGGGCCCCAGGGGCAGGTTTTGAGAGCCAAGCTGGACCGTCTGGGGAGTTCCATAGAAGAAGACGAGCTGGAGCACTCGGGTGGGCAACAGCAGCTGCAGCTCGCTGACTCGATACCCATGAGACTCCATCATCGTGCATCCCGAGAGCAGGAGGGCAGCGAGGAAAAGGAGTCGGCGCATAGTTCTATGCTAACCGACTCCTTCTCGAGGACCAGCTTGACTCAAGAAAAGGTCAAGGCTGGACTGCTCAGCCTCAGAACTCTCAAGGTTCCTTACTGCCCTTGCCCCAACGAGAAACCGGGTACCCCATCGAAGGTGTAGAGGTTTTCGGTCTTGATGAACTCAAGCCCCGCTTCCGAGATCCTTCGGAGGAGCTCCAGGATATCCTGAGGCTGGGGGTGCTCTCCCTGGAATCGGCACCGCCAGTGATCGGTGCAGAAGGTTTCAGGAAATCCCCCTGGCCATACCTTGGTCCCCCGGTTGGTGATCATGTTGAGTTGGAGGGAGGGCGGTTCTAAGGCCTTGAGCCGTTGAGCAAGGCGCTCCGGATTACGTCCGTCCTCGCTCCAGGCCAAAAAGACATCAACCCCGGTCAACTCTTTGCGGGCTGGGTGTCGGGTGGGGAGGGTGATCTTGAGCGGTGTTTGGGCTTGGATGGAGACCGGTTTGAGGTGCTCTGGATGCTGGCCAAGCCGTTCGATCACTGCGTCGGCAAATGCCTGGGTCCCCAATCGAGCTCGGCTGTGCCCTTCTCGGTAGATATCGATCGTATGAAGGCCTTCTTCCAGGGTGCGCAGCCAGGCATTTTGAATGCGCTCGGCAACCTCCGGCTGGCCAATGTGGACGAGCATCATCACCGCGGCCTGCAAGAGACCCGAGGGGTTAGCGAGGTCCTTCCCGGCCAGGGGCGGAGCAGAGCCATGAATGGCTTCGAACATCGCTGCTTGCTCGCCGATGTTCGCGCTTCCCCCCATCCCGACCGAACCAGCGATCTGAGCTGCGATGTCGGAGAGGATGTCGCCGTAAAGGTTGGGGGTGACGATGACGTCGAAGATCTCAGGCGTGTCGGCGAGCCGAGCGCTGCCGATATCGATGATGAGATGCTCATGCTCCAGATCGGGATACTCGGCGGCCACTTCCTCAAAGACCTTATGGAACAGACCGTCGGTGAGCTTCATGATGTTGTCCTTGGTCATCGCGGTGACCTTCTTCCGCCCGTAGAGGCGAGCATACTCGAAGGCATAGCGGATGACCCGCTCGCTGCCAGGACGGGTGATCAGCTTGAGGCACTGGACCACCTCCTCGGTCTGCCGGTGCTCAATCCCCCCGTAGAGGTCCTCCTCGTTTTCCCGTACGATGACCAAATCCATCTGAGGATGAAGGGTGGGGATGTACGGAGCGTAGGCGACGGTGGGGCGAACGTTGGCGAATAGCCCTAGGGTCTTCCGGATCGTCACATTGAGGCTCTTATAGCCCCCACCGAGCGGGGTCGTGATGGGCGCTTTGAGGAAGACTCGAGTTCTTCGAAGGCTCTCCCAGGCTTCCGGTGGGATTCCGGAGCTATGCCCTCGAAGGTACTGCTGCTCGCCGATCTCGATCGTTTCAATTTCAAGAGCCGCCCCCGCTGCTTCGAGGACGCGAAGGGTGGCGCGCATGATCTCGGGACCAATGCCGTCTCCGTAGGCCACCGTGATGGGTGTACGCTTCACGTTTAACCTCCTTCGGACCCCTGGGGTCCGAGGCGTCTCTATTCTAAAGGCTATGGGAGAGCTCTCGGTCACCGACTGGGCGGTTTTGGCAGTATTGGCAGAGGGGGAGGCGTACGGCTTTCAAATTGCCCAACTCTTCTCTGGGGAGCTAGCGTCCATCTGGCGGATCCAGAAACCCCAAATCTATCGCTCGCTGCAGCGCCTGAGCAGCCGAGGTCTTGCCGAGATGATCGGGGAAGAAGCGGGTCGGGGGCCACTCCGCCATCGTTATCGGATCACCGATTCGGGGCGGGCCCAGCTCGAAGCGTGGTTGGAGACCCCAGTCGAACTGCGCCAGGCCCGCTTTGAGCTTCGCCTTAAGCTCCTCTTCCTCTATCGAAGCGGGCGGGAGGTGAGACCGCTCCTCGAGCGGCAGCACGAGCGCTACCGGGAGGCGCTCGCTGCGTTTGCCAAACTCCCCGAGCAAGAAGGGCTTCCCCTCTTGGTCGCCCTCTGGCGGCGGGAGATGGCCCAAGCCAGCTTGCGTTTTGTTGAGGATCTGCTTAGCCGAAGCGGCCGGTGATATAGGCTTCTGTGCGTGGATCTTTGGGGGTTGTGAAGAGCTCTTCGGTGATCCCGTGTTCGATGAGCTCCCCGTTGAGAAAGAAAGCGGTCCAATCGGAGACCCGGGCGGCTTGCTGCAGGTTGTGAGTGACGATGATGATCGTCACTGCCTGTTTGAGCTCGCTGAGCAGATCCTCGATGGCTTGCGTGGAGATGGGATCTAAAGCGCTGGTCGGCTCATCCATGAGGAGTACCTCGGGCTCCACGGCGAGGGCCCGCGCGATGCAGAGCCTTTGCTGTTGGCCTCCGGAAAGCGAGGTTGCAGGAGCGCGCAGGCGTCCTTTGACTTCCTCCCAAAGCGCAGCTTGCTGGAGGGCTCGCTCAACCCGCTCATCGAGCAGACTGCGCTTGCGTACGCCTGCCAGCCTGAGCCCGGCGACCACGTTGTCGTAGATCGAAAGCGTGGGGAAAGGATTGGGTTTTTGGAAGACCATCCCCACCCGTCGGCGCACCTCGATCGGGTCGACGCCTGGACCGTAGATGTCTTCCCCATCGAGGAGGACCTGCCCCTCAACACGCGTTCCCGGGGTGAGGTCATGCATCCGGTTAAAGGCTCGCAGCAGAGTCGTCTTGCCGCAACCGGAGGGACCGATGAGCGCGGTGACCTGGTTGCTGGGGGCAGGAAGGTTGACTCCTCGCACGCCAGCGTGGGTCCCATAGTAGACGCTCAGCCCGCGGGCCTCGATGCGAATCGGCCCTTGAACCGTAGTCGCGACGGGTTGGAGGGCGGTCGAATCCATGGTCTCACCTTAACAATGCACGCAACGATCAAGAAGAGGTCAGCTCTTGAAGGGCCTCGGCCTCTGGCGCTTCGCGCAGCGGCCGGCGGATCCGCGCCCCTCCCAGGAGAAGATCGCCTTGATAGAAGACTGCGGATTGGCCAGGGGTGATCGCAAATTGGGGTTGCTCCAGGCGGATCAGGAGACCCTCGGGATGCTCGGCTTCGATTCGAGCGGGTATTGGGGGAGTTCGATAGCGGACCTGGACCTCGAAGCGCTCCGGCAGCGTCTCGACAAGGAGGTTAGGGGGATCGACGAGGAGTCGGTCGAAGAGGCAGGCCTCCCGAGGTCCAACTGTGAGGGTGTTGTGCTCTACATCGATCGCGACGACGTAGCGCTCGAGGTGGCTGTGGAAGAGCCGCAGGCCTCGGCGCTGCCCCAGAGTATAGAGGTGAGCCCCCGAATGTTCCCCGATCACCGCTCCGCTTTCCCAGTCGAGAATCGGCCCTGGCCGCAAGGAGATCCGCTCGGCGAGGAAGTCCTTGAGGTCTTGGTGGACGAAGCAGATGTTTTGGCTCTCAGGCTTTTGGGCAACTGGAAGCCCGAGCTCAGCGGCGATGCGCCGCACTTGAGGTTTGGGGAGATGGCCTACTGGGAAGAGGAGTTGGGGGATTGAGGAACGGGGGATCTCCCAAAGGAAGTAGCTTTGATCCTTGTGCGCTTCTCCTCGCAGAAGCCGATCTCCCTCTCGGCGCACGTAGTGTCCGGTGGCCAAGAAGTCGCAACCGAGGCGATGGGCCTGCTTGAGGAGAGCCTTGAACTTGATCTGGCTGTTGCAGCTCACGCAGGGATTGGGGGTCTCGCCGCGAGCGTAGCCCTCTAAAAACGGTTCGAGGATCGCCTCCTCGAAGACCTCCCGGTAATCGAGGACGTAAAAGGGAATCCCCAGCCGATCGGCAACCCGCCGAGCTTCGTAGGCGGCTTCCGGTGAGCAGCAGCTTTCAGGGTTGGCCCCTTGCCCCTCGGGCCAAAAGCGCATCATGGCTCCGATGACCTCATATCCCTGGGCGTGCAGCAATGCTGCGCTCACCGAGGAGTCGACTCCCCCGGACATGGCCACCAAGACTCTCTTGCGCACACCACTCCCTAGGCCCAAGTAGGCCCGTCCTCCATGCTACCAGTATTCAGCCCTCTCCGGCAACACAAGACCGTATAGCTTCCAAAAATTGCAGTATAGTGGAGCTCAGAATGACCAGAGCGCAGATCTGGCTCCGGGGCAGCCTAGCCCTCAGCCTGGGGATCTATCTCCTCTCCGGCTTCCTCGAGGTCGGTATGGGCTGGCAGATCCTCTGGCTGGTCCTCGCGGTCGGGCTGGCGACCTTCCAGGGCGGCCTGCGCTGGGGAGTGATCCTGGCCCTGCTCGGCTTTTTGGATGAGTATATCTTTTCTGGTTGGACTTGGCCGGAGATTGGCTTCTTGCTGATCTCCCTCGTTTTGGTCATCGCCCTTGGCGAGGGCTTTCGGCAATCCTACAGGCGGCAGGTCTGGCTGAGCAGGCAACTCGGCCTCCTCGTCGCAGCCTTGGAAGAGCTCTCCAGCTGCTCCAACCGAGAAGAGATCCTTCGGGCGATTCCCAGCCTCTTAGCTCGCCGGCAGATCGAGCACGTCTCCATTTGGCGCAAGGTAGGAGAAGAGATGGAGCTTGTGGCGGAGGGAGGGCTGATTGAGGAGCGAACCAGGGTGCCTGCGAGCGGGATCTTGGGTCGGGCCTGGCGAGAGGGAAAGAGCGTCTACATCCCTGATGTTCGGCGTGAGCCCTCCTACATCCCTTCGCGGACTCCCAGGGTCCGCAGCGAGCTGGCAATCCCCCTTGTGGAGCGCGGGGAGCTGGTCGCGGTCCTCAACCTCGAGCGCTCCTTCCCCATCCCCAATCGCGAGCGCGAAGGCCTCGAGCATTTCGGCCGGGCGGTGGGGAGAATCCTCGACACGTTAGCCGAGCGTTCGGAGGCTTTCTTGTTGGCCCAGCTTGCTGCCTCCATGGCCTCGGCGGCGAGCCCCCAGGGGGCTGCCCAGCGAGCCCTCGCGCAACTGGTTCCTGCTTTGGGAATGAGGAGCGGGGTGCTCTGGTATCAGCGGGGAAGCCGATTAGAAGCCTTAGGATTTTTTGGGACGTTTTCTGGTCAAGTAAACGAGGTTCTCCACCGTGGCCTTCTCTATCCTCAGGGTCTTTCCTGGCAGGTCTATCTCGACCAAACGCCTCGCTTTGAGGAGCACTACGACCAGCTCCCTTCAGCCTTGCCCCCCTTAAGGGAAGAGGGGATTCGGCGTGCCATTGTCCAGCCGATTCCCCTCGAGCCTGCTCCGAGGGGCAGGCTCCTCCTAAATCTTTATGACAACCGCTTGGGCCCTTGGCCTTCGCGCCTCAAGGAGCAGCTCGCTGCGGTGGCCAACATGCTGGGGCTAGGCTTCACACGAGCCTTTGCTGAAGGGCGCTTGAGGTTGCTCTTGGAGCTCGCTCAGGCGGTTGGGAATCCTCCCGAGCAGATCTATCCCCGCTTGTTGAGCGTTGCCCTCGAGATCGTTCCCGGAGTGGAGCAGGCCGAGCTCTGGCTTCAAGGCGAAGCAGGCTGGGAGCGTTGGACGTTAGAGGGTCGGGAGCAGGTCTCAGCGGAGGAAGCGGAAGAGCTTTGGTGGCCAGGCCCTCCTCAGTTAGTGGAGGGCAAGCTCTACCTTCCCGTCTCTCGCCATGGAGAGGCATTCGCCCTCCTCATCCTCAAAAGCCCGTTTGACCCGGGCGCTTTGGGGGAAGACTCGATGAGGGTCGCTCAGATCTTTGCTCCGGTCCTCTGGCTCCTCCTCAATGAGGCTCGCTATCGCAAGCTGCTCCTGCGGGCTGCTCTGACGGATCCCCTGACGGGGTTAGGAAACCGAAGGGCCTTTAATCGGGACCTTAGCGATGAGCTTGGTCGTGCCCAGCGCTATGGCTATCCTCTTTCCCTCCTCGTCCTTGACCTTAGAGGGTTCAAGCAGATCAACGATACCCTGGGCCATGTAGCAGGAGACTGGGCGTTGATCCAGATCGCCCGGGCTCTGGAGTTAGAGCGGCGAAACGGGGATAGCCAGTACCGCTGGGGGGGAGATGAGTTCGCCGCCTTGCTCCCCCACACCTCCTTGGAAGGGGCTCAAGCGGCTGCCCGTCGCTATGCTAGGGCGATCGAGGTCATCGAGGTCAAGGGCTTTCCGCTGGGATGCAGTATCGGTGTCGCCGCTTTTCCCCAGGATGCTTCCAATATGGAGGATCTCCTCAGGCTGGCAGACAGCCGGATGTACGAGGCCAAAACGCGTGGGTTAACCTTGCTCTGATGCGTCTTGGGGTGCTCCTCACGCCTGGTTTCCTTGAAGATGAAGCTGCTTTGAGCCTGGAGGTGGCTCGCCGCAAGGGTTGGGAAGGGGTCACGTTCGCCCGTCACCGAGCCAGCCTCGAAGGGGCCGCCGGGTCGGTCTGGGTTCCCCGCTATAGCCTGGCCGCTCGTCCGGAGCTCGACCTCCTGGTGATCCCCGGGAGCTTGCGGATGAGCCGGCAGGCTCAGGACCCCCTCCTCCGTGGCTGGCTGGACGAGGAGATCGGGCGGCTTCAGGCGATCTTTTTGGGAGCCAATGCTGCCGTCTTGTTGAGCAGCTATCTGCAAAGCCCCCTCTCGGCTGCCCCTCAGGCTCAAGAGGTCCTGCAGAACCTCGGGTTCGCTCTGAGTGAAGCTCCTTGGCTCTGGCAAGGCTCGTTCTGCACCACCCAGGGCCACCTGGCGCTCTTAAGGGCGCTCATGGCCTGGGCGGGGCTTGGAGCGGAGCCTGGCCTCAGCTAGAATGTCCAGGCCATGCCTTCGCTTTCGGTTGGGATCGTCGGCCTGCCCAATGTGGGCAAATCGACCCTCTTCAACGCCCTCACCCGCGCTGGAGCGCTGGCGGCGAACTATCCCTTCGCGACGATCGAAAAGAACGTCGGGGTGGTCCCCCTGCCGGATCCTCGCCTCGAAGCCCTCCAGGCTCTGTTTCGCAAAGGGGAGCGGGTCCCCCCCATTGTGCCCGCTCATCTGGAAGTCGTCGATATCGCGGGTTTGGTGGAAGGTGCCCACCGGGGAGAGGGCCTCGGCAATCAGTTTTTGGCTAACATCCGCGAAGTGGCCGCTTTAGTCCACGTGCTGCGCTGCTTCGAGGATCCTCAGGTGGTCCACGTTGGAGGGAGAGTCGATCCGATCGCCGATCTCGAGATCGTGGAGACCGAGCTCGCCCTCGCTGACCTTGAGACCCTCGAGCGGCGCCTGGAGCGTCTGAGGCGGGGAGCTCGCCTCCAGGCGGAGCCTGAGCTTCCTCTGGTCGAGGCGTTGCACGCTCATCTCTCCGCTGGGAAGCCAGCCCGCAGCTTCTCTTGGGAAGAACCTCAGGTCTTGGCCCGGCTCAGCCGCGAGCTGGGGCTCCTGACTGCTAAGCGGGTCATCTATGTGGCGAATGTGGGGGAGAGCGACTTGCCGGAGGGGGCCTCGAATTCCTGGGTCTCTGCGCTCCGGAGGCGAGCTGAGGAAGAAGGGGCTGAGGTCTTGGTCCTTTCGGCCCAGCTCGAGGCGGAGCTTGCCGAGCTCAGCCCTGAAGAAGCCCAGGCCTATCGTGCCAGCTTTGGCCTAAGGGAATCGAGCCTTGACCGTTTGGTCCGCAGCGCCTTCCACCTGCTCGGGCTCATCATCTTCCTCACTGCGGGGGAGAAGGAGGTACGGGCCTGGACGATCCGCCGAGGGACCCGGGCTCAGGAGGCGGCGGGCGAGATCCACAGCGATCTGGCCCGAGGCTTCATCCGGGCTGAGGTGATCCCTTGGGATCGGTTGGTCGCCGCGGGGAGTTGGGCGGCGGCTCGCGAGCGGGGATGGGTGAGGAGCGAGGGTCGGGACTACGAGGTCCAGGACGGCGATGTCCTCTACGTCCTCTTCAACGTCTGATACCCTCTTCAGGATCAAAGCCCGGGGTATCCTACACTTGGTTGTGGCCTTGGATGCAGCTCTCCCCGTGGGCTTCCAGACCTCCTTGCTTCTACAATGGATCTATGGGTTCTCTGGCAGGTAAGGTCTATGTGGTGAGTGGGGCGGCTGGAGCGATCGCCGAGGCCATTGGCGAAACTTTCCACGCGGCAGGTGTCAAGCTGGCCTTACTGGATCGGGAGGAGCGGCTTCTAAAGGAGCGGGCTGCCCGCTGGTCTGCCCTTCCTCTAGCGGTCGATCTGGCTCAGGCTGAGGCTGCTCGGGAGGCTCTGGCTCGGGTGGAGCGGGAGCTGGGCCCGGTTGATGGTCTCATCCATACGGTTGGAGGGTTTGCGGCAGGTCCCCTGGCCGAGGCGACCCCGGAGCTCTTCGATACGATGTTCGACCTCAATGTGCGCACTCTCTTCCACCTGGTTAAGGCTGCGTTGCCAGGTCTGCTTGCTCGCCAGGAGGGCTTCATCGCGGGGATTGCAGCAGGGCCAGCCTGGAGTGGGCGAGGTCCGGGAATGGCCCTCTATGCGGCCTCTAAAGCGGCGATGGCTACCTTGTTGCGTTCGCTAGAAGGAGAGCTGGCAGGAAGCCGCATCCGGGTTGCGATCCTCTACCCGATGGGCACCGTGGATACCCCCGCGAATCGACGGGAGATGCCCGGGGCGGACGTTAGGCTTTGGATCGATCCCCGTGAGCTGGCCGAGACGCTCCTCTTTGCTGCGACTCGGGGAGAGCGGGGGCGCTTGGTGGAGTTGCCAGTCTATCCTGGCTTCTCATGAGTTTAGGGTAGGCTAGGGCGTGGATCTGAGCGTGCTCGTCGAGACAATCTCCTATGTGGGGATCTTCGGCATCCTCTTTGCGGAAACAGGGCTGTTGGTCGGCTTTCTTCTCCCGGGAGACACCCTCCTCATCACTGTGGGGTTGCTTGCGGCAGCCCACAAGCTCGCCCTCCTCCCAGCCCTTTTGGCCCTCCTCTTGGGCTCCTTTCTCGGCAACCATTTGGGCTACTTCTGGGGCTGGCGCTTGGGCCCTGCCCTCGAAGGTTGGGCAAGCCGACGGGTTCCGGAAGGAAGCCTGGCCAAGACGCGCAGCTATTTGCGCCGCTATGGAGCCTGGGGCCTCCTCTTTGGCCCTTTAGTTCCGGTCGTGCGGACGTTGATCCCCTTTTTGAGCGGGGCGGCGGTCTTTCCCCTTCCTCGCTTTAGCCTTTTGACCCTTCTCGGCGGGGCGCTCTGGACGCAAGGGGTCACGCTCCTCACCTATCGAGTGGGTCGGGCGATCCCTCATCTAGACCGCTATGTTGTCCTCATCCTGCTGGTGGGCGTACTCTCGGCAGCCCTTCCAGGTCTTTGGGGGGCCTTGAGGCATCGACGCCTCCGGGAGGACTAGTGCTCCGCTTGGACCAGGCCCTCTTCCTCCGCCTGGCTCTTTTTCTGTTCCTCATCTGGGCGGCGACCCGGCTCTATGGCTTGGTCCTTTGGGTCTTCTTCGCCTTCACCCTGGCTGCCGCCATCCAGCCGCTGGTCCGCCTCCTGCGCCGGGTGATGAGCCCGGCCCTTTCGGTCTTTGTCGCCTACGTGGTGCTCCTGCTGGTCCTGGCGGGTGGGCTTGTGCTCATCTGGCCAATCTTGGGGCAGCAATATCTCTATTTGAGCCGCTTCGTCGCTAGCCTGCCGAGCCGCTTAGGTCAGCTTCCAGGGATCACCGCCTTTTTAGGCCCGCTGGCCAGCTCGGCCCGGGTGGCCTATGGCCTGGCTTTTCGCTTGGTGGGAGGCATCTCGGAGCTCCTCCTCGCAGTAGTCCTGGCGGTCATGGTGAGCTTGGAGCCTCACCTCATTCGCCGAGTTGCCCCGTACCTGCCGGGGACTGGATGGGCTGAAGCCTTGGAGGCGACCTGGGAGCGGATGGGCTACTGGGCTCGCGCTCAGCTCCTCATCGCGTTGACCTTCGCGGTGCTCTTTGGGCTCTGGCTCTATCTCCTCAAAGTACCCTCGCCGTGGGCGCTCGCAGTCTTAGGGGGGATCCTCGAGGTGATGCCCTTCGTTGGAGGAGCTCTCATCGCGCTGCTGGCCGCTTTAGTGGCGTTGTCGAAAGGCCTGGGATTTGTCGCCTTGGTCCTCTTGGGCTACGGCCTCATCGCCCTCCTTGAGGGCAAACTGCTCATCCCGCTGATCTACGGCCAGAGCTTGGGCCTCCACCCCGCTGCGGTACTTTTGGCGATCTTCGTGGGGGGCAAGCTCTTCGGCCTGCTCGGTATCTTCCTCGCGGTTCCCGGCCTCATCCTGCTCGGCAATCTCTACCGCTTCTGGCAGGCTCAGCTAGGAAACCGTGAAGAACGCGAGCGCCACCGGTGAGGCGCCAGAAGGAAGCGGGTTGGTCTGTGAGGAGGCGAAATTGGGGACCTCAAGGTCGACGCAGGTGATCCCGGAAGGGCCGACCAGGTAGAGGAACTGATCCGGGCTCACCAGGCCAGCGGTGAAGGTAAAGTTGGCCAGCGGTGAGTTGGCGGGGGGGCTGTTCAGGCTGCTCCCGCTTTCCAAAAAGAATCCCGTTCCCCCGACGAGCACCCCTCCGGGGTCGATGTGGGTGGGAGGAGAAGCTAGAGGAAGGAGCGGGATCGACGCCGAGCTGGGGGGGCTGGAAGTGACGTTCCAGGTATCCAGGGTGGCGCTGGTGGAGCTGGTGGCCAGGATCTGCACCGTCCCGTTGAGATCGACGAGGTCCTGGGGGGTGCCCCCTGAGAAGCTCAGCGAGAGGTTGGCGGGATTGGAGGGGTTAGGGTTGGTAGGGGTGGGATCGTAGCCGAGCACCGCATCCTGGGACGAGACGTAGAGGAGGCCATCGTTGGGCCCCAAAGCATAGCGGGTATCGGGCGGAAGTGGCGTGAAGCTCGTCTGCCCTGGAAGAAGGCCTTCGGCTGGGATGGGGGTGGGGGTTGATGGTTGTGCGTAGCTCACCAGCTCTAACGTCGTTCCCGTGCTCGAGGGGCAGACGACGAGGAAGGAGGCGATACCGCCCCTTAAGTAGCCGCCAGAGCAGGAAGAGGGCGGGTTGAGGGAGGTGATCGGGGCAGGCTGGGGAGCGCTCGTGAGGCTGAGGCCCCCGAGCGGGTAGCTCAGGACCTCGTTCGAGGTCAGGACCCAGAGCGTTTGGCCTCCTTGGGCTACCAGAAGATCTTGAATGGGGGCAGGTAAGGTCCAGGTGGCCAGAGGGCCGTTGAAGGGGGTGGTGCTCTCCGGCTGCAGGCTGGAGGCGACGTAGAGGACGAGCTGGGTCCCGCTGGCGACCGCGAGGAGGCCCGAGAGGGGGGGTTCGGAGCTGCCGGTACAGCCGCTGAGGAGGAGGAGGAGCCACAGAAGTTTTCTCATGGGATTGGGGAAGGCAGGTTGTTCCCGATCAGGCCGATGCCCTTTTCGTCGAGAAGGAAGCCGGCGGACTGGCCGTTGACCGAGAGCGAGAGGCTGACGCTTTGGTTTTGGGTGTTGAGGTCGAGCTCAAGAGCCCAGCAGCAGCGATTATAGACCATCACGAACTCAGGTTCGAGGGCGCTTGTGGCGGGTGGGTAGCTGAGGCTTTGGCTGAAGAAGACGCCTAAGAGCAGCGAGGTGCTCTGAGGGCCCAGGAAGTAGAAGCTGGGGCCGAACTGCTGGAGGCTCAGGCTGAAGCTCCCGTTTGGGTTGTGCTGGGCGCTCAAGGTGCCTTGAAAGGCAATCCCGGGGATCCGCGAGGGGCTGAGCGGGGGAGAGAGGAGGTCGAGGCCTCCCTGGAAGCTCAGGCTGGCCAGATAGGCCTGGGGGATCGCTGCCTCGGGGAAGTGGAAGCTTGCTTGGACATTCAAGCTGGCCGAGGGCTGGAGGATCTGGGTGCTGAACGTGAGGAGCGGGTTGGTGAGGAGCCCTTTGAAGAGGTAGGTCCCCGTGAAGCTGAGTGTGGTGGTGGCCGCGTAGGTGTAGCTCAGCGAGAAGTTCACCGCTCCGCTCGAAGGGGGGTTATATTCCCCGGGCAGCGTGATCGTCTGGCTGAGCTGGAGGCTCGAAGGTCCCCAGATGCCCTGGAGAGAGCCGCTTAGGGTATCCGTGGGCCCTGGGTAGTTCCCGTTGCCGTAGTAGGTCTCTTGAAGGGTATAGGCTCCTTCCCCCGTCTGGAGGCTGAGGCCAAAGGAGGTGCTGATGGCCTCCCCGTTGTTCAGATTGCGGCTTTGGCTGAAGCTCAGGCTTCCCCCCAAGAGGGCGTAGCTCAGGCTGACGGTCAACGGGCTAAAGCGCTGGCCAAGCGGGTTTTGCCAGGTGTAGGTGGTGCTCGTGTTCAGGCTGAAGGGGAAGGGAGTATAGCTCAAGCTGAAGCTGGAGAGATCGTTTTCCTGGTGAATGAGGTCGTAGCTGTGGGTGATCTGGAGGTTGAGAGGAGCTGGATTGAGGGTAAGGATCCCCTCGAGGGTTTTGCTGTAAGGAGCATCGAACTGTTGCTGGAACTGGGCTCCGAGCGAGAACCAGGGCTCTGGGTGATAGGTGGCTCCTGCTTGGAGGAGCAGGCTGTGGTAAGGGCGCAGAAAGTCCATGGCGAAGGGAGTCTGCCCCTCGATCACATCGCGGGTGGCACTGAGGTTGAGCGAGAACGGGCCTAGATTCTCTTGGGCTTGCAGCTGGCTGAGCCAGTTCACTTGCCGCTCGAGCTCTCCGACCGTATTCGGGAAGGTGTAGTAATAGCCGGTGAACTGGTTTTGGAGGTTGAGGCTAAAGCCCTTGAGCACCGGAGGGAGGTTGTAGCGTTCAAAATGCTCGACGACCAGCCGTCCAGAGCCGAGGTAGGGTCCATGCGCGAGGGCGCTCCGATCGAAGGGGTTGCTGGGGGCGAGGAGATAGCCCGCTTGGATCTGACCGTTGATGAAGAGTCCGTCAATTTGATAACCCTGGGGGAAGCTCAGGGTGACTTGAGGCAGTTCCTGAGGGGTTTGGGGAGGGGGGGTGAGCGCTGGGTTGCTGTCCAGATACCCAGCCAGGAGGAATTGGAAGGTGGGCTGGCCGGTCAGGTTGGCCGCCTGGAGGCTGAAGTTGGTCACGTAGGGGAGGGCGCTAGTATCGTCCCGCTGGATCAAGGCATCGAAGTTCCAGTTGCCAAGGGCCAGGCGATCGTGGAGGCGGTACTGGAAGATCCCTTGTTGGCCGCCGGGAAGCGGAGGGAGGTAAAGGAAGCGATAGTGGCTCAAGATTTGGCCTACTCCGTAGTCGTCAAAGCCGAAGCCCCAGCCGCGGGTCTCGAAGTAGCGCAGGAGGATGAAGCCGATCCCGAAGGTCGCCACGTAAGGGAGGTCGGCGCTGAAGTAAGCCCCATCCTGGGGATCTTCTCCGATGTTGATCTTGGGGCTTCGCTTCGAGAGATAGATGAGCAGAACGGGAAGATAGAAGACGCGCTGACCATGCACGAGGACCCAGACCCGCTTGGCGATGATCCGATCCCCCGGATACAGCAGCACCTCCTTGGCTTCAAAGGCGTAGTCGGGGGGGTTCTGGCCGCAGCGGGCGCAGGGGGTGAGAAAGCCTTCTTGGAGGAGGATTTGCCCGGCGACCTGCTCGCAGACCGGACCGGTGAGGAGGAAATTGCCCGAGGTGATCGAGACCTCGATGGCTTGAAAATCCTGGCTGGGGCTATAGAGGACTAAGTTCTGGGCTCGAATGTGATCGCCTTGGGCATCGGTGTAGAGCACGTGGCCTAAGAGCTGGATGCGCCCAGCGTGGCGGTTATAGATCACCTCATCGGCTTCGATGAGCCTCCGACCGAGCTCCATGCGGACTGGCTGGCCGGTGAGGATGATCAGGGTCTCCCCATCGACCTGCCGGATCTCGAGCTGGTTGGCCGAGAGGACCTTGAGCGTGCTGGCCCACGCCGAGGTCAGCCCTAAGGCGAGCAAGGCGAGCCACCAGCGAAACGCGCTCTGAATGAGCCGCAGATCCCAAGCGGTCCAGCGTGGCCGTTTCAGCGTCGCCCTCCTAGGAAGAGCAAGGAACCAGCTACGCTATAGAACAGGTCAGGTCCCCAGGCTGCGAGCCAAGCTGGAAGTGCCCCTTCTTCCCCCATGACCCGGCCCACGCTCCACAAGGCGTAGTAGGCGAAGGTGAGCACCGCAATGCCTACCAGGCCCAGAGGGCGGCTTCCTTGGAGCAGGTAGAAGGCCAAGCCGACTGCAAAGAGAGCAAACGCGAGGCTCGCTGCAGGATCCGCAAAGCGGCGATAGAAGGCCGTGAGCTGAGCGGCATACGGGATTCCCTGGGCTCGGTATTGGAGGATCTGCTCGTGCAGCTGGCTGAGGCTCAGGCTGCTGAGCCCTCCTGGAATGGGGGGAGCGAGCTCAGTCAGGGGGAGCTGGGCTCTTTGAAAGCGGATCACGGTCCTTGGCCGCTCATCGCGCCCATAGGTCACTCGAAGGCCGCTGCTCAACTCGAGGACCCCATCCCGAAAGCGCCCCTGGTTGGCTTCCATGACGGAGTCGGGGGTGAGCACCCGGACCTCCCCGATGCTCTGTTGGGCGACTGTTCCGACGTAGAGGACTCGGCCAAACGCATCGCTGATCGTGCTGCCTGGGACCAGAAACGCTCGGGGGCGAGAGAGCGCTTCGGTTTCGAGGACGTTGTTCCCCTGAGCGAGGCTGGCGGGCACGAGCTCCTCTTCGGCCCAGAGCCCGAGGAGGAAGAGCGCTCCGCCAGCGGCGAGGAGCGGCCAGAGGACGCGGCTACGGGGAATTCCGGAAGCGAGAAGGGCTTTGAGCTCGGAGGCCTCGGCAAGGCGGGCGAGGACGAGGAGGAGGGCGAAGAGGTAGGCGAGCGGAAGCCCGCGGGTCAGAGCCTCGGGGACCTGGAAGGCGAGGTACTGGGCGATGACCCAAGGGTCCGCTCCCCGCTGGAGCAAGGGGGCGAGGACTTCGTAGAGCGCGGCGACGAGCAGGGTGAGCAGGGCGATGGCCAGCCCTCCGAGGAGGTAGAGGCCGACCTCGCGGAGCAGGTAGCGATCGAGCGTCTTCATCGAAAGCGAAGTCTGATGCTGCCGGCCACGCTAAAGAGCAGGCAGGCGAGGTCGGGAAGCCAGGCTCCGTAGCTTCCCCAAAGCCCATAGAGCGCGAAGCGGGCGGCCAGGGTCCAGAGGAGATAGTAGCCGAGCAGGATGAGGAGGATGCCGATAAAAGCCCAAGCGGGTTCCTTGAGCGAGAGGCCCAAGACGGCGGCTGACCAAGCCAGAACCAAAGCGGCCAGAGCGTCGGTGTAGCGGCGAGTCAGCGAGAAGCGAGCTTGAGGGTTGAGCTGGGCCTCAGCCCGGAGCTGAGGGAGGGTCATCTCGTTGAATGGGGTAGGTTCGATAGGGATGGCCTTGGGAAACTTGAGCTGGAGCTTGGGGAAGAACGAGACAGCTCCAGAAGGAAGCACGGTGTTGGCCTGCTCGAGCCGCCAGATACCTCCTTTCCAGAGTCCTCGAGGAGCGCTCACGATCCTCCCATCCGGTTCAACGACGTGGATCCCGCGAAGCTCGGCCTGATGGCCATGGGGGATGATTTCCTGGGCGAAGAAGATCCCGTATCCCTGCGGCGTATAGACCTGGTCGCTCAGGACGCCCGAGGGATAGCCTCCATAGTAGACCCGGTAGAGCAGTTGCTCGAAGCGGGCTTGCCCTAAGGGCCTGAGCCAGCCCCAGTTAAAGAAGGCGAGCAGGCTGACCGAAGCCCCTAGGAGCAAGGTAGGCCATAGGAGCTGCCAAGGAGGCATACCGGCGGCGAAGGCAGCTTTGAGCTCGGACTGGCGAATCCAGCGGGCGAAGACCAGGAGGAGCCCGAAGACCAACCCGAAGGCCAGCCCAATCCCCAGTGCATCGGGGAGCCGGTAGAGGAGCAGCTCGAGGATCCAGCGCAGAGGGGTATGTTGCCGAAGGAGAGTGCCCGAAAGGCTCGAGAGGAGATCGGTGGTCCTTAGGGTGACGAAGAGCAGGATGCCCGCAAGGTAGGCTCCTAGAGTTTCGCGAAGAAAATAGCGGGAGAGCACCTTAGCTGGATTATAGGCTGGAGGATAGCGGCGTCCGTGAGCTCATGGTAGCTTCACCCACTCCAGTATGATCGATCCGGATCTCCGATGCGGCGCCTGTTACAGATCATCCTCATTATCTCCTTGATCCCAAGCCTCCTCGCCCTCCTTCCCCGGTTGCGCAGCCAACACCCAGGCCCAGTCCTTCTCGCAGTGAGTTGGTCCTCTTTGGAACCTTATGCTCGGCAAAGGGGGCTCACGCCCCTCCAACTCCTCCAGAGCTATCAGGCCTTGGGGGTTCGGGGCGTGGGGGTGGAGGAGCCGACCGTCGCTCAAGCAGCTGCCCAGGGCGCTTTGCTCTATGTACGGGGCAGTACGCTCAAGCTCCTCGATCCTCGAGCGCCGGTCGATGCGAGCTGGTTCTATGCCTCGGGGCCTTTGCCCACCTACACCCTTCCCCATACCTCGCTGCGGGCTGCGGGCCGGTTGTGGGAGGGCTTTCCGGTAGATATCTCTAGCCTCCCCGCCTTGCCGGACTACGCTCTGATCCGACAGCTCAACTCCTTGGGCTACCAGGTGATCTACCGGCCCCTCAACAGCCGCTTCCTGGCCTGGCCACCCCCTGCGATCCCCTCGGGAATCTCCTCGGTGGCCTTTGCGGGGGTGAACGGACAGGTCCTCGGCTATCCCCACCATCTCAGCGAGGCTCGCCAGCTGATTCAAGTACCCCTTGATGCGATCTATGGGTTTGCCCAGAAAGGCTTCCATCGCATCGCCAAAGGGAAGCCGGTTCTAAGCCTGTTTGGCCTCTCGGGAGCCTATCTCAACCTCCTGGGTCCCGCCCAAGCCGCCTTGAAGTATGCCCTAGGTGCCCACGAGCGGGGCTATCAGATCCTCTACTTCCGACCCCTGACCGCACACCCGGGGGATACCCGGGCGTTCCTCAGGGACCTCACGCACGACCTAGCCCAGCGGGGAGTGGCGCTCGGCCAGCCTCAGCCCCTTCAGTTCCATCTTTCCCCCCTGCGCTGGTTCGCCTGGGTCGGGGTGCTCGCTGGTCTGGCCCTTTTGGCCCTCTCCTATCCCCAGCCTCTGGGCTGGATCGTGGCCCTCTTCCTCCTCGCGGTCTCCTTTGCCTTTGCCCGCAGTCAGGCAGGTCCCCTGCTGGCTGGACTGACGTTTCCGGTGCTAGGTCTTGTGAGCGGGGAGCGCGGGCTGCGGCTCTGGGCGGTAGCTCTCCTCTATACCCTGGCAGGCGCCGTCTTCCTCTCAGCTTTGGGAAGCACTCCTGCGGCGGTCCTCAACCTCGAGCCCTTCCGGGGGGTAGGCCTTCTCCTCTTGATCCCCCCGTTTTTGGCCATCCTTTCCTTCTTTCCTCGCGGCAAGTTCAAGCGGGTGATTCTCGGTTTGTGGGAGCACCGCCCGAGCTTGGGTCAGCTCTTCCTAGGCGCTTTACTCCTGGTCGCCCTGGCGATCGCCTTTTTGCGCCGAGGCAACCAGAGCCCTCTGCCAGCGAGCTCGCTGGAGCTCAAGATCCGGACGTTTCTCGAAGAGCACACGATCCGCCCGCGCTTTAAGGACATCATCGGGGAAGCGAGCATCCTTCTCGCGCTCTTTCTTCCCTGGCCGACCCGGATTCGCAACATCCTCCTGGTCCTTTTTGTGCTTGCCCAGGCTTCGATCCTCGACTCCTTTGCCACCTATCCCACCCCCTTGGTCCTTTCTCTGGAGCGCTCCCTCAACGGGCTCCTTGCTGGGATCCTTGTGGGGGCGGTTCTCTACGCTCTGATCCGAGCGGTCTGGGACTTTTGGAATCGCTTGCCGGACTAAGGGACTCCCGGCCTTGCCTAAGGGCCATCCAAAGCCGCTTCCCATTGGGCGTAGAGCCTCTTCAGCTCTTCTTCGAGCCGGTGGTCCTCCTCGGCGAGTTGGGCATAGTCCTGGGGCTTAAGGCCTGGAGCTGAGAGTTGGTCGTAGAGCTTGGCCCGCCGGGCTTCGAGCCGGCCGATCTCCTCTTCCAAACGCTCTCGGGCTCGTTCCCGATGCCAGCGGCTGGTCTGGCTGCGCTGCCGAGAAGGGGTGGGCGGAGGAGGAGGGGTCGAGCGAGAGGAGAGCGTTGGTGGGCCCTGGAGTTCATTCAGCCTTCCCCCTTCGAGGAGCCAGGTTCGGGTGGTCACCCTCTGCACAAATGCGAGGTCGTGGCTCACCACGATGAGGGTTCCGGGAAAGGCCAGGAGCGCTTCCTCGAGCGCTGTGAGGCGAGGGAGGTCAAGATGGTTGGTCGGCTCATCGAGGAGGAGTAGGTTGGCGCCTTGGAGGGAGAGGAGGAGGAGGGCCAGGCGAGCCTGCTCACCTGGTGAGAGCTGGCCGACTCGGATGGTCTGACGCTCGAAGGGAAAGCCCCAGGCGCCGAGCGCGTCGTGGGCGGCCTGTTCTGGAAGCCAAGCGGCAAGGCTCTCGGCGAGAGAGCGGTTTGGGTCGAGCCCGCGAAGCTGTTGATCGAAATAGCCGATGCGCACTCCAGGTGCGAAGCGGAGCTCTCCTCGGGGATCCTGGCTGGGTAGTTCGCCGAGCAGAACTTTGAGGAAGGTGCTCTTTCCGCTCCCGTTGGTCCCGATGAGGGCGATTCGCTCCCCGCGAATGACCCTGAGCTCAGGGATAGCGAAGAGGGGTTGGCGCACCAGATGCCGCCCAAGGAGCACCTCGCGCCCCGAAGGGTTGGTGGTGAAGCGGAAGTTGAAGGCCGGGGCGGGTGGAGGGGCTGGAGGGGGGATGTCCTCGAGGTAGCGCTGGAGCCTTCGCTCAAGAGCTCGGCGCTGGGCGCTACCGAGAGGCTGCCGTTCGATGCGCTCCTCAAGCTCGCGGGTGGCTCGCTCCCAGGCTGCTCGACGTTGGGCTCGCTCAGCGAGGGTCTGGGCATGGTGGCGCATCGCCCTGGAATAAGGGCCCGCGTAGCTCAGAATCCTCCCCTCCTCAATGAGCAGGACCCGATCGGCCAGATGCTCGATGAACCAGCGGTCGTGGCTTGCGAAGAGCACCGCCCCCGGATAGCCCTTGAGGTAGTCGAGGAGGAACTGCCGCATGAAGAGGTCGAGATGGTTGGTCGGCTCATCGAGAAGGAGTAGATCCGCTCCTGCCAGCAAGCTGCGCCCGATCAAGAGCCGGCGCTGCTCTCCACCCGAGAGGCTCGCCGCTTCTCGATCCTTTAGAGCTTCCAGCGTGAGGCCTTGGAGGACTGAGCGCAAGCGGGACTCCTGGCTTGGCCCGCCCAGAGCCTGATAGCGCTGCCAGAGGGTTTCCCAGGCCGCGTGGGCCTCAGGGTCAGCGAGCCTTGCTTCAAGGCTTTTGAGCTGCTCTTCGATGGGGCGCAGGGGGGCGAAGCCCTCCCGCAGCACTTCCTCGACCCGGTGCCCCGGAGGAAAGCGGGCCTCTTGGGGCATACCGAAGAGGAGGACGCCTGGGGCTCGAGTCACCCCATCAGCTTCGAGCTCGCCGAGGAGGATCCGGATCAGGGTGGTCTTCCCGCTCCCGTTGGCGTCGATTAGGGCAACCCGTTCGTGCGCCTCGATGCTGAACTCTCCTTGCAGGAGGTCTCGGCCAGCCAGGCTGTAGCGAAGCGCCGCACGGAGCAACCAACCCACAAGGCCCATCGTATGAGCGCTTGGATGAGAAAGGGCCTTGGGGAGGCTTCATCATTGTGTACTAGACTCAAGCTTGTGAGGTTTTGGCGCCGAATTCTTCTCGCCTTTGGGCTTCTCCTCCTGCTGCTCATCCTTGTGCTGGGAGTGGTGGCCTTCCGCTGGTACCGGGAGACTCCGGATATCCACCAGCTCGAGACCCTTCGCCTGACCGGCTCGACGACGATCTACGCGGCGGATGGAACCCCGCTGGCCACCTTGGCGGCGGTGAGCGGTTCGAACTATACCTACCGCACGGTGGTCAAGCTGAACCAGGTTTCCCCTGCTTTGATCTCTGCGGTGATCTTTTCGGAAGACCGCAATTTCTACCACGACTACGGGATCAACCCTCTGGGCATCGTGCGGGCGGCTCTTCACGACATCACCCACTTGGGCCACGGTCTGCAAGGCGCCTCGACGATCAGCAGTCAGCTCGTCAAGCAGACCCTCTTGGCTAAGATCGCGGAGACGCGCTCGTTCAAGTACAAGTTCCAGAGCATTGTCCTCGCCATTGAGCTCAACCGCCTCTTCACCAAGAACGAGATTCTCCAGATGTACCTCAACGTGATTCCTTGGGGAGGGAACGCAACCGGCATCGCAGCGGCGGCCCAGGCGTACTTCAATACGACCCCCGCACGTTTGAACCTCGCGCAAAGCCTCTATTTGGCTCGTCTGATCCCCGCTCCCAACTACTTTTACTATCACTTGAGGGAAGTCCGTGCGGATATGAAGATCCTGCTCGACAAGATGGTCCAGCAGGGTTGGATCACCCCAAGCGAGGCGCAATCCGCTTGGGACTATCCTTTGGTGCCCAACGGCTGGGAAGCCCGCTATGGTCCTCAAGGACAGCTCCTCTTTGCCAAGCTGGTCAATCCGAATGCGCGGATCATCCCCCCGTTGAGGAACATCGCCCCTCGCTTCGTCTTCGCTGTGGAACAAGAGCTCTTGCGCCGTTTTGGGGCGGCTCGGGTCTTCGGTGAGGGAGGACTCAAAGTCTACACCACCTTGAGCCTTCCCATGCAGGAAGCAGCAGAGGAAGCAGCCCGTCAAGCGGTCCACGAGGTCACGCCCGGAGCCCAGCTCGCCATCGTGGCTCTTGATCCGTACACCGGCGCGGTACGGGCCATGGTGGGTGCCCTCCCCGGCACTCCAGGTCAGTTCAACCGGGCCACTCAAGCCTGGCGAAGCCCTGGTTCCGCGGTCAAGCCTTTTGTCTACGGGACCGCCTTGGAAAACGGCTGGACGGAGGCCAGCCTGGTCGCCGATAAGCCTTTGGCGATTCCTGACCCAGCTTCTCCAGGAGGGTACTACCGCCCCCACAACTACACCCATACCTTTATGATGCGGGACATCACGATCCGCTACGCGATGGATAACTCGCTCAATATCCCTGCGATCCGTACGGCCATGAAGGTGGGCCTCGATAAGATTGCGGAGACCTTCAAGCGAGCCGATTTCAAGGTACCCAACCCCCCCGTCCCTCCTATTGCGATCGGTGCGGTGGAGGTCACTCCGATGGAGATGGCGGGGGACTACGCCGCTTTTCTCAACGGCGGCTATCGGATGCGCCCCTATCTGATCGAGCGGGTGACCACGGCCAGCGGGAAGCTCCTCTATCAGGCCGAGCCTCATCCTGTCCGCCTGTTTAGCCCCCAGGTCGCCTACCAGGTCTGGAGCATGCTGCAGGGCTATGTCTACGACCTCGGCGATCATTCGCTGGCTTATTGGGCCAAGATTCCCGGGATCATCATGGGCGCTAAGACGGGGACTTCTCCTCAAGCGCGCGACCTCTGGTTCTGCGGGATCACTCCTGGCCTCGTCGCGGTGGTCTGGACAGGAAACGACAACTACACCCCGATGCGCTATGCCAATGGGGGAATCCCCTCATCCTCAGTGATCCCGGCGGTGATCTGGCGCCAGTTCATGGAGCGGGCGATCGTGGGCCTCCAGGCTGCTCCGCCCCCAGTGCCTCCGGGCCTGGTTCCCGCGCGGATCAATCTGCTCACCGGCCAACTCTCTCCTCATGGGGCCTTGGCCTATTTCCCGGTGGGCCAGGTGCCCCAAGCTCCTCAGCAGGTGAGCGGCTCGTTGAAGTACCTGCCCTTTGATCTTCGCACCGGCTGCCCTGCGACCGCGAGCACACCTCCCGATGCGATCATTTGGCGTCCGGCTGGCAGCTTACCTGCGAGCTGCGCGAGCGGTTCGAGCACCAGCGTCCCCCTTTCGGGGAGCTCCCAGAGCGTTCCTACGAGCCCACCTTCCGCACCGAGCTCCCCAAGCCCCGCGCCTAGCGCCCCTGCTAGCCCCGCTCCAAAGACCTCCAGCCCTGCGCCCAGCACCTCTCCTTCGACGACCTCTGGTTCTGCCAGCCCCAGCGGCTCGACCTCACCCGCTCCTGCTAGCGCTGGGAGCTCCGTGCCGGCGTCTGGTTCCACGAGTCCTTCCCAGCTAGCAACTCCTCCGGCGGGCAGCGCTCAGCCAGCAGGTTCTTCGGGAAGCGCATCTCCTAGCTCCACCGCGCCCTAGACTCCCGCCGGATGTGACTGTGCTATCTTAACCCCCATGAGAGTTGCGGTCGTGGGCGCCACAGGAGCAGTGGGACGGGAGCTCCTTAAGGTCCTCGAGCGGCGCCGTTTTCCCGTCTCGGAGCTTCGTCTTTACGCCTCAGCCCGCTCAGCGGGAACCCGCCTCGAGTTTCAAGGAACCTCGCTTCCGGTCGAACCACTCCCCGGAGGAGCGCTTCCGGTGGATCTGGTCTTGGCTAGTGCGGGAAGCGAGGTGGCTCGTCGGCACGCTCCGAGCTGGCTGGCCGGAGGGGCTCGGGTGGTGGACAACTCCTCAGCCTTCCGCTATGAACCGGAGGTCCCTCTGGTGGTCCCCGAGGTCAACCGGGAGGTCCTCGCCACGCGACCCCCTTTGGTGGCGAACCCCAACTGCACGACCGCCATCCTTCTGGTCGTCCTCTGGCCGCTTCACCAGGCCTTCGGGGTGCGGCGAGCGATCGTTGCGACCTACCAGGCTGCCTCGGGAGCGGGGGCCAAGGGTATCGAGGAGCTGCGCCAGGAGACTGCCCGTTTTCTCAGCGAGGGGCGGGCCTCCCACCGCGTCTTTCCCAAGCCCCTGGCGTTCAACGTCATTCCCCAAGTCGATCTCTTTCTCGAAGGGGGGTTTACCCGCGAGGAGATGAAGGTGGTCTGGGAGACGCATAAGATCACTGGGGATCCCGAGCTCCGGATCAGCTGCACGGCAGTTCGGGTGCCCACCCTCAGGGCCCATGCCGAGGCGGTCAGCGTGGAGCTGGCGCGCGAGGTAAGCCCTGAAGAAGCTCGCCAGGTGCTCGCTCAGGCTCCGGGGGTCAGGGTGGTCGACGATCCCGCTCGGGGTCTTTACCCTACCCCCGAGGAGGCTGCGGGCCAGGATGAGGTCCTGGTCGGCCGCATCCGACGGAGTTTGGCTTGGGATCAAGGCCTCGACCTCTTCGTGGTGGGCGATCAGCTTCTCAAGGGTGCGGCGCTCAACGCCGTCCAGATTGCGGAGGCGCTCGTGTGAACCCTTTTGAGCAGCCCTGGTTCATCCTGAGTTCCGAGACCCCCGGGGAGCACCTCATCCTAGAAGGCAGCCGGGGTGAGCTCTTAGCCCCGATTTGGCTCAGCCTGGAGGAGGCCGAGCGCTTTGCTCGGGCGACCCCAGCAGCCCAGGGGATGAGCGTGGAGCGCCTGGAGACGCCCGCCCTCAAGGGCAGTTTCCTGCGCGCGCTCTCCTTGCTCCACGTCGAGCGGATCCTCCTCGGCTATCAGCCGGGCTCGCTAGAGGTTCCGAGTTTTCGCCTCGAGGAGGGGTTGCGGAGGCTTTCTTGAGCCTTGCTCGCCTGAGCGCGTTGGGCCTCAAACGCCTCTTGCGCCGACTGAGGCCGGGAGGGGGGACCAGCCTGCCGGGTTGGGTGATCCTGGCTCTGGAGCCGGGCTTTCTCCGCCAACGCCTGAGCTCGTTTCGCGAGCGGATCGTGGTCACTGGAACCAACGGGAAGAGCAGCACCGCCCACCTCATTGCCCGCCTGCTCACCGCCGAGGGGTATCGGGTGGTCCATAACCAGGAGGGGGCCAATCTACGCCAGGGCCTGGCTGCCAGCCTCCTGGAGGGAGAAGGCGAGGTGGCGGTCCTCGAGGTCGACGAGGCCTCGTTGGCCCCTCTCGTTTGCGAGCTTCAGCCCACCTTGATCCTTCTGACTGGCCTCTTCCGGGACCAGCTCGATCGCTATGGGGAGGTGGAGCGGGCCCGCTCGGCTCTTCACCGCGCCTTTGCTCTAGCTCCCCAGGCGCGCTTCCTCATCAACGGGGACGATCCGCTCTCGGCTGCCTTGGCCCCTGAGGGAAGCACCTTTTTCAGCGTGGAGGGGTTGCCCCATCTGGAGGTCCCCGGGGATGCTCCGGCCTGCCCGCGCTGCGGGGGGGAACTCCTCTATCGCTGGCGCAGCTATGCTCACCTGGGCGACTATCGCTGCCCAAGCTGCGGGTTCGCCCGACCGAAGCCTGCGTTTGTCGCCCGCTTCGGTGAGGCCTTTCGCTTTCAAGATCAACCTCTGCCCCCGCCGCCTGAGTACCTCCATCCCTACAGCGCCACCGCGGCATTGGCTGCCGTCAGCCTCCTCGGGGCATGGCCCAAGGAGCTCGCTTGGCCACCGCCCAGCTGGGGCAGGGGGGAGCGCTGGGATCACGCAGGGCGGGAGGTCCTCCTCAACCTGGTCAAGAACCCGGCCTCCTTGAGCTTCTCGCTGGCTTGGTACCGCGCTTCCGTCCACCTTTTGGAGATCAACGACGGAATCGCGGATGGCCAGGATGTCTCCTGGCTCTGGGACGTGGATTATCCGCCCCTGAAGCGGGTCCTTACGACCGGCAGCCGCGGCCTCGAGATGCTCATCCGCCTCCGCTATTTGGAGGTGCCTGAAGCCCGGGCGTATGCCCAGCGGGAAGAGGCTTTGGCGAGCGCCCTCGCTTTGGCTCGTGAAGGGGAGCGGATCCTCTACCTTAGCAACTACACGGGGCTACGTAAGGCCTGGAGCCTCCTTCAACGCCCTCAAACGCCACGTGAACACCCCCCTCAAGCCCGCTTGGGCGCTCCTCTCCGCCCTGCCGGTCGACAGGCGGCTGTGCGCTTGGTCCACCTCTTCCCGGGGGCGATGGGGACCTATGGGGATGGAGGCAACCTCCAGGTCTTGCGGAAGCGTCTGGAATGGCGGGGCTTTGTGGTCGAGCCTATCCTCGTTCAGCGGCCAGAGGACTTTCCAACAAGCGCCGATTTCTTCCTTCTGGGGGGTGGAGAGGACCGGGCTCAGCGCCTGGTGGCGGAAGCCCTCTTCCGCCTGCGCCCCGAGCTCAAGGCCTGGCTTGAGGATGGGGTGGCCGGGCTCTTGGTCTGTGGAGGTATGCAGCTCTTCGGTGAGGTCTATGCCACGGGAGAAGGAGAGATCCCCGGGCTCGGCCTTCTCCCTCTGGAGACCCGAGCGGGAGAAGGGAGGCTCGTCGGGCGCATCCGGGTCCGCTCCCCTTTGACCTCAGAGGTGTTGGTGGGCTTTGAGAACCATGCCGGGCGAAGCCGAGTCGAGGGGCAGGTGCTGGGAGAGGTGCTTCAGGGGCATGGGAACCTCCCGGAAGGACGAGGGGGGGAAGGGATCGTCCAGGGCCACCTGATCGGGACCTACCTCCACGGGCCAGTCTTGGCCCGCAACCCCTGGCTGGCCGACTGGTTCTTGCGCCGGATCCTCGAGCGGCGGGGCCTGGGGGAGCTTGAACCTTTAGACGACGAGATCGAGCGCCTGGCCGCCTCCCAGCTCTAGGGGCGGACCACGACTCGGGCATCCTGTTCAAAGAGGTGGATGCTGTCGATGAAGCGGACTACCCGAGCAGCGTGTCCCATGACGATCGAGTGGGTGCGCGCTCCTCCGCCAAAGAAGCGCACCCCTTGGAGCATCTCCCCGTCGGTGATCCCGGTGGCGGCGAAGACGAGCTCGTGGCCCGGGGCCAGATCCTCGGTGCGGTAGATCCGCTCCTCGCTAGCCCCCATCGAGTGAAGGCGGCTTCGCTCGGCTTCCGAGCGGGGAAGGAAGCGGGCTTGGATCTCGCCGGCCAGGCACTTGAGCGCTGCGGCGGCCAAGACGCCCTCCGGTGCCCCACCGCTGCCCATGACCGCGTGGACCCCGGTGCCGCGCACCGCGGTGGCTAAGGCGGCGATGACATCGCCATCGCCGATGAGCCGGACTCGAGCCCCAGCTTGCCGGATCTCCTCGATGAGCTGTTGGTGGCGGGGCCGATCGAGGACCACGATTGAGAGGTCCTCGACCCGGCGCTGGAGCGAGCTGGCGATGACCTCGAGGTTAGCGGCGACCGGCCAGTCGAGATGGACCTTGCCAGCTGCTGGAGGGCCGACGATGAGCTTCTCCATGTACATATCGGGAGCGTGGAACAATCCCCCGCGCTCGCTCAGGGCGATCACCGTCACCGCATTGGTCAGCCCACGAGCGGCGATCCCGGTTCCCTCGACGGGGTCGACGGCAATATCCACCTCGGGGCCTCCTTGGCCGAGCTCCTCCCCGATATAGAGCATTGGGGCTTCATCCATCTCCCCTTCCCCGATGACCACGCGGGCCGAGAGGGGGAGGCTTTGGAGCACCTCCCGCATCGCCCGGGTCCCTGCCTCGTCGATGAGGCGCTCATCTCCTTTACCGGCCCAGCGACTGGCGGCTAAAGCTGCCTCCTCAGTGATCCGCACGCTTTGAAGGACGAGGTGTTCTTCGATCACGGCCTTAGCCTAACAAAATCCCCCGCCCGAGGGCGGGGGAGTGGGTCTAAGGAAGGCTTACTTGTAGTACCAGTACTGGGGCGAGATCTCACCTGCGAAGGGGCCGCTGTGTTCGATCACGCCGCCGACGTTGTTGGCCCGCTCGTTGAGCGAGTAGGCGCTGGGCAGGTAGATGACTGGCAGCTGCTGGGCCAAGTAGTTCTCCGCCGCGTAGAAGGCCTGGTAGGTCTGCTCCTGGGTGGGGAAGTACTCGATGGCCCGAGTCATGAGCTCATCGGCGGTCTTATCGCAGTAGCCCTGCTGGTTGAAGCCTGAGTCGCAGGCGAAGATGCCGTGCATCGAGGGGAAGACGCCTTGGGCGACCCCGCCGTAGAACATCAGGGTCCAGCTCTTGGGGTTCGAGAGGTCGCCGATCAGGGTATCGAAGGGCTCAGGCTTCAGGGTGAGCTTGATGCCCTCCTTGGCTGCCGCCTCCTGGATCAGCTCGGACTCCTGCTGCTGGGAGGTGCTGCCGCTCGAGTAGTAGAGGGTGAACTCCAGCTTGAGGTGTCCCTTGGTCATGACCCCGTTGACCAGGTGCCAGCCAGCCTTCTCGAGGAGCTGCTTCCCGAGGGCGGGATTGTAGGGGTAAGGGTTGGTCACCGCCAAGATCGGGCTGACGAACTTGGTGAGGGGTCGGAGAGGCACCGGAGCGTACTGAGGATAGCCGTAGCCGTGGAAGATGACCTTCGCGATGGCTGGCTGGTTCACCGCGTACTGGAGCGCGGCGCGGACGACCAGCTCGCGGACCGCGGGGCCGTTGCGCAAGGGGTTGGCGAAGTTGACGTAGATGTAGTTGAAGCCCCAGTTCGGGGTGGTGTAGAAGGTATAACCCGGCAGGTGAGGAGCCTCGCTGGCCAGGTGGAAGGGTACCCCACCGACCTGCAGCTCACCGGCCCGCAGGGCGTTGAACTCGGCGTCCGAGGTCGTGAAGTAGCGGAAGATGAGGGTCTTGTAGGTGGGCTTGTGCCCGTCGTAGTTGGGGTTGGCTACGAAGGTGAAGGCCTGGCTGCGCACCAAGCTCTTGACCATGAAGGGTCCGTCGACGGGAGCCTTCTGGAAGAGGGGGACGTTGTCGGCGTTCTTGACCCAGTAGAGGTAGGTCTTGTCGTACTGGCCAGGGTACTTGTCGAAGTAGTGCTTGGGGATGGGAGTAAGCAGGCCAAGACCGTTGGCGATGAACCAGTTCTCGTTGCGAGGCTCGCTGATCGTGACCTGGACCTCGTAGGGGCCGAGAGCCTTGACCGACTTCCAGATGGTGGGCACCGGCGGGTTCCCCGGAGCGCCGAGGCCGCCCTGACCGCACGCCGCGAACGTGCCTGAGCCGTGGGGAGAGTTGCAGTCCGCGTTGATGAGGTCCCAGGTGAAGAGGACGTCCTCTGAGGTGACCGGGGTACCGTCGGACCAGTGCCACTTAGGGTTGAGCTTGACGGTAAAGGTCTTCCCTCCGTTGCTCACGGTGACCGACTCGGCGATCGAGCGATTCCACTCAGGCTGCGCGGTCTTCTGGCTGAACCAGATCAGGGGCTTGTAGAGCAGCTCTTCGGCCCAGGCGTTGTAGAGGGTGTTCTGAGTGGAGTTGGGAAGGGGGAAGAGGGCGTCCATCTGGACCGCGGTGAGCGGAGCGACCATCGTGTCCGAGGCAGCGCTCGCTAGCCCCATCGCACCGACGAGGATCCCACATAGACCGAGCCACTTAAGCCTGTTCATGAAACCTCCTTGAGGATGCCTGCCAGTCTGCCGGAAAGAGGTCCTAGCAATTGCGCCCTAGCTTACAGCTTTTGGGGGACAGGCAACACAGGAGCAGTCTATGTCAGCTTGGGGTAGTTTTTCAATCGGGTCTCGGCCGTTGGCGGGAGTGAAGCATCTCGGCCAGCTTGGAGGGGGGGAGCTCCAACTCGGCGAGAACCAAGAAGAGATGGAAGAGCAGGTCGCTGGCCTCCCAGGTCAGCTCCTCTTGGCTGTGGTTCTTGGCAGCCAGGATCACCTCAGCGGCTTCCTCGCCAATCTTTTTGAGCATGCGATCGAGACCCTCACGATGGAGCCGAGCCGTGTAGGAGCCCTCCGGTAGGGTCTCGATCCGCTCGCGCAGGGTCCGATAGAGCCCTTCGAGGACCTCGCCGAGCGAAGGAGAAGCAGAAGGGGTCAGGGGGTGGTGGAAGCAGCTTTGGGCTCCTGTGTGGCAGGCGGGTCCATGCGGCTTGACCCGGTAGAGCACCGCATCGTGGTCACAGTCGAGGAGGATCTCTTGGACTTCTTGGATATGCCCGGAGGTCTCCCCTTTGCGCCAGAGCTGCTGGCGGCTCCGGCTGAAGAAGGTGCTCTGACCGCTGGCCAAGGTAGCCTCCAAGGCCTCCCGGTTCGCGTAGGCCAGGCTGAGGACCTGTCCGCTCTCGGCATCCTGAACGATGACCGGAACCAGGCCATCGTCATCGAAGTGGATCTGATCGAGTTCCATAAGTTTCCCTCACCACCACCCCGTGTTGGGCGAGATAGGCTTTGAGTTCTGGAATGCGGATCTCGCCAAAGTGAAAGACCCCGGCGGCCAGGGCAGCCTCGGCGCGCCCTACCGTGAGGACCTGGAGGAAGTCCTCGAGGCGGCCCGCTCCTCCGGAGGCGATGACGGGAATCGAGACCGCTTCGGCGACCTGGCGGGTCAGCTCGAGGTCGTAGCCGAGATGCGTCCCATCCCGATCCATGCTCGTGAGGAGGATCTCGCCAGCTCCTCGCTCGGCCCCTTCTTGAGCCCAGGAGATCGCTTCTCGGGCGGTGGGGATCCTCCCTCCTGCCCGATAGACTCGATACCCCTCAGCTTCCCGCCGGACATCGATGGCCAGCACGACCGCCTGGCGGCCGAAGTGCTCGGCGAGCTCGCTGATCAGAGCTGGGCGCTCCAAGGCTGCCGAGTTGATGCTGATCTTGTCCGCGCCAGCCAGGAGGAGGTCGCGGGCTTCAGCGAGGCTGCGGATCCCACCCCCCACGGTGAAGGGGATGAAGATCGCCTCGGCGACCCGCTCGACGGTGGCTAGCCAGACCCCCCGACCTTCCCAGGTCGCCTTGATATCGAGCAAGACGAGTTCGTCCGCCCCGCTTTGATCGTAGGCGCGGGCTGCTTCGACGGGATCCCCGGCATCGCGGAGGTCGACGAACTGAACGCCTTTGACCACCCGGCCAGCTTCGATGTCGAGACAGGGGATGATCCGCTTCGCGAGCACCGGCCTAGCCTAGCACCAAGAGGGAAAGGAGCTCAACGTGGTGGGTGAAGGGATAAAAGTCATAGGGCCGAGCCCAGGCCAGGCGATAGCCTCCCTGGAGGAGCGCTGCCAGGTCGCGAGCCCAGGTCACCGGATCGCAGGCGATGTAGAGGATCCGCTCAGGGCGAGCTTGGAGGAGTGCCTCGCGGAGCGAAGGGGTGAGCCCTGAGCGGGGTGGGTCGAGCACGATGAGCTCCGCTGGGAGGAATTGGCGAAAGGTCTCAGCATCTCCCCGATAGGGGTGGAAGTTCGTGAGGCCGAGGCGATCCCGGTCTTCCTGGGCCAGCCGCCAGGCTTGGGGGTTGATCTCGATGGCGATGACCTCTTGGTAGCGCTGGGCGAGGTGGAGACCCAAGACCCCGCTGCCCGCGTAGAGCTCGAGGGCCCGCCGCCCCTCCCCGGCGAGCTCGAGAGCTTCTTGGTAGAGCGCCCGCGCAGCGAGAGGGTTGACCTGAGAGAAGCTCTCCAAGCTGAGGGAAGTCTCCAAAGGGCCAAAGCGTTCGCGAAGGCGAGGCTGGCCAGCCAGCAAGCGGGTTCTTCCTCGCAACCGGCCTTTAGGGTGAGGTTCGACCCAGCTCACCCCCGCGATGCCGTGGGCGACGAGCGCTTTGGCGAAGGAGCTGAGCGAGGTGGGTTGGGGGGCGACGAGGCCGAGGAGGACCTGGTCTTGGGCCAAGCTGCCGCGCATGAGGACCTCCTGGAGCGGAGGAAGATCCTGGAGGAGCTGGAAGGCTCGGGCCAGAGGAGGGGCGAGCAAGGGATCCTCGTGGAGGGGGACGAGGTGGTGGGATTTGGGCATCCGATAGGCGAGGGCCCCTTGAGCAACCGCATATTGGGCGACGGTGCGGTAGCCGAGTGGTTGGGGAGAGGGGACCAGGGGAGCCAGAGAGGCCTCGAGGTGGACCTGACGCCGTAAGGCCTCGGCGACCAGAGCGGCTTTGATGGGAAGCTGGGCTGGATAGTCCAAGGGAAGATCGGCAGAGGGGGGAAGGGGTCCGCTGTACCTCTGGGGGTGGGCCTCGAGGATCTCCAGGACCTCCCCTTCGTAGTAGCCTTTTCGGGCTTGCAGGCGGGCTCGCACCTTCTCGTGCGGAAGGGCGCCCAAAAGGAAGACGGGCCCCTTGGGGCTGCGGGCCAGAGCTCGACCTCCTGGCACGAGCTGCTCGACATCGAGGATGAGAGTCTCCATCGCGAGCTCGCCGAGCTTGATTCTGCTCGGCGCCGCCCTCACCATAGCACGCGGCCCTGTGGCGTTGCCCTTGATACCCCCCCGAGATCTACAATGGGGCATATGAGAACGGTGATTTTAGGTGGAGGAGCAGCAGGCCTCAGCCTGGCCAACCGCCTCCGTCGACTTCGGCACGAAGGCGAGATCATCCTTATCGAGCGAGGGGAGCACCTCTTTCAAGCTGGCCTGACGGCCCTGATCTTCGGAGATCGGCAGGTGGAAGAGATTCGGCGCCCCCTCGAGGGATTGCTCCTTCCTGAGATCGAGTGGATCAGGGGGGAAGTGGAGGCGATTGAGCCCTCAGCTCAGCGGGTGCGGACTCGCCTCGGGGTTGTGGAGTACGACGAGTTGGTGATCGCCCTGGGAGTGCTTCCTAAGAGTCCGCAGCCCCTCCCGGAGGGTTACTTCAATCCTTGGACGCTTGAAGGGGCCCTGGCCCTGAGGCAGCTTCTTCCCCAGCTGGGCTCTGCGCATCGCCTTGCGGTCATCGTTGCGGGAGTCCCCTATCGTTGCCCGCCAGCCCCCTTTGATCTCTCCGTTCGCTTGAAGTGGACGACGGGGGCCCAAGTCCATCTCTTCCATCCCTGGCCGCGCCCCTTGGCCCCTCTTGGTCCAGTCGGAGAGCAGCTCGCGGGTTGGGTACGACGCTACGGGGTGGAGATCCACAATGGGATTCAGATCGATCGCCTCGAGCAAGGACGGTTGAGGACCGCAGGAGGGGAGGAGTTTACCTTCGACTACGCCCTCCTCATCCCTCCCCATCGCCCCCCCGCTCTTCTCGCTGAAGCGGGCTTGGCAGAACCGGGAGCCTTCCTTCCGGTCAGTTACCCGAGCCTTCGTCATCCCCGCTATCCCCAGATCTACGGTCTGGGTGATATCATCGCCCCTCCCCTCAACCTAGGGATGGCGGGTACGCTGGCCCTGCAGGAGGCCTCGAGCCTGGCTCTGAGGCTTGCTCGCGGCGAGGAGCGCCCTATAGAGCCCACCGCGCTCTGCTTTTTGGATTTTGGCTTTGCCGGCAGCCAGATGGCCTGCGATTTCCAGCCAGCTTTGGAGGGCCAAGGACCCCCCCGTTGCCTGTTGCTTCCCGCCTGGCCCTACTTTCGGCGAGCTCGCGGCCTCTTCCTAGAAGAATGGTTCGCTCAGCTGCTCCAGGGAGTGGAAAGCTCGGCCCAGTAGCAGCGCGATCCTAGGGATCGCGCTGTGTTGAGGGAAGCTCCCCAGACTCCCTGGACGATGAGCACCCCTTCTGAGCTCAAATAGCGCAGCTCGAATTGGGGAGGCTCGAGCTTAGCCTTCTGGAGCTCGGCGCTGATCAAGGTCCCTGGAAGGCGGGGGAGCTTGCGGAGCGCTTGGTCGAGGGCGCTGAGCTTCCTCAGCCACTCCTGAACATCGGGCGGACCTAAGGGAATGCTGAGCTCCAAGAGGAAGCTCTGGCCGAGCAGCCGTTCTTGAAGCCGAAGCACCATCGTTCCTTAACTTAGGCGCCCGCGCTGGCGGACTTGGTTCATTTGCCGAAAAGGCTGGGGTGGTTGACACCTGGCTCGATATGCTATAATCGCTCAGCTTTCGGGATCTCCGAAAGCGGGGGTAAGTGTGCCTCGATATGACCTCAACCTGCTCCTCAATCCTAACCTAGACTCCTACCAGCTCGGTTTGGAAAAGGGCGTGATCGAGCAGATCCTAGAACGCCATCAAGCTCAAGTGATCTCGGTTGACGAGCGGGGCTCGTTTCGTCTGGCCTATCCGATTCAAAAGGATTCCCAGGCCTACCTCATCTTCTATTCGGTCGAGGTGCCTCGGGATCTGGTGGGATCCCTTCAGCGAGAGCTTCGCCTGCGGGATAACATCCGCCGGGTCATGATGGTGCGCGAGCTTCCACGAGCCCAAAAGGCCTGACGATGGCTCGTGGGCTTAATCGGATCTACCTGGTCGGGGCGCTGACCCAGAGCCCAGAGCTCCGCTATACGGCTGGTGGCCTCGGCATCCTCGAACTCACCCTCTCCGGTAACGATGTGATCGAGCTGGGTGGGGTCAAGAAGGAGCTCCCCTGGTACCACCAAGTCAAGCTCATCGGCAGGTCGGCTGACTTTTGGGCCGATAGCTTGAAGGCTGGCGCGCTCCTTTGGGTCGAAGGTCACCTCGAGTACCGATCCTGGGAGCAGGAGGGCCAGAAGCGAAGCAGCCTAGAGATCCGCTCCGACCGCCTCGAGGTGGTTCTTCCTAACCCGAGCAAGGGAAATCTCGTGATGACCGACGCTCGGGGCCAGAGCCGTCTGAGGGAGGGCCTCAATCTGGCCCTTTTGGTTGGCAACCTGACCCGCGATGCTGAGCTCCGCTATACTCCCCAGGGAACTCCGACGGCTCACTTTACCTTGGCCGTCAATGAGCGTACCCGTCCCGAAGAGCCTGAGCGAGCCCACTTCATTGAGGTTCAGGCCTGGCGGGAGCTTGCCGAGTGGGCAGCTGAGTTCCACAAAGGCGAGCCCGTCTTTGTCATGGGCCGCCTCGTGGTAGACTCCTGGAAGACGGCGAAGGGAGAGTCTCGCCGCACCTTGAGGATCGAGGCTAGCCGTCTGGAGCGTCTGGGTAGGGGAGGCGGGGAGACCTCGTCAGCTTCGGCGATCCAGTCTGGCAGTCAAGCGACTCCGCCCGATCTCGATGAGGGTTCGGAGCTTCCACCAGAAGAGGAGGATTTACCGTTTTGAGCAGCAAAAAGGCTTCGACCAAACCAGAACGCAATCCGCGTCGTGGGCGCAAGCCCAAGGTGGCGGTGACTGTAGGCTCTTTTGACCTTAACGACTACCGCAATCCCGAGGTGCTGCGTCGCTTTCTCTCCGAGACCGGTAAGATCTTACCCCGCCGACGGACCGGTCTCACCGCGAAGGAGCAGCGTAAATTGGCTCGCTCCATTAAGCGCGCTCGGGTGCTCGGCCTTTTACCCTTCACGGAGCGGTTGGTACGTAAGTAGGTGATGCCATGAAGGTGATTCTGCTTGAACCCGTGGATCACTTGGGGGATGTCGGGGCGGTGGTCAATGTTCGTCCCGGCTATGCGCGCAACTACCTCCTCCCGCGCGGCCTTGCCCTTCTCGCTTCGGAATCCAACCTCAAAGCCTTAGAAGCCAAGATTCGGGCTCAAGCGAAGCGGGCTGCTGAACGTAAGGCGGAAGCAGAGCGCTTGAAGGAGATCCTCGAAGCTTTGACCCTCACCCTGTCTGTGAAGGCCGGGGAGACGAAGATCTACGGTTCGGTCACCGCTCGGGACATCGCCGAAGCCCTCGAAGCTCAGCAAGGTATTCATCTCGACCCCAAGCGCCTTCAGCTGGAGCGTCCCATCAAGGAGCTCGGCTCATACGTTGTCGTTTACAAGCCCCATCCTGAAGTTCCGATCCAGCTCAAGGTGCAGATCGTCGCAGAGGGACGAGGGGTAAGCGCCTAAAACCGGGATCCAGACCAGATGGTGCGGTCTCCGATACCGCCCCAGCGGGGGTTCTCCTCATCGGGAGAGCGATTTGGCCAATTGGGGCCGCCGGTCGTGGTCAGCTCGCAGCAAAGGAGTATCCTCAAGGGGTGAGGACCATTGCGGAACTCAAGGTAGAGCGCCTGGGCCAGGTTCCTTACCAGGAGGCCTGGGAGTATCAGAAAAAGGTCCACCAGGAGGTCGTCGAGGGGCGAAGGCCCCCGACGCTGCTCCTTCTCGAGCACCCTCGCGTCATCACCTTGGGGCGGAAGGCGACGGGAGCCAATCTCCTCCTGAGCCAGGAGGAGTATGCCCGCCGTGGCTTTGAGCTCTACTGGGTCGAGCGAGGAGGGGATGTCACCTACCATGGTCCCGGTCAGCTCGTGGGCTATCCGATCGTGCCTGTCGGGCGCAGGGTGCGAGATTTCCTTCGCCAGATCGAGTCGGCCATCGTGGAGGTAGCGGCGAGCTACGGGATCGAAGCCTATCCCAGTCCAGGGTACGCGGGGGTCTGGGTCCGGCGGTCTGATGGGTTTGAAGAAAAGCTCTGCGCGATCGGGGTTGCGGTCAAACAGGACATCTCCTTTCATGGGTTTGCTCTCAACGTGAACACCCATCTCGAAGATTTCGAGGTGATCGTTCCTTGCGGGCTTCTCGGCAAGGGGGTGACCTCGCTCGAGCGGCTCTTGGGCCACAAGGTCCCGCTCGAGGAGGTCATGGATCGGGTCGAACGCGCGTTTAAAAAGCTGCCCATCCTCGCGGAGGAAGCATGAAGACAGTCAAGCTCGAGGACTTTCAGCACGGGGGAACGATCGAGCTCAAAGTGATCCCCCAAGGCCTGGAGGTTGAGCGCCCTGAGCCGGTGGATCGCAACAAGCCGGACTGGTTGCGGGCGACGCTCCCCACGGGGCCGACCTACCTTCACCTCAAGGAGATGACGCGCCGTCTGCGCCTCTATACGGTTTGTCAGGAGGCGATGTGCCCAAACATCGGGGAGTGCTGGACCCACGGCACCATGACGATCATGATCCTGGGAGGTATCTGCACTCGGGCCTGCAAGTTCTGCGCGGTGGCTACCGGGAATCCAAAGGGCTGGTTGGATCCGGAAGAGCCGAAGCACGTGGCGGAAGCGGTTGCCGAGCTGGGGCTTGCCTACGTGGTCCTCACCTCGGTCGACCGGGATGATCTCCCAGATGGAGGGGCAGGGCATTTTGCGGCTGTGATCCGGGAGATCAAGGCCCGCGCTCCCCAGACTCGAGTCGAGGCCCTCACCCCAGACTTTCGGGGGGACCTCAAGGCAGTCGAGCGGGTCATCGATGCTGATCTAGATGTCTTTGCCCATAATTTGGAGACGGTGCGTCGCCTAACCCCTAGGGTGCGCGACCCGCGGGCGAACTACGAACAGAGCCTGGCGGTCTTGGCTCACGCAAAAGCCTATCGCCCTCAACTCTTGACTAAGTCTTCGCTCATGCTGGGCCTTGGCGAAGAAGAGGAGGAGCTCCGCCAGGCCATGCGGGATCTGAGGGCAGTTGGTGTGGATATCCTGACCCTCGGCCAGTACCTGCGCCCTACCCGCCACCATCTTCCGGTGGTTCGCTATGTTCCTCCCGAGGACTTCGCCCGCTATCAGCGCTGGGGAGAAGAAGAGGGGTTTTTAGAGGTCTTCTCCGGTCCTCTCGTCCGGAGCTCCTACCGTGCAGAGAAGGTCTTTAACCAAGCGGTGGGCTAAGTTAGGGCGTACCCTGGCTTGGGGTGATGCCTTAGTCTTTGTGATCTGGGCTGGAGTGGGCCTTCGGGTCCACCATGAGCCTCTCACGATTGGAGGGGTGCTCCGCAACGCGGGTCCGATCCTGCTGGTCTGGTTCTTGCTCGCTCCCTTCCTGCGGACCTACCGTCGGCCGAGTTGGCGCAACCTGCTCTGGAACTGGGCGCTGGCAGTGGTGGCTGGCGTATGGCTCCGATTTATCCTGCTCAACCAACCCTTCAACGAAGCGTTCTTCATCTTTTTAGCCGTCACGCTTTTCATCACCTTGGCCTTTCTCCTCGTTTGGAGGGCCCTAGCTGCTCTGTGGGGAAGTCGTTAAGGAGGTTGCCATGCGTGTCGCATTTCTTGGGCTTGGGGCGATGGGAGCTCCTTTGGCTGGCCACTTAGCTCGACACTACGAGACCTGGGTGTGGAACCGCACGCCCTCTAAAGCCGAATCCCATGCCCAGCAGTATGGAACCCGGGCAGTCTCTTTCGAAGAGCTCGGAGAGGCTCAAGTTCTCCTGACCTGCTTGCCGACCTCTGTGGACGTCGATGCGATCGCCCGCCAGCTGCTCTCTTCCCTGAGGCCGGGAACCCTTTGGATCGACCATACCTCGGGAGAGCCGGAGCTCGCTCGGGCGACAGCGCGCCTCTTAGCTGAGCGAGGGGTTGACTATCTCGACGCTCCCCTTTCGGGAGGCGTAGCGGGTGCTCAGCAAGGTCGGGTCACGGTCATGGTCGGCGGGGCTCCCGAGGTGGTGGAGCGAGCCCGGCCCATCCTTCAGGTCTACGCCGCTCACCTCTTTCATGTGGGCCCTTTGGGCTCCGGCCACGCGGTCAAAGCGATCAACAATGCTCTATTGGCGGCCAATCTCTGGCTGTTGGGCGAGGGTCTGCTCGCCTTGGTCGGTCAGGGGATCGATCCCCTGCGGGCGCTCCAAGCGATCAACGTCTCCTCGGGGCGCTCGAATGCCAGCGAGAACCTATTCCCCGAGCGGGTGCTCAACCGCAGCTTTCCGCTGACTTTTACCCTTGGCCTCTTGGATAAGGACGTACGGATTGCGCGGAGCGTCACTCAGCGTTCGGGGACGCCAGCCCCCGTCTTGGGTCTCATTCAGGAGTTCTATACCCTCGCAAGCCGCGAACTCGGTAGGGAAGTCGACCACAGTGCGGTGGTGCAGCTGCTGGAACGCTGGGCCGGGCGGGAGATCAGAGGATCTTTTGAAGATCCCTCAGAAGGATCTCGGGGTTGATCTCCCCATCGTGGCGGGCGACGAGCTGGCCATGGGCGTTGAAGAAAAAGGTATCGGGAATTCCCGAGATCGCCAGCTGGTTCACGAGAACGCCATTGGGATCGAGCAGCACGAAGGGTAGCTGAAGCCCATGGCTGCTCTCAAAGAGCTTCACCGCCTCTGGACCTTGCTGAAGGTCGACGAAGACGAACTGGACTTGGGGATACGACTGGGCGGTCTGGACGAGCAAGGGGAGTTCCCGCTGGCAGGGTGGACACCAGGTCGCCCAGGTATTGAGGACGATCGGTTTGCCGCTTTGCGTTAGGTTCTGGAGGGGAAAGGGGCGGCCCTGAAGGGTCTCAAGCTGAACTGGGGGGAGCCCTCCTTGGGAACTACCCCCTCGCAGGAAGAGGAGGGCTCCCGCTGCGATGACAAGGATTCCAACAAGTGGAAGAGTCCACCAACGTCGCTTCATCGTCTTTGAATTTGACATAGCTTGTTATGAATCGATGAGGACGTTCGTCCTACCAGAGAGGAAGCCCTTTGGGGATCGGCCAAAGCGCTAGAGCGGTAGGTTCGGAAAGCTGATCCAGCCTGAGCTCAGGCTGGGCGTTGGGTCGTAGAGGGGATGCATAGGCGTAAACCCCTGAGCTTTCTGCGATCCATAGCCTTCCTTGGGCGTCAAACGCGAGAGCGCCAAGATCGGGAGCGATGCCGTAGCCGTCGATGGGAACGAGCTTGTGGAATTTTTGGTGGCCTGCTTGGAGGAATTGGAGGTAGAGCTTCCGATGTCCATAGCTTGCCGCATTGGCGAAGGTATAGAGGGTGCCTTGTTGGTCGAAGGCGAGGGGACCGGAGGCTGAGCCGTCCAGGAAGAAGGGTGCTGAGGAGGCTCGGGAAGGGAGGCGAAAGCGGATCACCGCGGCCTGGGGGCCGTCAAAGGTGGAGGTGAGGGAGACCCAGAGGCTGTGGTGAGGGCCAAAGGCCAAGGAGGGGGCTCCGTAGGCGTAAGGTCCGAGCTCGAGGGGTGAGCCGCCCATCGGTTTGACCTCAGGAAGCGAGCCGCAAAATCCCGAGCCCATTCCGATCCAGAGCTGGCCATGGGGGCTGAAGGCGAGGGAGAAGACCGGTAGGGGTAAGGACCTGAAGAAGCGAGGTCTTCGGTAAGGAGGGGAGAGCTCCTCAAGGTAGCCCTGGGCGCAGGTAGGAGCGCCGCCGATCCAAAGATCGCCTTGAGGATCAAAAGCCAAAGTGGTGGGGTTGGGTCTCAGGTGAAGGGTTCGGAGTGGGGGGGTCTGAGCGTTAAGCCCGGGTAGGGGATAGGCGGTGAGGAGCCCAGGCTCGCTGGCAACCCAGAGCAGGGGCGTGGTGGGCTGGAGGATGTGGAGAAGAAGGGTATGCCTCCCTGAGGTGAGGCGCAGTGTCCAGCGCAGAGGAGGTCCGAAGTTAGGGGGTAGCTCGAGGCGAGCAGGGGCGTGGTTGAGCGTGACGGGACCCCGATAGGGCTGGCCGTTGAGGCGGAAGGAGGTGTGC
>OGCG01000182.1_pt1 | contig 42829 bp, 54 predicted proteins | sample 1570061 | NCBI WGS metagenome assembly OGCG01 (sample SAMN06268698, study PRJEB24515) | hot springs metagenome | isolation source: Joseph's Coat, Yellowstone National Park, Washington, USA | place: USA:Joseph's Coat, Yellowstone National Park, Washington, USA
TAATTACTTTTTTTGATAAAATGCATTATGTTACAAATGGAGATTTCAAATACGATGAAAATGTGTTTTATTTCTTATTAAAAACAAATAAGTATAAGGTGAATAAAGCATTTTTTAACGCTTTAGCATCCAATATTACTTCATTTAGAAGTAATATTTTTAGAACAGATAATTATTTAAATGAAATAGATTATATAGAAAAAATGTTGAATGAAATATCTATAGATTTCAATATGGCTATGACTAAATTACTATTAAAATGAAAAATCTTTTAAAGTATAAAAAATTATGTTTATTTGTGATAATATGAACAAAAAAGAAGAAGATGTAAAAGTAAAATGCCCATATTGTGGTGCAGAGATAAATACGCTTCTAAATATACAGAGTGGTAATATGTATTATGAAATGGATAAATCTGGAAAATATGAAAATTTAAATCGTTTTGAATCAGATGAGGATTTCGATATTTATGTGTGTCCAGAATGCTTGAAAACAATAACAGATAATGAAAAAGATGCTATCGCCTTTTTAAATGGAAAGAAAATAAAAATAGTAGATGAATAATTTTAACTATTTTTTCTATCTGATTTTAAACTTTTTGGAATTACTCCGTTTAAATCTGCGGTTCCAATACTATAACTATCAATATTCGCATTAGTAAAATTTGCATCATCAAATGTTGCACCAGTAAAATCTACTCCAATAATATTTGCATTATTTAGTTTTGCATAATCAAAATGTGCATAATTAAAATCTGCATCATCAAGATAAGCCTTACTTAGATCCGCATTAGTGAAGTCTGCATCACCACCATATACACCTCTTAAATCTGCACCTACAAGTTTAGCATCAACAAACGATGCATCATCAAGGACTGCACCTTGTAAATTAGCACCATTTAAATTAGAATTATCAAATATCGCTTCACTAAGATCTGCTCCACTAAAATTCACTCCTTTTAAATTAGAATTACTAAGATATATATATTTAAGAGTTGCATTACTTAAGTCTTCACCGCTTAAATCAACATTTCCAAAATCTCTTTCACCTTCAGCATACATATGCAATAGTTCTTTTGCTTTTAATTTCTTCATTTTATCACCCATTTATAATTAAATTTTTATATTTAAATGATTTATAAGTTAATATTATAAATGTTTTAGTATTTTTTATTTGTTATTTTTTCAACTACATTTTTTATTTTATTATTCACAAATTCCATAACATAATCGTTTATATTAGTTTCGTATTCGTTTAATTTATCTTTCAAATCATAAAAGTCTTTAGATTTATTTATAATTTCTGATATTTCATCTATATATCTTTTTTTGTATTCTTTTTCAAAATCCTCATATTTAATATCTAATGAATCATACACATCTTCAAAGAATTTATCTTGTGCAATATTAGAATCGATAAAATAAGAATTATATATTTCTTCTATTTCATCGTCAATTATATCATCTAAATCTGAACCATTATACCATACAGCATTATCACCAGAAATTTCATACAAACCATTACCTTTTTTTGCAGATTTTAATAAATCATTTTTAAATGTTGTAAAATCTGCCTCTTTTGATAATAGTTTTAAAAAATCATCTTCAAAGTTAGAATTTATACTTCTAATGAAAAATCCTAACAAGTCATATATGTTATCAGAATTCCAATACCAGCCACTCGTTGTTAAATTTCCTAATGTAAGATGGTATTGTTTTGTATTCTGTGATGGATCATATTCAATTTTTATATTATCATCAATATCTATATAATATTCATTGCTCATTTTATCACAATTGATATAATAATTATAGGTATTTAAAACGATTTTAATATATATCACTTAATTTATAATTAAAGAGAAAAAATAAATAATATTTTTTGCTTTCGTTATTTCAAATGAATAAGTATCATAAAGTTTTTTAAAATCTGTGATAGATTTAGGATCATTTCCAATATCTTTTTCACTTATATCTTCTTTTTTCATCTCTTCTATTATTTCATCTAATCCTTCTAAAATGTTCTTTTTACTAAATATATAATCAAATTTTTCTTCGCTCATACTTTCTACATCTTTTTTTATTTTATATAAATCGCTTATCATATAAGAATCCAATTCTTTTAAAAGTAATTTATATTTCAAAAGCAAATTATTTGCATCCTCTTCATCTATATATTTATATAGATTCTTTTTTATTTTTTCTTTTAAATTATAAAGTGATTTATAATCATTATTAAACAAAGCATCTTGCAATGGTAGTAAATCTAATTCATAAAAATTTATTTTTAACTCGTCAAAAGAAACGTTTAGTTTTCTTATTTTTTCTAATATTTCAAATAAATTATTCAAGTCTTCTATTTTTTCTTCAATTAAAATATTTTTATTACTTGGTTCCATTAATATCTCTATCCAAGATTTATTAAGTGTATCTAAATATTCCATAATTATAAATATATAACACAATTTAAAAGAGTTATATATTTTCTATGTTTTTTAATAGTTAAAAGTATTTTATTCATTCTAAAAATAAATCTAACACATCATCTTCGTCTTGTGCAATTATTTTGTGACATTTAGGGCATAAAAATTTATAATCTGCTTCTAAATCATTATCATCTTTTTCTGATTCCCATACTATGTTATTTTCATTAGAAGGATATAATTTATTTTTTATCACATGTTCTTCTTCAACATAATATATTTTGCTATGGCATTTTGGACAAATAGCATAAGGCTCACCGTCTTTATCTATTCTTAATTTCTTTTGTGTTTCTTTCACCATTTTATACACCTATTTTAATTATTTCTATATTTATTTTTATTTTTAACGTTTAAAAAAGTTTTTTAAAATAATCAATTTGTATTTGATTAAATATAAAAAATTATCTATTACTATTTGATAATTTAAAGTAATATAATTTCAAATTATCATAAATAAACAAGAAAATCGTGAATACTTTTTGCTTTTACAAGTTCAAAATAATATGCATCATAAAGTTCTTTAAGTTCTATAAGATTTTGTTCTACCTCATCATCAGTAACTTTATTTTCTAACTCTACTGCACTTTTTAGAATATTATCTAAACCATCAACTCTAATATTTTCAACAAAATTTTTATCTGCTTTCTTCTTATAATACATATATATTTGTAATTTTATTCTATAACCATCAGTCATAGAATAACTTTTAAGTCTCTTCAAAAAGTTTTTATAATTTAATATATAATTTAACTTTTCATCATCACTCATTACTGATAAAAGATCATTTCTAATTTTTGTTCTTAAAGATTCTTCTAATTGAGGATTTTTATTTGATATAGTATCTTGAAAACGTCTTATATCTTCTTCATTAATTTTTAATCTGAATTTATCAAATGAGAGGTTTAATTTTCGTATATTTTCTAATATATCAAAAAACGTATATAATTCTTTTGATTTAGGTTCTGATAATGGTTTTTTACTACTTTCCTTCATCATTAGATCTATCCAAGAATTATCAAATGAGTCAAAATAATCCATAATAATATATTAAATCAAACAATTTAAAATGTTCAATAATATCTAAAGAATTTTTTATTAATTTTTTCTCTATCTTTTGTATTTTCTGTTCCAGCGATATTGATTTCTTTTTTCTCTCCATCTACTTTTATAATTATCCCGTCAGGTGGTTCTTTATTATAAGTTATTATAGCCTCTATATGATGTTCTTCATTTTTACCAACTTTAAATTTTATAATTTTTACAGAATCTGAACTCTTATCTAATTCAAGTGTTTTTATTCCGTCAACAGTTATCACTGAACCTAAAAATTTTGATGTCTCTATTTCTACAATATGAATTTCTTTATTTCCAACAATAAATTTTACTTTCGTCATATAATCAACTATATTTCATTTATAAAAATATTTCCTATCATCAAGATGGCTTTTTATTTTTTTAAAGATATTATAATGCATCAATTTAAATTTACGATCTAAATATTTTTTACGTTCTTGTTCTAATTCTTTTTTATTCCTTGCCGTAAAAATAACATCGGTTCCATTTTGTTCGAGATATTCAATTAAATCAAAATTACTATCTTTTCCAAGTTCTTTTTTTAAAAACTCCATTAAATCACGATATTTTTTATGATATATATTAGTTTCAAGAAACTCTTTTAAATCTTTTAGTGTAAATTTTTCCATAATATCACCTTAAATTTTTGAAAATTCTTTATTTTCAATATTTTTTATTTTTTCTAAATATAAATCTTTTATACTATTATATATTTTTTGATATTCATACTTTGAATTAAAATTACTTGCGTAATTTGATGAAAAACTTCTCATATCTGAATATGTATCATTATTTAAACTTATCATTAACATTATTTTTTCTGCAAGATCTTTGTAATCTTCATGATCATATACTAATCCATTTTTGCCATCTTCAACTAAATGATCTTTTGAAACTCCGTTAGAGGATAAAAGTTTTACATCGTTTACGTTATCTGCTATCAAAATTGGTAAACCAGTTGCCATTAATTCTAAAATATTACCAATTCTTAAATTCCTTAATGGTAAAACAACTGAAAATCCTGCTGAAGAAAGAATTTCAGGATAATTTTTAGATGGTGATATAAAAATAAAATTTTCATCTATATTCATTTTACTTATTTTGTTTTTTATTTTTTCGCTTTCATCTCCATTACTCATTACTACTAATAAATTGTGTGTTTTTAGAAAGTCTGTTTCTTCTGTTATATATTTAACAGCTTTTAATAATAAATCAATATCGTTTAAAGATTCATTTAATCTTCCACTAAAAATTATTTTTTCTCTTTCTATTTTACTAGGTTTAACGAAATAACTATTTTTTGCATAAGGATTTATATAAATCGTTTTTATATTTGTTATTACTTTATGGACAAAATCTTCATCTATTATTGAACGAACGGTGTAAAATTGTATATCATCCATAATTTTTAGGAAATTTTTATATAAAAATCTTTTTGGATCTAGAAAATGTAATTTATTTCCTATTACTTTTATAAAATCAAATTCATCAATGAAAATTATATCTGGATGAATGCCAGACAATTTGTTGTATCTTATTATAAAATCAAAATCAAAAGGTGTATATGATATAATAAAGTTATATTTTCTTATAAATGCATCGTTTTCATTTATACTCCCTTCTATTGGACTGATTATTATACGTTTTAGTAAATCAACATCTTCTCCTCTTTCTTTTAAGTATTTAAATAATTCTATTGATTCATTGTAAGAAGACCCGTATGGTATATAATTGCCATAATCGGTTATTAAAATCTTCATATTATCATCCTATTATATATTAGTAAAGAAATCTATTTAAATCTTTCGTTTCATTGAAAAGATATTTAAATTTAATTGTTTCTATAATATTGATAAATATGATAAACAAAGATGATATAAAAAGACTTCAAGCATTCCAAAACAATATAAATAAAAATGATTTTATAAAGGCATTTTTGGTGTTTTCAATAAAAAAGAAAAGCGAAGAGGAAGCAAAAGATTTAGCAAATGAAATATGGGATTTATATATAAAAAATCATAGAAATCTTATTGAAACTATAAATTATTTAGACGATGATAGCCTTTCAATATTTATTGATATATTAAATCATTTAAATAAATTTAATTGAAGTTGCATTGCTTTATAGTTAGCATAACCGTCTATTTTTGTTATTAAATAGTCTTTTATAATGTTTTCTTCTGCTGTATTTATAGATGTTTTATCTAAATACTCAAATAGTAATTTTGAATTTTTATCGTATTTTATTTTTGAAAGATATTTGATAATATCCTTTAATTGTTTGTTTGTCTTAATAATATCAATAGCTTTTATGTTTTTTCCTGTTATAATTGATAATTTTTGAGCGTGATCGTATACTAATCCAGAAAGAGATATTTTAATAAATCTTTTCTTATCTTTGAATGATAATAGATAATTGGTATAATTTTTTATAAGATTTATATTATCATTAAAATTATTTTCTACAATATTTTTCAAAGTATTAAGTTCTTTTTCGTTTAAATTCATTTTCTTTAAAACTAAATTAATCAAATAATAATATTCATTTGATATATGAGAAGATGGTTCATCTGGTAAATGTAAATTAGACATATTTAAAAATAAACTTTGATTATTCATATTTACATTGAATAAATATTTTAATTCTTTAAGTGTTTTTCTATCCACAATATCACCCCATATAAGCAACAACATCAGCTATTTTTCTTACATCTTCTGGTGTATCATTTTTACTTTTTGTTGAAATAAATATTTTCCTAAAATTTTTATATTCTGGAAGTTTATAACTGAAAGCCATATCACTTATTAAAATTAAAAATTTAACTTTATTTGAATTTGCATAATCAAGAACTTCCTTTATATCTGTTCCACCATAAGTTCTTTTTGATAATATATTATAAATAGTTTTTATTGATTTACCTGCTGTTGTAAATATAACTGGTTTTCCATCTTTGTCTTTTTCTATTCCATCATCAAATAATAATATTTTCCACTCTCCTATCTCGCTTTTTACCAAATTTATTACTTCATTAATTTCAGATATATAGTTTTTATCATCAATTGAACCGCTTGTATCTATTGCTATTAAACCGTCCTTAAATATTCTTTTATGTTTTTGAAAAATAATTGGAATATTTTTATTGAATTTTGATAAAACATAATATCTTCTATTTACATCATTTATTCCATTTTCTGAAATTTCTCTTGATTTATATGACTTTATTTCATTATATAAAATGGTTTTCCAATTAAGAACAGGCTTTCCATATATATTATCTATTTTCTTCCATATACCACTATTTCCAGTTCCATAATTAGTTATTGCCTCTTTTAATATGTTTGTTAAATATTTTTTGAAATCATTTCCGAATTTTTCAGTATTTTTCTTTATAAAATCATCAAAATCTTTTTCATTTTCATTTTTAGTATGATTATTTATATCGTTATAACTAAAATATCCTTCTTTAACCAATTTTTTAATATCTTCAATTAGTTGTTTCAAATCATTTATTTCTTTTCCTTTAACTTTAATCATCATTTCTACTATTTCTTCGAAACTTTTCTTTTCAAGGTCTTCTGGTTTAAATCCAAATAAAACTTTCATGTATTCGTCTCCTATAAGTCTTATTCTTTCGCCATTAAATCCAGTATATTCACTTAATCCTATATCTTTGTTTATTATATAGTCTTGTGCTATATTTATCAACGTCATAAGATAATTTTCTGGTATATCTTTATGAATTTCAACTAAATCTTTTGCTCTATAAATATGATTTAGTAATATGTGTTCTAATTCGTGTTTTAAAACTTTATCTGTTGAAAGTTGATCAAGTATAGTTATTATTTCTTTTGTATTCCCTTGTAATTTAATACCTCTGCCATCAGTAAAAATAATGTGTTTTTCATATTTATCATCAACATCAATAACTATTGGAATAGAAATTAATACAAAACCAAAAACCGCATCGTTTGGATTTCTAGTCATATTTGTTATAGCACCTAAAACTCGTTGATAAATTACTTCATTATTATATTTTATTATCATCTTTAAACACCTTTATAACTTAATCCATTAGATAATTTTGCCAACATTTTTATTATATCAGAGTTTTTATTATTGTTTATCAATTTTAGATAGATGCGTTTTATTTTATCGCTTGAATAAGTCATACGCATAAATATATATAGTAATTCATCTCCATATTTTTCTTTTATGAATTTTAATACTTCAGTTAAAGTTTTCTCATCTTTTATATATGTAGATAATACTTGTAAAGAAGCATATTGCTTATCTAAACTTTCAAAATTATATTTACCAGTTAATATCTCTTCTGCTTTCGGCATAGATAATATATAATCTTCGAACATCTTAAATTTACCTGCACATTCAGGACCTAAATAACTTTTATATATAAAAAGTTTTGTATCATCAGATACATTTTCCAAATATGGTAGTGCTTTACTTAAAAGTTCCCACGTTCTCGGAGTTGGAAAAGTTGAAGAATCTACTTCTTCTTTAAATAAATATTCTGGATTTGCAACAAGAAAAGAAATTATTTTATCATTTATGTTTAATTTATTTCTTGCTATTTCTAACCAATATTTTAAATAACTACTATCTCTCGTCATTCCTTTAATATCAAAATAATAAATAGGCATTCTCGCTTTTTCAGCTTGATTTAATTCATAGGTATCTCTTGAAAATTCTTGGTTTCCTGCCAATATTATTGATGTTGTTGGTGGAAGAATAAGATCTTCAAAAATTCTTTCATTTATCAATGATATAAGAGCATTTCTCGTCAATCCATCCGCTCTATCATATTCATCAAAAAATGCTATTATTCTTATAGGATTTCCGTTTTCATCTTTGTCGTTAACTAATTCTCTAAACTCTTTTGTTATTGCTTTCTTAATTTCATTATTTTCTATTATAGGTATTACGTAATCTGTATTTGATGTTCTTGCTGGATGAAATATTTTAACTATTGTTTTTGTGTTAGTCTTTTTTCCGACCTTATCAGCAATCTCATAAACCCATTGTGTTTTACCTATACCAGTTCCACCAACAACCATAAAAGTTTGACCATTTAATACGTGATTAACCCAAACATCGATAAGTTCGCTTATATTATAATCGTTTGATACATATACTTTTTCTTTACTCATAATACCACAATTAATATTTATAAATATAAATATTTAAACCTTTCTATCTAATTCAAATTATTAAAAAGATTTTCTCGTTTGATGCTATAAGAAGCATATTTAACCGATTTCTCTATAAAATATGAATTAACTTTTATCTTTATTTCTGAATTTATTATATTATATTTCTTTTCATTCAACGTATTATATATTTTTTCTAAATTTTCATCACTCTTAAAATTTATTATTTTAGTTATATTTGAAGGAATTATAATAAATTCAAAAATTTCATAAATAGAATTCATAAGAGTTAAAATATAAATAAATGTTCTATATTTATCATATTTTCCAGTTTCAATTATTCCTATAAAGTTTTCAATTTCATCTTTAAATTTTGATGCTAAATATTCATTTTCTTCGTCTGTTAAGTTTAATCTTTTGAATATAGATTTTATAATCATTTTTATTTTATAATCATCTATAGCTTTATAATTATTAGCAAAATAGTTTAATTCTTTTATTTCTTCGTCTGTTATAAAATTATATTTATGAAAAAATTCAAAATTATCATTGTTAATTGTATTTAATAAAATATCAGCTATATTATCTACATATCCAAAAGAAAAAATCAAATACTTAAATGAATTTATAAATTTATCTATTATTTCCACAATAAATTAATTGATATTAAAATATTTAAATGTTTCTTATTATAATATTTAAATGTTTCTTATTATAATATTTTTTGACGATTGAAATAATAAACTTTTTTTGCTTCTAAATCCTTCTTTATCTCATCTTTTGTTTTTATTATATCATATATTATATCGTTTATTTTTGAACGTGGAAGTTCTATTTTATAGATGTTTTCAGGATTTATTGCAAATCCTATTATATCTATTACATTATCGTTATACATAGAATAAAGATAAGCATAAGCACCGATTTGATATTTGACGTAATTTTCATCTATTTTACCTGTTTTTAAATCTATTATGTAAGTTGTTCCGTTTCTATTCAACGCCAAATCAAGTTTTCCTGTTATAATATCTCCATCAGAATTATAATCCATTTTCTTTTCTATTTCAAAATCTGCCAAACTTGAAGCATATTTTTCTATTGCATTATGAACTTCACTTCCTATCAACATTCTTTTAATTTGATCTGGTCTAAAACTTTCATAAAGTTTTTCTTTTTCTGGAATATACACCAAATCACTATATCCAAACATATAGCTAAGAATCATACTTAAACTGAATTTTTTAAAATTTACTTCGCTATATAATTTATTCATTTTTATAAAAACGTCATTTCCAAAAAAAGTCCTATTTTTCAGTTCAATTTCAAGAAGTTCCTCACTTGTCTTTTCATTGTATTTTTCCTTTGCTTTTTCAACTTCAATTGCGAGATTATCCTTTAATTTTTTTAAAATATTATCCATATTCATCATTATAATATATTAATATGCGGTTTAAATAGATTTTGACTTTTTAAACATATCAATATTTAATAATATTGTGCTAAAATGGAATTAATATTTATTACAAATTTAACGAAAACAAAAATAAATCAAGATTGCCTAAACAACATAAAAAGAATTGTTATGATAGACGATATAAACAAAATATATATTATAACAAATAAAAAAACATATAATATATTTAATAATTATATAAAAGAGATAAAAAATAAATCTAATATATTAATTTTACAGAATAAAAAAGATAAATCTAATAAAATTATTGATTTATTGAATGATATTATAACTTCAAACAAAATAAAAGATGACATAATGATAATAAATTCTTGCGATAAAATAGTAATAAATCTGAATGGTGTTAAAAGGTATTTTGATGCGTTAAAAAAACCTGTAATAATATTGCATAAAACAAATAATAAAAAACTTATTAAAAAATATGGTGAATATTATTTAAATGATGATGGTTTTATAAAATCTTTTAGAGAACACGTATCGAATTCTAAAATAGGAATTATATCTGCTGGAATATACATATTTCCAAAAGATTCATTATTCTGGTTTGGGAAATTTTTGAAATCTGGATCTGATAAATTGAATTTTGGAACATTGATAAAGAAAATATCACAAAAAAGAAAAATTAGAGGAATAATAGAAAATGAATATATAGAAAAATAATCATCTATACATCGATAAGTTTTCTTTTTCTTTGATTTCTCTTTCTTTTGCGATTTTATCTAAACTTTTTATCACGTTATCTATTAATTTGTTCTTATCTTCTTTATTTTTTGTTTTTGAACGTAATGAAATTACTTCTTGATTTGGTAATATAATAATTTCTATAAGGTTATCTAACGCAGATTTATTGAATTTTAACATTTTCTTGGCATATGAAGTCTTTTTTAACAGTATTACACTCGTTTTTGATGCTTTTCCTTCTATATCAACAAGTTTAATATATTTGTCTTTATTCCCTACAAGCGTATATATACTACTCATTAAAATCTCATTATCAACATTTTCTGATGGTATTGCAACAAACCAATCTTTATTTAACAATTCTTTTATTTCTTTTAATCCTTTCATACTATCACAATAAATATTAGAAAAGAAAAATATATAAATTATTCGTTTACCAGAATTTAAGAAAACTTAATATATTCTTTTTCTTTGCTTTTTTCCTATTTCTACGTTCTTTTCTTTTAATATTTTTCTCTTTAATTTTCGCCTCTTTTAATTCTTCATCTAATTCTCTTTTTTTAGTATAATAATTATGTGCTGCAACATATTTATCAGCTTCTATTTTTTTCATTTTTTTATTATATTGTTCTGCATCAATTTCTGTTGCATATTCTAAAGCTTTTTTTGCTTCTCTATGACCTGTTTGTATTGTGTCTAATAACGCTAAATCAAGATTTGTTCTATATTCTTCGCCGAAAGCTTCTCCTAATTCACCAATTGGCTTTGGACCATTAAACAAATTCATAAAAAATTTATAAGCCCTTTTAAGTTCTAATCTTTCGTCTTTAAAATAAAGAGGATTTGCATAATCTTGTAATTTAGTTTTATAAAGGGTTTCTATATCGTCTCTTCTTAAATATCCTGCATTTTCAATAGTTATTCCTTTTAATCCTAATAATTTTAATTTTTCCATTACCATTTTAATAAATTCTTCTTTTTCAACCATATATATCATTTTATATTATGTATAGAAAGATTTAAAAGACTTTTTAAAACTAATGTTTAGATATATAATAGATAAAATATGAGAAACAATAAGTTTTTACTAAATTTATTAGTGATATTTGTATTATTATTATCAACAATATCGTTTTCGCAAACAACTAATAATAGTATTTCAAATTCAAATTCATTAGGTATTTCATCTGTTATAAAGTCAATTTCTTCTAACTCTATGCTAAATAATTCTAATACTATAAGTCAACCAGTTATTACAAATACATTTAAAGATATTTTTAGTCCAATTTCTGGTTACGTAAATGATATAGTTTTATTGATTTTTGTAATAGTTTTAGCATACGGTTTGTTAGAAATATACGGAGAGATGAACATAGAACCAGAACAAAAATTAAAAGCTATGTTTGAATATACAATTGGAGCGTCTTCTATTTTGCTTGTTTCTTTTATATTGTATGCTTATGCAAATTATTTTCCGCAAATAATAGAAGCAACTGCACCTAATTTATTGAATATTCATGGAGAAATACCAGTTTCTTTAATATGGTTTGATTTATTAGTTGCAATGGCGATTTCTATTGTAGGATTTATATTTGCAATGAAGGAATTGTTAATGTTTATTAGAACATTTCAGCCTACATTACATGAAGATGCAAAAGAATTTGAAAGAAATAGTGCATTAACAAGATTTTTAGTGTTAATAGCCTTTGCATTTTTTTCTCCTCTTGTGGTTGGAGTTCTGTTTGTTATAATAACGCAAGTATTTTTCAGTTTTTCTGCTAGTGTATCTCAATCACTAATAAATGTTGCATATAATTCAACTCAATATAATATAGTTAGTGCTTCGGTCTATCAATCAAACATGCCTTCTTGTGGTGCTAATATATTTTCTGGTAATTTTTGGAATTGTTTAGGAGAAAATTTTATGTATTTTGTATTTAGTCATGCATATACAGTTGGTTTTGAAGGAGAAATAATAAGCACAGCATTGAATTTGATGACAAATCCATTTGGGTCTAATTATGTGTTTGATATTATATATCAATTAATAGTATTGATTTTATATGTCTATGGATTTATAAAAATTGATTGGTATTCGCTTGAATATGTTAGTTCCTTAAAAACAGGAGAAAGAGAAGCTTTTAATTATGAAAAATTAAAAAGAGCATATATACAGTATATAGGATTTATTTTATCACCAATATTTTTTGTAATTGCTATAATATTATTGAATTCATTTTTAGCAATGCTTATTTCTGCGATGACTACAAGTAATATGTATTTAATTCCGCCATTATTGAATATAAATGGAGTTGCGACCGTTAATAATTTATTGGTAGAATTAGGCGGATTAATAATGATAATATTTGCAATAATTTTAATTGCAGGTGTTATAATATTTCTATTATTAAGATTAATTGGAGGAGTTATATTTGCAATAGGTATATTTTTCTATTTATCAGAAGAATATAAATACAGAGCATTTGGAAAAAATTTGCTTACTATATTCATAATAATATACTTAGCTCCATTAATATTAATTTTATTATTTTCTTTTTGGTTTGGATTTATGGCATCTTCAATTTCAGGAGCATTAGGATATAACGGATTAAGCACAGTTCAAGCCAGTGTAGGAAGTTATACAGCAACACCAATAAATGCGACAGCAATAAACTTAAACGGTGCTACTGTTCTTTGCAATAACGGAACAAGTATTTATAAAGCGATATATAATAGTTCGTTGAATAATAGCGATGCTCACGGAGCTTTACTTGCAGGATGTCAAGAATATGTTTATTATTGGGGTAATGGTTATATAATAATGGCTTTTGTTTCATTACTTATACTAATAATATTGATTTTTGGAGCTCATACAATAGGTGGTGCTTTTGTTGGACTTACTGGCGTTGGTGGTGAAGGTGCTATCAGTATAACAAAAGGATTAAAAGGAAAACCTTTAAAGAAAAAATTATCAAAGATTCGTTCTAATATACAAAAAAACAAAAGTCGTTACCTTAAATCACTTGATAAAAAAGGTGGAATTGGAAAAGTTTTTGGTGGTGCGGCTCTTACAAGATCTAAAGATTTGTTTGGAGGTGCTGTTAAACTTGCTGATTTAACAGAAAATTTAACGTATGGAGTTGCTACTGCTCCAATTGTTGGAACTTCGCTTGGAAATGTATTAGATGTAACAAGAAAAGGAGTAAAAAATGTAATCGCAACTGCTACAGCAAAACCAGAAAAATATTCTTATGGAAAATCAGATGATGTAATAAACGAATATGCAAAAAAGATTAAAAAACCTGATGAAAGTGATGAAAGTGCTAGAATAAGAGCAAAGCAAGAATTAAGAGATAAATATGGATTTGTTTTTGATGAAAAAACTGGCAGTTTTAAAATTTCTAATAAGAATCTTAAAGCATTCAAGGATAGAACAAAATTAGATATTAATACTACAAGTTCAGCTTTCAATGAAATAGAAGGATATAATGATGCAAAAGAAGAATATGAAAAAAATAAAGCGAAATTGAAAAAAGTTCAAGAAAAATATAAAAAAGGAACTGCAAGTAAGTCTGATGTTGAGAAAGCAAAGAAAAAAGTTGAAGAAAGTGAAAATAAACTTAATGAACTTGTAAGTAATAATGGATATAAAAATTTTGAAGCATATGAAGAAATGAAAAAAGTAAATGATTCATATATGAAATATCAAGAAGCAATTGCATCTGGTAATAATAAAAAGAAAAAGAAAGCAAAAGAAAAATTTGTAAAAACTATAGAAGAATATGAAAGTAAATATGGAGTAAAAATGAATGGTAAAAAACTTGTTAAGATGATGGAGACGCCAGAAGGAAGACTTGATGCCGATAATATAATGGATACTGCTTTTAGTCTTTTGAATCCAGAAATGGGTGCTACATTTATAAGTGGAGCAGTTGATGGAAACAAATCAATAGTCGCAAAAACACATATTGGAATATTAGCGAATGGAATAGCAAAAGGAATTAAAACAGAATTTTTAAATCCAGCAGAAACAAAAGTTAAAGAAAGATTTTATTCAATTAACGATATTTTAGGAAAAATGAAGAATTATAAATTAATGAGCGGGGTAGGATTAATTGACCAATATAACGGAGAAATTAAAGATCTAAATGAACAACTTGAAGCAATTGGTAAGGAATATGATGAAAAACTTGCATTATTATCAGATAAAAATGCTAAAATAGAAGAAAAGAAAAAAGCAATGGAAGATATTGAGTCATTAAATAGAAATTTAGATGTTTTGAGGCACAAAAAAGAACAACTTGAAAGAACTAAGAAATACGCAGAAACTCCAGAAATGTTGATTTTATCAATTTTAAATAAAAAAGCAATAGATGAGTTAAAATATGCAGAAGCAAAAAATGGTAATACAATATCTACAAGAGAAGCAATAGAAAGATTATTAGATATGAAACAAATTAAATCTCCATTAGAGGTGTTTGATAAATTATCTAAACTTGCATCTGGAGATGAATTAGGTAGAGTGAATATAACAAAAGCAATGCTTGAAAATGAATTAAGAATAAAAAGGAAATCAACTGCCGAATTAGAAAAAGAATTAAATAAAATAATAGAAGCTGAAAATGAAAAAGATTTAACAGAATCACAAAAAATTCAATTTAAGAAAATGGAAGAGAATTTGAAGTATAAAATTAATCTCTCAAGGTCAGAAGTAGCAAGAATTAAAAATGATTATGATGGAATTAATTCAATTATAAGCAATTTGAAGGTTATTAAAAAACCTGTTATATTATCTACAAACTATACACTTGAAAAAGCGTATGGTAGTTATTTAGATTCTAACATAGTTTTAAATTCTAAATATGGCGAATTAGTCAATAATAAACTAGATATTAATGAAACAAACGATTTGTTAAATAAATTCAAAGATAAAGATAATTATTATGATATATTTAGTGGAGAAGATGCTTATGAAAAATTTGAATTATTTAATAGAACATTAAAAGATGAAGCACAGCGTAAAATTATTTCCGATATTTATAGAGTTAGCGAAGGAATAAAAGAAAATAAAAATGTAATAACTTTTCTGAAAGATTTGGATAAAGAAAAGAGTAAAAACATTTTGACGAACATTATTAAAACAAAAATGGATGTTAAAAATGACGCAGAATTAAGTAAAAAATATAGTGAGTTTCTAAATTCAATATCATCAGAAATTAATAAAGGAATTTTCAATGAGAAAAACGTTGGAAAAATTTCAGAAAAATTAATCAAAGATTCTGGATTAGAAGGAGTTATCGATTCTACAGAATTAAGTAATACACTTATTAACAAATTAAGCGATAAAGAGATTATGGATAAAATATACGCTAATTACAAAGATAATTTTAATAAAATAGCCGAACAATTTAAAGATTATGCACAATCAGAAGTTAAAAAAATAGATGAAATTAAAGGACCTTTGTTTGTTGAGGATAAAATGAAAGTTATATATGGAGAAGGTAAAGATAATATATTTTCAGATAATAAAAGTAAAAGAGATATGGAAATAGCAGAAGATATGGTTAAAAAGTTGTTAAAAGAAAAAGCGGAAAGATATAATTTAAGGAAAGAAACTATATCAATTTTATCATCTTTAAACAACTCAATAGACGAAATAAAAGATAAAGCACAAAGAGAAGTTGCAATTGAATTTATAGATAATGAAATTATACCAGAATTTAGAAAAATGAAATATAACATTGTTACTAAAAAATTAATAAACACCATAGATACTATAAGTGATGCTGAAAGAAATAAAATTTATAGGAAAAAGTTTATTAATTCTGAAACTCTTGAAAGGATTTCAGATATGGAAAGGATTGAAGAAATGACGAAGATTGCTTCAGATAATAAAAGAGTTGTTGATATGATAACAGGAAATAAGAATACTATTGTAGGAAACGCGATGCCAAAGAATCGTTTTAACCCAGGAATAAAAGTTTTAAGAGGACCGCAAAGCAATATAAAGGTTATGAATGAAAATGAAGAACAAAAAACAGATGAAAATAGCACAGATGAAATAAATAAAACCAACGATAAAGATGATAGCGATAACATAAACGATAGTAATTAATAGAAATAAGTCATAAAAATATTTTAAGACTTCTTATTATATAATATATTTGATGAATATGAATGAAGGAGATATTATAGATTGTGTTGTTATAGCGGTAGGTAATAACGATAATACATTTCTTGAACCATTGGATAAAAAAGATATTAATATCCCAATTATAATTAAACGAAAATTAAGATATAAAGGAAAATATAAAATAAAAATAGAAAAGATTACACCAAATTTTATTATAGGTGAAGTTGTAAATGAACTTTAAAATGATAGTTTTTGATTGGGACGCTACATTATATGCGTCTAGTTTTTTTGAAATTTTTGATAGTGCAAATAAACACGTTTCAAACAAATTTGCTAGTCATTTTGCTAAAATATATGATGTTTATTTTAATGTTTACAAGCCAAAGTTAGTTAAAGGCGTAAATGAAGTAATTAGCAGACTTAAAAAAGATATGTTAATTGTTTTATATTCAAACACAAGAGAATATAGATTAAGAAAAGAACTTGATTACTTAAAAATAGAAAATCTTTTTGATTATATTATAACTGGGTCTGGTTATAATACTTATAAACCAGATGCCTTTATTATAAAAGAAATAATGGATAAAAACAATATTAAACCTAATGATGTTTTAGTTGTTGGAAATTCTTTAAATGATTATAATCTTGCAAAAAATATTGGTTCTAAAATATGTATAACTCACGAAATAACAAATTATAAGTTTAAAGATGTTGATTTTTATATAAACAATTTATATGAATTATTGGATGTGATACAATGAAAGACTATTATAAAATTTTAGGTGTTAAAGAGAATGCAACAAAAAAAGAAATACACGAAGCGTTCAGGAAATTAGCGTTAAAATATCATCCAGATAGGAATAAAAATGTATCACAATCAATTTTTAAAGAAATAAACGAAGCATATCAAGTTTTATCAAATGATGAGTTAAAAAAAGAATATGATGAAAAATACTTTATTAAAAGAAGTAAGAAGAAGAAATCACACAAACCAATTATAAAATATAAAGATGATAATAATATTTTTTATTCTGATACCAAAGGAAATGAACTTAATGAACTTCTTAAAAAGAATAGCGGAATTTAATTATCTTATTTTGAAAATACGAATATAGATGGTATTGTTTTTATTGTATATTTTCCATTTAACATTTCTTCTGCAATAGTTAGTTCCTCTTTTATTAACTTTGGACCATGTAATTCTGTATTGGAAAATTTCAAATTTGAATTTACATAAGTATAAACAAGAGTTTCAATTTTATTTAGATAACTTTTTTTATCTAAATTTCCACTCATTAACTCTCTATAAATTGATAAATAAATATATCTTAACATATTAAATAAAGTTTTACCTTTTCCTAATTTAAAAACAATCTTATTTATTGCTTTTGAGTCTATGGTTGGGTCTTCAGAAGATTTTGTTTTTGTAAATTCTAAAAATGGTTTAAAAACTTTTCTTATGTCGTTTAAAGTTAAAGAAAATTTAATAGCATCTGAATATTTTTCATATTGATTGAAAAAAGCAAATTTATTAACATCATAATAATTGATAAGATGATTTATAATGTTTTTATTAGTTATATAAAAGAAATAGACATCGCTATATTTTAATGCAGATTTTATTATATAATTTCTATTGTATATGTTGTTAAAATCATACTTTTCTCTTATCTCGCTTATTAAATAGAAATTACCAAGAGTGCTTACTTTATTACCGCCTATGCTTCTATTTAATCTTCCATACATATTTAATATTTGATTATCGTCCCATTTTATATATTTGCTTTCAAAAATAAATATGCTGTTTGCAACAACGTTTATTCCTCTTTCTATAACGTTTGTTGAGAATAAAACTTTTAATACCTTTTTATTAAATAATTCAAGTATAAAAGACCTGTCTTCGTGTGTTGATAGAGCATCAATCAATCCTATATTATGTCTTAATGCCAACATAACATCAGAAGAAAGACCTTTCTCTCTTGCTAATTTTAGATATTTCTTAACTTCAACAGATGTATTTTTAAATGTGTATAATTTTTCAATAAATGGAGAATTTAATAATTTTCTTATTTCTGGCTTTGATGGAATTAAAAATATAGTCTGATTATATTTAATAGGTCTATTAGAATAATCTATAATCTTTTCTTTTAATGATTTAGCATAATTATTTGTATGTTCAAAAGCAACACTAACTTTTCTTTCAAATTTTCCTTTATCAACTATTGAATCTTCATTTGTTATATCCAACATAAAAAATTTAGCAAGATGTTTTTTAAGATATTCTTTATTTATAGATGCAGATATATATATTACGAGATTATCTGGATGTTTTGTGTTTATCAAACCGACAAGAATTTCATAATTCTTATTTTGACTTATTGAATCTATTTCATCTAATATCATACAAGCATTTGGCTCTAAATTATTATTAAGAAAATAATAAAGTGCTTTTTCTATAGTCATTAAATGAAATTGATATTGAGCGTTTTTGTTTAATGCTATAACTCTATTACTATCGTGATAAAAAGTATCATAATTATATTTTCCAAAATTATGAGTTCTAACATATTGTTCTTTATCGTTTAAATCTATTTTCTTTGAAGTTACATAATAAACAATAGGAATTCCAGCTTCTAATATTTGATTTATAGTAGAAGTAGTCTTGCCAGTGCTTGTATCTCCAAGAACAAAAATTCGTTTTAATGAAAGGTTAAGCATATTATCTATTAAAAATTCTTTTATTTTGTTTAAATTTTTAAAAGATTAAAATTATGATATTATTGTGTTATCAAAATTACAAGTTTCATTAGAAACGATAATATTATTTTCATTCGCTATGCTTATTTTAGTCGGAATTATATACTTTTTTATTACTTTAAATAACTCTAATTTGCAATATTCAACAACTCCCTTTGTATTAAGTTCGTTAGAGTTTTATAATTTTCAAACTATGGGTTCTACATGTTCTTTTGACTTTATGTTTCAAACAAATTCTTATCTACCTTATCCAGATTATGAGTTATCTTTTATATTAAATAATGGTCAAAAAATTGTTCCAAAATATAATGATTATAGCGAAACTATAACACCTGTTTCTTCGCTTGGCTATCAATATACATTTACTTTAAGCGGAATTCCTAATTATAATGGTTCTGTTTGTTCTGTGATGGGGCAGCAAAGTGTAAATCATGCATATGTTAAATATGTTTCATACAAAAACATAAATGGAAAAACTATTGTTCAGCCAGTTTCAACAAATTATGTATTCAAAATAAATTCTGCAAGTACGATACCAATTCAATTATACAACAATAATACGGTTTTCATAACTGGTTCTGTAATACCATATTCTGGTTATGTTTATATAAATTATCAAAATGGAACTGCTGTTTCTGGTTCGCCATTTACATTAGGAGAATATGTTTATTTACAAACAGGAAATTATACATTATCTTATTCTAACGAATCTTATCCTGTTGCTTTTCAATATTGGTCAAGTAATGGAGGTGTTGTAATACAAAGTATATTCAATACTACTACAAATATGGTTGTCGTAAATAACGGAGAAATATATTTGAATTTAAGAAACTTATTACAACCATCACAAACATTTATAATTTATTCTAATAAAACTTATTCAACAATACCAGGTAAATTCAATATTACAGCAGATTTTAGTAAAAATGGATATTATACCTACTATGTTAATAACAAACCTTATAAAGAATGTACAAACATAGCACAAACATCTTGTATTATGTCGTTTAGTAGTGCTGGAAGTTATATAATAGGAGCATCATTCAAAAACTCAACTGTTTTAGCAGAAGCAACGCCAATAAAAGTTTATGTTTTCAATCCTTTATCAGCGACCTTATCATCTAATAAAACCGTTGCTAAAAATAAAACAAATGTCTTATTAACAGTTTCAACAAATGGAGGACTACAACCTTTTACATATTCTTTCTATGTTAATAACGCACCTATTCAAAATTGTATTGATATATCAATACCAACTTGCACTTATAAAATAAGTAATCCTCCTAATGATTATATTTATAATTATACATTTACTGCTAATGTTAGTGATGCTGGTGGAGAATTGGTAACTACAAATAATGTTGTAGTAGAAGGAGTTACAGGAATACCTTTGGTTCTTTATAATAAACTATCTTCACCCTTATCGTCTCCTGTAGATGCAATTATTTCAATAAATTTAACTAAAAATCATATATTCACATATTCAGGATCATCGACCAACATTTATATATTTAATTCAAGCGGAACAATTTTGAATAGTTATATATTTAATTACTCAAATAACATTCTTTATCTTTGGGTGAATATTCCAAATCAAATACCAGCATATGGAACTTATAATGTTTATATAGGATTATCAAATCAAAATACTTTTACTTCACCAAAATATAAAATAGGCGAAGCTTATCAGCTTATTCCGTCTGGCTCAAGTGGAATATCAGATAATATAGGATCTGTGTTGTTACCAGGATTAATCTGGCAAGTATATAATACATCTGGTAAAATTCCATCTCAAATTAATTCAGGTATATTTCTGCCTGCCTTTGAAAATAGTTCATTATCACCAGGCGTTTCATTCTACGATCCTACTACGCACTGGTATTATTACTCTGCAACAAATTATCGCACGACATCAATAAATGGAGCATATGGTCCATTTGAAGGTGGCACTAAAATATATAATATATTTAATTATTCAATTAGCAGTTCTCAAATCAGTGGATGTGAAAACGATGGAATAGGGTATCCATTTCCATCATCATTTTTCTCTGGTGATTCATGTTCATATTATCCAGCATGGTTTATAAAAGCAATAGGTTATGTTTCATATAGTAATCCTTATACATTAAGTATTGAGGGAGACGATGGAATAAATGTATTTTTATCTCAAAACGCTAATTTAAGTGATAATATATTAGCACAAGGAAACTATTATTCGTTTGGTTCAGGAAATGATACAGGTGGAGAAGGACCAACCACTTATCAATCTAAAAATCTGCTTGGCGATTATTCATTAGAATTGTTGTATTACGGTAATGGTTGGGGCGGTGAAGTGACAGCACTCGGATCTAATCAAAACATAAATTATTATCATCCAAATTACGAGCCAAATGGATATATATTAAACGGTAGTATATAAAATAAGAAATAAATAAAATAAAAAAAAAACAATTCACTTTTTCTAATCGCCTTTAGAAGATGTTAGAAGTTTTTGCTTTCCACTCTTAATTTTAGGTGTTGTTTCTTTATTAAAAAGTTCATTCAAAATCTTATTTGCTTCATCTAAACTTTTTGCTTCTTTTTCAATTTTCTTACCGCTATTCATATCCTCAAAAGATATTTTAGCCTTTTCGCCATCATATTCAAAATTTCCAGAAACATTTTTTAGAATTTCCTGCTTTCCATTCCTAAAAACTTCGCTATATTCTCTCCTTGAAGAATAAACCTGAATTTTAGGTTTTCTTTCTTTCTTTTCATCTTTCATATCATCACCACTAAAATAGTATATTTTAATTTTTAAAAACCAAAATCAAAACCAACTATTTCAACATCCATTATTTTTGAATTTTCTTTGTTAAACTTAAATTCAAGTTTTATTTTTTCTCTTTTCTTTTTATCTATAATTGAAACATAATGATCATTATGTATATTTATAACTGATGCTAAGTCTATTTGAACATCATTGGTTTCAATCTTTTCATATAAGTCTGGATATTTTCTTTTAATCTTCCTTTTCAATTCTTCCGCGATTTCATAGTCAAACATTTTATCACACCTCTGCCATTATATTTACATCTCTAATTATATTATCAGCATGAACATCTATCGCTTCTACGTAGTTTTTTATTTCATCTAAATTTGAAGTTTTACGTATTAGTTTTATAATTTTCTTTATATCTTTTGCGTTTCCTATTATATCTTCTTCTTCATCGCTATACATATATTTTGTTTTAGTCATTTTATCACTTATTCTATATCACTAATCATTTCAAAACATTCTTCGCACAAACCTTCACCATTAAGCACTCTCTCTAATGCTTCTTTTCCATCTTTCGCCTGTGCTGTTAATGTTGTTGTCTCCCAATTACAATTCGGACATTTAACTTCCTCCGAATTATATATATCATAGTTCTCTTCCATTCTATTTTTGTATTTTTTAACTAATTCTCCAACATTGAAACTAAAAGGTTTCAAATCTTTTTCTTTTTCCTCCATTATATCACCTAAATATCATCATTCATTTTAATATAGCATTCAGAACATAAACCTTTTCCATTAAGCACTTTTTCTAAAGCATCTTCATTATTTTTTGCTTTTACTATAAGAATAGTTGTATTCCAACCACAATTAGGACATTTAGTTCTTTCCGAGTTATAATCCTTATATTTTTCATATATTTTTTTACTATATTTTTTAAATAATTCTGCAACATCAAAGGTAAAAGTTTCTAATTCTTCATTTTCTTTATTTTCATCCATTATATCACTCATTATAAATGAAATACAATAGGTCTGTATGCTTTATTAACATAGCACTCTTCACATATTCCTTCTCCGTTAAGCACACTTTCTAAAGCATCTTTTTTGTTTTTTGCTTCTGCTACTAATTTTAATGTATTCCATCCACAATTTGGGCATTCAACTTCCTCTGAATTATACGCTTTATAATTCTTTTTCATTATTTTATTGTAATCCTTAAATAGTTTTTTTACATCAAAAGTAAAAGGTTTTAATTTTTCTTTTTCCATCTAATCACCATCTATTATAAACAGAACTATCCACATCTACAAAACATTTATCACAAAAACCTTCTCCGTTAAGAATGTTATTTAAGGCTTCTTTTTTATTTTTTGCTTTTGTTGATAATTTTTCGGTATAATTTCCGCATCTTAAACAACTTGCTTTTACATAAATAAATGTTTTAGAACCTTCTTTAAGTGTTTCATATTCAATATGATACTTCTTTTCCATTTTGTCTTTATACTTTTTGACTAAATCTTTTACATTAAAAGTAAAGGTTTTTAAATTATCTACATTCTCTCTTATCGTTTAATCACTAATTATATTTAATATAATTAAGTTTAAATAGTTTTTGTTAAAATCTATTTACTTAACTCCTCATCAAGTTTTTTAAGAAAATTATTCCAGTCATATTGTTTTGCGGTTTCTTGTGCTTTTTTACTCATTTCATCATAAAGAAAAGGTCTATTTTTTATAAAGTTCATATAATATGCCATTTCATCTGGATTACTCACAAGTATTCCATTTTCACCGTGCAATATATATTCTTTTAAACCGCCCTCATTTACAGATATTACTGGTTTTCCAGCACTCATAGATTCAAGAGGAACTATTCCAAAATCTTCATCTAAACCAGCAAATAAAAATGCTGTTGATTTTCCATATAATTCTTTCAATTCTTCATCACTTATATTCTCTTTAAATTCTACATTATAGCCTTTTGCGTATTTTTTTAATTGATTAAAATATTCAACATTTTCATTCATTTTAGGAACATCTCCTGCAAGAATTAATTTATATTCTTTATTTTCGTCATATAGAATTTCAAAATTTCTAAACGCATCTATTATAAAATTTTGTCTTTTATTTGGAACAAACCTTGATACACAAAGAAAATATTTATCTTTTCCAGCACTAGTAAATTTACCGTATTCAATTCCAGGATTTATAACAACAGAATCTCTATTAAAATAATGCTTAATTCTCTTTTTTACATTTTCGCTATTAGTTATTATTTTAGAACATTTTTTTGTTGCTATTTTATCAAAAAATCTAAAAATTTTAACAAAAACTTTAAAATAAAACTTATCTAAATTTGTTCTTGTTTTCTGTCTATAATCATATAAATCATATACATCTCTTAAAGGAGAATGGCAATACCATACAACATTTTTATTTCTAAAAGACGCCCATTGACTAGGAGAAGCGTTAGCAATTATTATATCATAAGGTTCTTTTATTTTTAGAAACATAAATATTAACGAATACTTAATTCCATAAAATATTTTATCTGGTAAAAATTTGAAGATATTAATTATTTTTGGATACTTTATTATTTTTATATTCATATTAGAAAAATCTGGATATGTTTTATCTTTATCAAAATCGGCAGTGTATATTGTAGCATTATAATGTTTGGCTATCGTTATAATAACTCTTTCTAACCCTCCTTTTGAAGAAATTGTTGGTTGAAGTATTATTACTTTTTTATTCATTAAATATATGATTGTATAAAGTATTTAAATCTTATATTTTACTTTAATTACTTTAAGTTGTAAAAAATTTAAAGAAAACTTAAAGTAATTACTTATAATAAACTTTAAATATTTTAAGCAGTATAAGATTAGGGCTTTTTTGTATAATGCACTATACAAAAATAGACTTTTTTGTTTAATTGATTATACAAAATATTAAAATATAAAAAAATACTTATTGTTTTGGAGCTTTGCCATTTTCAACTTTTATTTTATGTGGTTCTTTTCCACGTATTTTATCTAATATTTCGTCCATTTTAGAGACTATAAAATTTCTTAAATTATTAATCTTCTCATCTTTATTTTGTTCTCTTTTTGCTCGTTTTTCATCTTTTAACTCTTTTTTATATTCTTTATTTAGTTCTTTTAAATCATTCTTTGCATTTTTCAGTTGTTCTTTGAATACTTTAATTGCGTCTTTCTGCGTATTTCCAATATGCTTCTTTGCTTTCTCATCTTTTATTGCTTGTATTAAACTATTTATTTTTTCCATTTTTTCGTCTATCTTTTTCTTTGTATCTTGACGTATATGTTTGGATAACGGAATCGCATCCGCTGAATTTTGTTCATTAGTTTTATTTTCAATTGCTTTATTATTAGATAGTTGTTCTTGTTCATTATTCACAATCTTATTTTCATCAATTTTAATTTTTTGACTATTATTTATATTATTTTTATATAGCCAATCAATATAAGCATATGATATAAGTCTCACATTTAATTTTATTTCATCTGTTATTTTGAAATTAACAGGCAAATTATATAAAGAGTTTAATACTTCTTTCAAGTCTGCTCTAGTTGAGTTAATAACATTTCTAATATTATCATTATCATGCAATTCAGTTATAATTGCTAATGTGGTTAAATTATGAATATTATTAAGTTTTTCATCTAATTCTTTTTTGTTATTATTTCCGCTTTTCAATAATTCAAAATATTCGTTAATTGAAACATTTATATTGATTTCGTTTGTTGTTTTTATAATTTCATTTGAATCTTTGTTTTTAGATAAATCCTCTTTAATATATTTATCCCAATAAGCAAGTTTTAACAAGTTTGTTTGTTCCGTATTTGGTGGCATCAAATATGTGATATTGTTACGCTTTATTCCAAAGTTTTCTCCATATTCTTTAAGTATTTCAAAATTTTCTTTACTTAATGTAGCCCATTTAAGAACCGCTTTCACATCCTCATCTAATTCTTTATGGTATTCAATATAATAAATTAATCCACTTATTCCGTCAGACAAATTTATCGCGTTTTTAGATAAATTATTATCAATATCTTCTATTTTCTTTTTTATACCATCAATTTCCTTCTTTTTATTAGAATATTCTAAATTTTCTTTATACATAGTTTTTTCGTGAAGATATTTATCAACATAATTTTTAACGTTTTCTTCAGTTTTTATTCCTTCATTTTCAAAAATTCTTTTAATTGATATGTTTAAATCAATCAATTTTATTTCATCTTCAAGCAAACTTCTTGTTACTGAATTAGCGCTATCAATTTTATTATACTCTTCTATGAATTTATCCTTTTCTGTCTTCATTTCATCTATATTCATTCTGAATGCATTAATAGCTATATTTAAAAGTTTATCATTATATTCTTTAATTAAATTTACTTCATCTTGATCTAATATTTTTTCAAGTTGTTCATTTCTTCCATTAACTGCAAATCTTTTCAAAACTGATCTATATTTTTCTAATTTTTCTTGTGACGTCATTCTAACAAGAAGAGAATGCAAATCATATAATAATGAATTTTCTGAACTATTTAATTTTTCTAATTTGTCTTGATATTCTTTTAATTTGTTAGATATTTCATCATTGTTTTTATTATCTATTTTACCTACCAATAAATTCCATTTAATAGAATTTTCTATCTTCTCTTCTATTTTGTTCTGCACATTATTGAAAAGATTCTTATTTTCATATACAGAATTATCATCAACGGTTCCTTTTATCATTCCAATTGATTTAATTTTATCAATATCTATATTCGATGTTGCCATATCATCACACATTATTTTATATACATAAAATATATATATTTTAGATATTTAAATCTTTCGTTTTTTTATATATTTATAATATTCTATTATAATTTATTTTTCTTTTAAAATAATATAATAATCGCCACCATTATTTCCCATATTCTTTAATCTTAAAATTAAACCGTCATATGAATTCGGCTTTATATAAACACTTACAACATTTGTTTTAACTATATATCCTAATCCTTTACAATACGGACACGTAGAATAAGATATATATTGAGAAGTTTTATTTATTTTAGCATTCTTAATCATTCCATTTCCTTTACAATATTCGCATATAACTTTATGTGTTATATTTATTCTTTTCTTTATTCCAGATTTAAGTTCGTTTTTTGTTAAATATAGAGTACTTATTATATCCGATTTTATGTGCTCCTTTTCAGTTTTAAAAGAAAATATACCAAAATCATTTAATATATCATCTAAACCTTCAAAATTTATACCAATATCTTTAAAAGCAGAACTTATATTAAAATCTCTAAAAATATCTGCTTCTGAAAACATTTCATTAAACTTATAACTACCAATATTATCATATTCTTTTCTTTTTTCAGGATCACTCAAAACCGCATATGCCTCATTAATCTCTTTGAATTTTTCTTCTGCGTTTTTATCCTTATTTCTATCTGGGTGGTATTTGAGCGCCAGCTCTCTATATTTCTGCTTTATTTCATCTAAGCTTGCATTTCTACTGACGCCCAAAATTTCATAATAGTCTTTCATAATAGTCTTTCATAATAATCTTTCATAATATTGTTAATATTTTTAATATTTATATGTTTTAAAATCAATAGAAATGAAAGTTAGACATTTGCCTAATTGAAAAATATTTTAAACCATATTTTTTTGTATATCTTGTGAATTACTATGAAAAGCAAAATTAGAAAAGCATTATATGTTGCTTGTGGAATAGGAATATTAGGTATTTCTGGATTAGCAACGGCATCTTCTTCTGTAGGTCCTTTATCATACGACAATGTTTCAATAATAGGACAAAATGGTTCTCCGCAGGTGCAAATAGTAGTTGGAAATAATGCAAAAATAAGCGATGGAGTTGTTGCTGGAAATATAGCAGCAATAATCGGTCAATTATCATTTATTCAAAAACAAGTAAGTATACCTTATAATATTAATTTACCGAAATCAATTTCAAATATAACCTCTAAATATTCTTTAAATGATATTGGCGTTTATCTTAATGAAAGCGGTAAAATAGCAACCTCATCTAATTCTGTTATTCTTAATACTATGATAGGTTCTGTAATAAATCAAGCAACATTGCAGAATCCAGGTTCAGCAATAGATACAAAATCTTTACAAAACAGCGGTTCATATACATTTCCAGAATCATCTGATATAAATTCTAATCCACAATCAAGTCCTTTTACATTCATAGGAGTTCCAATGAATCAAACAGTTTCAGCAAATTACAACGGAGGTGGAATTTCATTTACAAGTTTTTCATCATACTCTAATGGAAATACTTATGATAATTTACTAAATATAAATATGCCTGGATTATTATCAAATAACGGTAAAACATCTGAAACTGAAACATTATGGCTAACTGGAATAACCGCATATAATCAACACGATAACGCTTTAGAAATGGAAGATGGAAATATGGCATATAAAATTGCATTTGGAAATCCTATTAATATATTCACTAACAATCAAATAACACACGAAAGTTTTTCATTATTAGGTTCTAATTATACAACTTATAATTTCACACCACCAAATGGAAATGTTCAATCGGGTGAAGTTGTTGATGGCGGCTCTATTTCATTAGCAAAAGAAGTTTTACCTTTGCAAACTGTTTATGTTGGTAAATCTGTAAATATAAATGGAACAAATATAGCGATAGAACTTGGAGACCTTTCTTATGCAAATTCACAAGGAAGTAGCAATGCTGATATTGAAATATTATCAAACGGTCAAGTAACAAATCAAACATCTGTAGCACCAGGAACGTTTGCTAAATTTAATGTAAATGGTCAATCGCTTTATGTTTATGTAAATAATACGTTTGCTGGATTATATGGATATGAAAAATATGCTAAAATTGAAGCATTTATGAATATATTGAATTTAACCAATGGAAGAAGATTCGATAATTATACAAATGATAATGTAGAACTTTTATGGACCACAAATGCAACTACAAGTGGTTCTCCAAACGAATTACAAGGAATAGTTATTTATGGAACTTCACAAGCAGATACTAATTTAAAACAAGGAGAATATTTATCATTCCCTTCAACAAATCCTAAATGGAAGGTTTATTTTGAAGGTCAAACATTATCACAACAATCATATGATCCTATTTCAATAACCACAGGCGAACAGAATTATGTTAGTTATCAAAATCTTGCTGGAAATAGTAATAGTTACGGAGTAAATGATAGCGTAATAAAGGAACCAGTAAATCTATTTTCAGTTTCAAGCACAATACCAGATGCTTTTTCGTTTGATGGTCAAAAAACATCAACTGTTACATATGATTTAGATTCATATGCAATGACGGTGAATGGAAATTCAATAACACCTGGAATATTACCAACAAATGCAAATTCAATAGAAGTTGTTGTAACAGATACTCCAGTTCCATCATTAGTTACTCCAAACAATCCATTAGAAATTCAAATAAACGGATATACAACTTCAAATTCAGAATATCAGAGAACTATAACATTTAATCATCTTTACGGCGTTAATAGTAGTGTAATATCTGGTGTAGTTTTAAATAACGTAACCAACATAACTGCATATTTATCAAACGGAGAAGCTTATCCATATCCAGGAATAACCGTAAATGTATATGATTATAATGGAGTATCAACAGGAAATTCATTAGCAACTTTATCATATGTTGGTCCAGAAATAATGTATCAGCAAAATGGTAAAAACTATTATTCTCTTTATAATCCATCTGTGATTTCATATCAGCAACCAAATCAACCTCAAATGAACTTTACATTAACGGCATTAACACCAAGCGGTACAGGAAGACATCAGTATTTTACATACACAATGCCTGAATATCCGATACCTTATTCAACAAGTTATACAGATAATATAATAATCGGAATAACTAACTCTACAAGCAATATCGCAAATCCATTTTATCTTTTAAACCAGACTAACGGAAATGAAAATATTACATATGTTTCTTCATCAGGTAATAAATTTAATGTAAATCCAGGATTTATAACAGAAAGAGGAAGTAAAATAAATAGTATATCTCCAAGTCAAATTTTAATTTCATTAGCAAAAAGTATTGATGAACTAACATTTGCAATCACACCATATTCAGAAACAAAAACATATACTTATAAAGAATATGGACCATATACAATAGGCGAATCTACAAATATACAAAATGTTAGTATTGGTAATTTAACATATATGGAAAATCCAGGTTCAATAAACGCATCAAATTCTTTGAATAATGAAAATATAACAAAAACCATTAGTTATAACGAAACAATACCTTATATAAGCACTGATATAACTAAAAATCCATTAGTCGTTCTTGCAAGTAACGTTAATATGAGTAAGCCATTGATAGTTATAGGGTCTGGATATGTAAATTCAGTTGCAAAAGAAATACAATCTCAAAATAATTTCACAATAACTCCAAATGAAAACAATGTAACTGTAAAAGCTTTTGGTGATAAAATACTAATAGCAGGTTTTACCGCAAATCAAACACAAGAAGCTGGTAATTTATTCATAGAGAACTTATTAGCAAAAGCATCTGTATAATTTTATATAAATCTGAAAACCAACAGATTTATATATTTTTTCATTTATTATAATAATGTGATAATATGGGACTTGATGATTTCAAAAGTGTTATATATTTTAAAGCATCATCACAAAAAAGAGGAGATTATGAAAAAGTATATATATATGATTCAGTTAAGAAAAAATTAAGAAAAGTTTTACGTGCAATACCAAAAAATAAAGTTAGAGGATCTATGACTTTATATAAATTTGATAAAAATATGAATCTTAAAGGTTCTGTTGAAATGGAAAATTATCAATCATTAAGTGAAATCAGAACAATTTATAGAAAATTTGTAGGAGATTTTTCAATGCCTTATTATGTATATTACATAAATACATATAATGGTGAATTACAAAAACATTATTATGCAATATTTATACTTCTTCCGAAGAAAAGCAAATACTCAAATATAAGTGAAATCTTATTTAAAACATCAATAGGTGATACAAGCAATATAATAGATAAAATTAAAGAAAGAATAAAAGAATTAAAATTGGAATAATTATTTCTTTAATTTTGGTGCAGAACCAAGTTCATATTCATCAATTATTTCTTTTATTTCATAACTTTTTAATCTATTACCTTTAAAGAAATCTTTTAATATTTTATCTTCTGTTTCTTTATCAATAGTGTATTTTTCAAACCAGCCTTCTTTCTTTGTTAATCCTGTCTTTAATGCTTTTTTGAAATCTAATTTTGGAGTTGTATGCTTATATACTTCCTCATATAATTTTAATAGTATTGCTACAAGTTTTTCTGAACCTGGCTTTGAAAATTTCATAATAAAATCACTATATACGGGGTCATTAAAAACTTCTTTTATATTAATTTTCATAATATCATCTAATAATATTATATAAGATACTATTTAAAAATGTTCATCTAACTATTTTTGATGGTCTTAATCCACATGTAATAGATAAGAAAGCAATATATAACAACAAATATATAATTATTGTAAAGATAAAAGAATATAAATATAATCCATAATTAAAATAAATATAAATGAATAGAAAATTATATATCCAAAACATATACATTCCAAATTTGCTTTTTTCAAGAAAACGAATATTTCTTTCTTCATAGAATTCTTTACTTCCTGTTTTTAGCCTTCCTTTTAATCCTAGATTTGTTATAATTGGCAGATAAGCGATTCCGCTAACTGTTGTGCTGTCTTCATAGAGATGAGATAAAAACCCTAATGCAGAGCCTATAAGAAAAACATAAATATAATTCCAAAAATACTTAAATATATATATTGTATTTTGAGTTGTTGTAATGCCATTTGTAGTTGAAAAATGTAATGAAATTATAATAAAACTTATTACACTTATAATTATTATAAATATAATAAGAACAGCAATAGAATAAAAAATCATTCCAAAAATGCTATGAAATATTTTTCTATGTCCAACTTCGCTTTTATCAAATATAGATAAAAATAATGCTGTTGGTGTGTATGCTATATATTTTATCAGATTAAACCAAATTGTGCTTAATTTACCTTTTCTTCTTAATGCTGTAAGCGGCTCTTCAACATCAACATCTGGAGCTGTTGATGCTATCATCATTCCAGCAAAAAATATGAATAGGTATATATAATCAATATACGGAAGAGATAACATATAGATAGGTATTTGACTGAACGTAATAATAGAATTTATATTATTAAATATTTGAAAGATTATAATAACTATTAATGAAATTGATATTGCAAGTGTAGATGAAAAATGTTCTTTACCAAGCATAATATATCATTATAATCTTTCTTTCAAAATATATAAATATCTTTCTATCTTTTTATTTTCCTTTTCAATATCTTCTATATATCCTTCATAATAGTTTTCTTTATTTGCCAATGTATCATCATTTTCTTCTTTTCTTTTGATTAAAATTTCGTATGCTTCCTTATCTGATATTTTTTCTTTATCGTAAATATAACCTAATTTTTCAGCATCTGACTTGCACAATGTTTTAAACCAGCCTTTACCTTTTTCTGGAACCTTATAAAATGAATTATTTATAAATTCTATATCATAAGCATTATTGCAAAGTTTTCCTTTCTCTCCGCAGACTTCACAAATAGTAATACTTTTATTTTCTGCTTCCTCAATTAAATCATTTATATAATTATCACCACCAGAATAATAAACTCTTAATGATCCATATTTTTCTTTTACTTCCTCTACTTTAAAGTATTTTTTTAAATCTGGATTTTTGTTTAAATGATTCTGTATTTTAGAAAATAAACTATCTAATAAATTGAACCATCCATTATCGCACATTATTCCAAAAACCATTAAATCGTTTATTGGTTCTATTTTTTCATTATATATATCTGGATCATATTTATTTTTATAGTTTTTTATTTTATCAGTAACTATACCTTTTTTACCAATAGATTCTTCTAATTCTTCTAAATCTTTGATTTTCTCATCGGGCATCTGTTTTGCCATTATCTCCATATTCTTTTCAACAACAGATTTATCTTGTGTAGGTCTTAAAAATTCATATTTATCAAATAATTCTTTTTCTAATTTTTCATCCATAGTATCAATATTATTATGTATAGTATGTTTTAAATAACTTTCTTGTAAAGAATTTATTTAAGTATAAACTCTGAATATTTGCCACTATAAATTTTATTAATGTTTGCTATATCTTTATCGAGTAAAAGTTTCAGATAATTAACTATCTCATCTGCTTGTTTTTTATTTTCAACAAAAAACTGAATTTTTGTTGGTCCAAAATTTTTAATAATAAGTGGAGTATCTTTCAAAGAATATAAACTTATCATATGCGATGATAATTTGCCATCATATATGCTAACTACATTTAATTCGCAACCAATTTCATTGTTTCTCATTACTTTATTTATATACTTTTTATTATCCTCATAATATTTTTTACTAATATCTTTTAATTCTATCCACATAATTTAATATAAACATATATGTTTAAATAGGTTTTATGAATTAAATATACTTTTTATATCGTATGGAATATCACTATTATTATATTTAACTTTTACTGGTGCGTTTTCTTCTTTAATTTCATTTTTTAATAATTCAATTTTTAAAGAATCGACATCAAAAATACCAAGTTCTTTTGTTTTTTCATTTTTTATTATATAAATAGATTTTCTATTAGGAGGATAATTGAAACTTTGCCATTTTTCTAATTGTTTTATCATATAATCCGTTTTTAAATCAGATGGATATATTACTCCGTTTTTTCGTGCTTTCAATTCAACAGCAAATGATTTATCTTTATAAAAAACTATATAATCACCAACATCAGAATTTTTAACAAATCCTATATCTTTTAATCTTATCAAAAACCATCCATCTTCAATTTTACATAATGAGTGAAAGCTTTTAACAAATTGAGATTCGAAATATTTACCTGTATTCATAATATAAGGTTTATTTAATAGATTTAAATATTTATTCATATTTTAAACAAAATTAAAACAATAAATATTGATGAAATCTCAATCTACATTAGAATACGTGGTATTATTAACAGGTATAATAGCAGCAGTTTTATTATTTTTCAACTTCGTGTATAAAAATTTTAATAATACCATTAATAATGAAAAAAACATAACTGTAAATAATATGAATATATATAGTTTTGATTTATACCTTTCACAAACATCAAATATTTTAAAAGGTTCATTTTATCAAAATGGTGGTAATGAATATAAAAATGGAAAAATTAAATTAAAAATATCTAATAGTGTTTATTCCATACCAATTTCATTTTTCTACTATAATTCAACATTAGCGAAATATGGAGTAGATTTTGAATCTAATACATTAAGTCCAAATGTATTAAATTCAATATATATAGGAGAACCTTATACTTTAATTGCTGTAAATTTTCAAAATCTATCAAATAATTATATTTATTATACTAATTATAGCGGTATTATTTATTCTACATAATATAAACCTTTTTAAACCTTTACGTTTTATATTAGATTATGAACGTAGTTGTATTTGATTGTGAGACAACAGGTTTAGATTGGAAAAGAAATTCAATAGTAAGTTTAGGTGCTGTTGATTTATCATCTGGAGATACATTTTATGAAGAATGTAGAATTCTTGATAATACTGAAATAGATGTTAATGCATTAGGAGTTAATGGTTTCACAAAAGATGATGTGACAGACCCAAACAAAGAAAGTGCAAAAGATTTATATTTACATTTTGCCGAGTTTTGCAGAAATCATAACGCAGATGTATTGTCTGGATTTAATATACATAGTTTTGATTTAAAAATGCTTTTTGGACTTGTTATGAAAGAAAATCTTGATTGGGAAATTCCTACAAATTATATAGACGTTAAAACTGATTTTGAGAATTATATTTTTAACAATCCAGATTTTGAAAAATTAAGAAGCACAATAGAAGCTATATATCATTTTGGAACAAGTGAAAATAATCCGAATCAAAAAATAAGTTATATAAGTATGAATAAAGCGATGAAATTCTATGGAATAGATGATGAACCAGAACCACATAACGCATTAGGCGGAGCTAAGTATGCTACTGAATTATTTACATTATTATACTATAAAAAACACTTTATACCTGAATTTGAAAAATTCGCAATACCATTAGACTTTATTAATGTAAATTTTGAACCAAAAATAAAAGAATTAGATTTAAATAAATTAGCACAAAGTTATTCTTAATTTTTTAAATATATTATCATTATTATTTTATATGGAACTTTTAAAAACTGAAATAAAAAACGAAAAAAATGATTTATTAAAAACAAAAATGAGAAACGAAAAAAAGCAAAAAGAATTATATAATGTTGCTTTTATAGGAAAATTTGCATCAGGAAAAACTTATTTTTCTGATATGCTTAAACAAAAATTAAATGAAAAAGGAATTGAATCTAATAGAGTTTCAATAGCACAAAAAATAAAAGATTTGGCAAAAGATTTATTTGATATGCAGACAAAAGATAGAAGATTATTGCAGAATTTAGGTGCAAAGATGAGAGAAATAGATAAAGATGTTTGGATAAAATATTTAATTATAAACGTAAAAAGGAATTCATTAGAACCTTTTATAGTTGATGATGTAAGATTTGTGAATGAATATAATTTAATAAAGCAAAGCTTTCCTAATTTTAAAGTTTTTAAAATTACAACAGATGAAGAACAAAGATTAAATGTATATGAAAAATTATATGGTAGAAAACCAACACAAGAAGAAATAAATGATCCAACTGAAACAGATATAGATAATATTCCTTTTGATGAAATTTTAATAAATGATTACAAAAAAGAAACCTGTGAAAGAACTATTGACGAAATAATAAAAAAGTATTTTTAATTTGAAATTTGAACTGGAATTTCAGGATTTATTTTTTGATAAGATATTTTTCCATTTTTAATTACTTCAACATATTCAACTTTTCCGCCATTAGATGATATACTATTTGATGCATCATATTCTGTTATATTATAAAAACTATTATTTACTATAATTAAATACTGATTATTTCCTTCTGGTAATATTTGAAAATTACCAGCTAAAGAATCACATATAATACCATTTGGCGGAAATCCATTAAACATAAATCCATTGCAAGTTGATGCTGATGAAACTAACGTATTTGGCGAAGGCTGAATTAAAACTATATTATCAAAACTTGGTGGAGTCGAAGAATAAATTGATATAGTATATGTTCCTGGATATAAAGTATTAGCATATGGATATAAAGGTATATCAGGTGAAAATGATATTGATTGAAGAGAAAAAACATATGCGTTTTGTATACTATTTGATGCGTTATTATAAAAAGACAAAAAATATGATATAACTATAATTGCACCAATCGAAAGTGGAATAAGAAGCAAAGTAGTATCTATTGTATTTTGTGCTTTCATAATAACTAATTTTAATATTAGTTTTAAATTTTATTAACAAACATTCCTATATATTTTTCAAAATTATGAACTTCTTTATATATTGCAGTAGGAATTTCATAATTATATTTATATTTAATAATCATTGGAAATTCGTTAATATTTAATTCTTTATTTTGTTTTTCATATTTTGTTCTGTATAAATTAACAACATTTAACGCTATTCCATTTAATATATTTATAAATCTATCTTTTTTAAAAAGAAATGATATAATCTTAAAATTAGGATAAAATATTATTTCATTGTTTTTTAACGAAAAGTAATAATTTTCGTTTAATAATTTTTCAGCATTATTTAAAGGTATAGCACTAATAAACATATAATAATAATCTAAATTATAAATATTAGATTTCAACTCTATTGTTTCTTCAGATACCTTATCTTCAACAACAATATTATTATTGTTTATTTCAAAGTCAAAATAGGTTTTTAGAAAACTTTGAAATGAATTATTAAAATTAGATTTAGCAATTTCTTCATTTTGTCCTTCTGCAATAATTATAATAAAATCGTTCATAGATAACAATTATTAATTATAAATAAGTATTTAAATTGAATATGAAATTTATTCTATCCAATCTTTGTTTTTTATTTTAGTTAAAATGTATTTTCCTAAATCTTCTGTTTCTCGTCCTCCTAACGAATCTGCTTCTATTTTGTGATTTGTTTTTAAAAATTCTTCAACAACACTTTTTAATTTCGGATTCGTTGAAACCCACTCATATTTTAATATATCCTTTGCCTTCTTTATATCTACATCTTTCATAGTTAAATACATTTTCTTTTCCTTTAAGAAATGAAGCATTTCATATTTATCTATATCAGTTAGAAACATTCCTATATATCTCGCATCTGGAATAGCAAGGTCTTTGCTAACGTGTGCAATGTTGAAACTACCATATTTATATGTTAAGGCTATTTGAACTCCGTAAGGATCGCCATCAACTAAAATATAAACTGGCAGATTAAACTCGTTATGTAGTCTGTTCAAAAACCTTCTAAATCCTCTACTTGGGCTTCCTTTTCCACTCGCTATTATGCAGTGATTCTTTTCCCAAAACCTCATTTCATTAAGAGAGTTCCAAATAGCGTGTTTTTCAACAACTATTACATAATCAGCATCAACGCTTTTTATATTTAATTTTGGAGAATCGACATTACTAGGCGTATTCCAACCACTTGACCCCATCTTACTTGCGTCTATTTTATCTTTATGATTTTTATCCACATAATCTTCTATAATCACTTTTCCAGCAATTTCACCTTTTGGATCCGTTATTAAATTAAGTCTTTCTCTTGTAGTTTTAAGCATTAGTTCTGAATCTACTGCTATATTATTACTTTCATTCTGTTCATCAAAAAGTTGTTCATCAATATTATCTCCTAACGAAAACTTTAATTTATAAAATAAATTTCTAATAGACATTGTATGCCCAGCTTCTATATTCTTTTTAAGTTCATTTAATACAGCCATTGTCTGCAAATATTTCTTTATTTGTGATATACTTTTATATGACCTTATCTCTTTTTTATCGCCAATTTCTATTGTCCTTTTCTTTTTATCAAAATAAGTATTTGCTTTTCCACGCATTATTAATTCTAATTCTGGATATTTATCTTTTTCCATTTGCTTTATCTGTTGAATCATTAACTCTTTTATTTTTTTAGAATTTTCATTATTCATCTATATCACTTCCTAATTTATTTATTATATTATCAATATAATTCTTTATTTCTTTAATTGGCTTATATTTATCAGAACCTTCATTTAAAATAAATGCTAATTGTTCTTCATATTCCTTCATTTTAGATTTATGATGTTCTAATATTTCTCTTGCACGTTTTTTGTTTATATATGTGCTTATTTTTCTTAATCCATCAAACATTGCATTCTTGAATTCTAATTTTATATCTTCATCATCGTCTATTGCGAGTTTTCCTGTATTATTATATGGAATATAAGTTGAATTTACATTTGCAATTATACTTAAAGGATAATTTGTTGTATCTTTTATATAATGTCTCAAATCGATTTCCTTAAGAGCCTTGTATAAAACATCAGAACTTTGGTCAAAAAGCAATGGTGTTCTATTAGCAAATCTCAAAAGCAAAGGCTCTATTGTTGAGTCAGTTCTATGACCGCAATTTTCTCCCCACGCTAAACCTATTTCAACTATAAAAGGAACTCCGCCACGATAAACTTTTGGTTGCCTTGTTATAACTATCTTGAATTCAGGTTTGAATAATTCATCTATTGCTTTTGATAATTCTTCCTCTCCTATTGGAATTAAAGAATCTGTTTTAGGTGCTTTCCATTTTACTTGATGAATTGCTTTTATAATACTTTCAACTAAATTTCTATCAACATCTTCTTTCTTAATTTTAAATAAGTCTTTTTTTATTATTTCATTTATTTCTTTAACTTTTTCACTGCTGCTTCTTTGTAAATCATGAGCAATAAAATCTCCAACTGTTTTCTGTTTTGACTGATTTAATAATCTCAAAAAATCATGAACGCTTAATCCCAAAGGATGATATTTTTCTATTATAGGAATTGGCGGATTATTTGCAATCGCTTTATATTCAGTTTTAATTCCATCTGGATTTATAAATCTTATAGTAGTAAAAGGATTTGCTAAATAAATTTCTCGTAAATATTCATCAACACTTGTTTGTCCTGTACCATAAAGAACGTTTCCGAGATGAACTTTTAATAATGTTCCTCTAAAAGCATCTTTATATGTTTTTTCAATTTTATTTTCACTTTCTCCAGTTTCTAAGTTCAATCTTATAGATGCTTCTATTGTCTCATTTCCATCTCCAGTTTTTAAAAATATTGATTGCCCAGTCTCAATAAGGCTAAAAAGAACAACTCCTGTAGCACCTATACCTTGTTCTCCCATAGTTTGTCTATTTATTCTAAACTTTGTTCCTTGAAGAAATGTTGAAAAAATTGTTGGAATAAGTTTTTTAGGTATTCCAGTTCCATTATCTTCAACTGTTAGAATTAAATGATTTTTCTGGTCTTCTTTACCAATATATTTAGGATCATATTCTAATTTAACGAAAATTTCTGGTTTTATTCCCGCCATAATGCAGTTATCAATTGAGTTTGTTACTAACTCATGAACAGCAACAACTAAACTTTTAGAAGGATATGAATAACCGAGCATTGATCTATTTTGTGCAAAAAATTGAGTAATATTTGATTTCCTAAATTCTTTAAAAACGTTTTCTTGATTATTTGGCATATACTTATTTATTTATTAGTAGTGTTTAAAAATTAAACATTTTATTAAAAAACGTTTAAATACCTTATTTGTAAATATAATTGTGATAATATGAATAATAAAGAAGTTGAAAAAACAATAAATAAATTAAAAAAAGACGGCTGGAAAGTTGAAGTAAATATGCTAGATGCAGTTAAAAAAGATGATTCTGTTTGGTGGCATGATTTTGGCGGTTTAGAAATACTTTCTGTAATTAAAGGAACAAAAAAGGTTAATATAGGAGTTTATGGTGATATATTTGTTCATAAAAATTATGAGACTGAAAATGGAGAAGAGAATTATTTTAAGTGCAAAGAAGGTGGAAAAGAAGAAGGAGAATTAACTGACGATTTAGTTAAAAATGGAGAATGGGAGGAAAATAATTGGTTTGAAATATTTGTTGAAGACAGCAAAACAAAAGACTTTATAACAATAGATACACCAACAAGTTTAGAAGATGCTGTAAATATATTTCTTGATACTATTAAGAAAATTGATAATGGAGAGATGAGTTAGAAAATTCTTTTAAGCACTCAAAATATATATAAATATGGTGGTATTATGAAAAATGAAATTGAATTTTCTGGATTATCTGATAAAGCAAAAAAGGAACTAACAGAACAGGCGAAAAAAACAGGCTTTGATTTATTACACGATTTAATGCTGAATGATTACATTGAGACAAGCGATGGATCATTTTTAAAAAGAGATAAAGGTCATGTTGGTTATGATGAATTTAAAGGAAAACCAAATTTAAACAAAACAGTTGTAGAAAGAATGAAAAAAGAAATAGAAGAATTGAGTCCTGAAACCCGTAATGAAGTTTTAAACAAAATTGCTATTAGTTTTCCAGACATAGTGCCAAAGATAAAAGATATTTATAGGAAATATAAAAATTAAGATGATTATATGGATTCTAGAGAAGATTTTGAAATAAAATTGAGAAGATATATAGATTGTTATAAAACAATAGGTGAAAAAAATTCAATAAAAACTTTATTAGAATATTAAAAAGGTTGATAAAATGGAAAATAAAGCAAAAAATAAATTCGGAATTTATTTTGATGATGAACTAATCGATATATTAGAGGCAGAAAATTTAGAAGAAGCTGAAAGAATATCACGTAAGAAAGTAAAAACCATTCCTTTGAAATTATTATACAAAGGAAAGATTTTAGCTGAATATAGCGGTTTAACTGATTACGATGAAGATGATTTTTATGGAAGGTTTTATGCAAAGCCATTGAATGATGATTATTAAATTAAAAAAGGTGTTAATATGGCAAAAAAACTAAAATTTGGAATTTATTTTGATGGAGAATTAATAGATACAATTGAAGCTGAAACTCAAGAAGAAGCAGAAGAAATTGCATATGAAAAAATAGAAAAAATACCATCACAATTAAAATATAAAGGAAAAACTATATATGAATGCGATATTGTTAGTGATGAAATCGATGAAGCATTTGATGATAAGTTTTTAATAAAAAAACTAAAATAAATTTATATTTTTTCTATTGTTATAGTTGTCGTTTGATATTTGTTTTTTCTTGTTTCAACTAATTTAATTTCTGAATTTTCTCTTATTCTATCAAAAGCATTCGCTAAAAATCTTTTATATTCTTCAACGTCATTTTCTTCATAGTCAAAAGGTAAAATAAAATCGCTAATTATATTTTCATTTTCACTATTTATTAATTTATCTTCTACATTGTTCTTTAAAATAGGTTTAACAGGTATTTTAAAAACTCTTTCAAAATCTTTTTTATTTGAATATTCACGCAAAGTTGTTTTTCCTGTTTTTGAATTTTCATTTTTTATCTTCATACGCAAACCATCAAAATTTATTTCATCCATTTTTACACCTAATTTCTATTAAAATTTAGAGGTTTAAATTGATTTTGGTTTTTAAGATAAACCAAAAAACAACAACTAAATTTTTTTAAAGGTAACTTTCTTTATTAAAAAAAATAAGAAAACCCTCGTCTTAATAATTTATTAAGCGAGAGAATGCAACTCATTATGATGAATAAAACGGCATCATCATAAAAAAAGCGAAAATTAAAAGCAGAATTAAGATTTCAACCTTTCTTTTATAATTTTTACATAATTTTTGGATATTTCAATTCCAATATATTTTCTATTATATTTTTTAGCAACAACAAGCGTAGTTCCGCTTCCAGCGAACGGATCTAAAACAATATCACCTTCATTACTTGAAGCAAGAATAATTCTTTCCAAAACTTTAATAGGCATTTGGCACGGAAAACCTTTAATTCTTTCTTTAAAATTTCCTGCAATTCTTGAAATTTTCCAAACATCATCTGGGATTCTACCTTTTGGATTCGCTCTTTTATCACCAATTTTTTGTCTTACAGACATTATTCGAATTACATTCGAATTAAAAATGAAATTCTTTTTATCTTTAACAAA
>OGCG01000184.1_pt1 | contig 42716 bp, 37 predicted proteins | sample 1570061 | NCBI WGS metagenome assembly OGCG01 (sample SAMN06268698, study PRJEB24515) | hot springs metagenome | isolation source: Joseph's Coat, Yellowstone National Park, Washington, USA | place: USA:Joseph's Coat, Yellowstone National Park, Washington, USA
GTTTTCAATGTCCACAAGCCATTTTCTGGCGTTGCGCGAACCCCCTAGGGTTTTGGCACTTGCTTGGGGTTCGCGCAAGATGATACTGCAGGTCGTCCGATATAGCAGTTATATGCGAGACGAGTGAACGAGGCTCAACTGAGTGGCCCGGTGAGCGGTGATCGCACCGTTACGAGGCTCAGGATAAACTTGTCGATGCGCAGCGCAGCCTTGCCCGTACGAAGCAGGGTAGTCGTCGCCATGAGCAGGTCAGACGGAGGGTTGCCAAGCTGCGCCGCAAGGTTGCCAACCAGCGCAAAGACTTCTACCATCAACTTGCGAAAAGGCTGGTCAGCCGCTATGGAACCATCGTCCACGAAGACCTGAACGTCCTCGCCCTCTCCCACTCCTATACCGCTAAAGGGATACACGACGCGGGCTAGTTGCAGTTTCTCGCTCTCCTCGCCTACAAAGCGGAAGAAGCTGGTAAGCGGGTCATAAGGGTAGATCCCAAATTACACCAGCCAGGACTGCCCGGCGTACGGCCACAGAGAGAAGCACCTCCTCTGGATACGGGTCTACACCTGTCGCCAGCGCGGGACGCTCCTGCACAGCGATGTGGTGGCAGCGCAGAACATCCTGGCGAAATCAAAGCATGTACCCGACCGCAGATGGGCTCGGACGGAGCCTTCGGGGATGGGCGCTGCGCTGGTAGCCTTGTGGTCGCGGCCGCAAGCCCGTACCTTGTGAACCGAGAAGCCCCGTTCTTCAGAGCGGGGAGTCGTCATGTAAATAAGGATTGTGAGACTTGCCGTCAGCGGGAGAGACATCTATACTGAGTAAGCCTTGGGGCCGTGGCGCAGTTGGGAGCGCGCTTGAATCGCACTCAAGAGGTCAGGGGTTCGAATCCCCTCGGCTCCACCAGGCGAAGCGAGTCCTTTGTATGAGGGCTGCTCTTTGAATCAACCCAAGGCTCAAGCCACTTACCGTCAGCGAGCTTCCCCCATAGCTGACGAGAGGGAGAGGGATGCCGGTGACTGGGAAGAAACCGAAAACCACGATGAGGTTGAGGGAAGCTTGAAGACCCAGATAGGCAGCAAGGCCAAGGATGAGTAGCCGATAAGGCCCTCGCAGGCCAAGGGCGATTCGAAGAGTGCGATAGAGTAAAAATCCGTAGGCGGCAAGGAGGAGCCCTCCAGCTAGCAAACCTCCTCCATATACCACAGCAGCGAAGACCATATCCGTATAGCTGGCTGGCAGAGGGGGCATACCTCCGGACCATCCGTGTCCTAGGAGACCCCCCTGAATGAGTGTTCGGTGGGCTTCAACGATCTGGTAGACATGGCCTCGCCAAAACTTGGTTAGGCGGGCTTGAGCATATGGAAGCCGTGCGATGAGAAGGAGGATCAGGCTGGCTAGCCCAGCAGTCCAGCTCAAAAATCCTTTCCAGGAAAGAGTTCCATTGGCCCACAAAAGAAGGAGGAGCAAACTGGCCAGAAGGGCTGCGGTGCCAAGATCAGGTTCGAGTGCGACGAGGATCACTCCACTCAAGGACAAAAGGAGATCGGTCCAGGAGGTACGGCCGCGGGCGAGTAGAAGGATAAGGCCGAGCTTAGCGAGCTCTGAGGGTTGGAAGCTCAAACCTCTGAAGGCGATCCAGCGGTGGACCCCTCCAGGCCCTTCGCCAATAGCGAGGGTGAGGACGAGGAGGCCGAGGATGAGAAGCCAGATCCAGCGGGCAGATCGGAGGAGGGTGTTTAGGGAAAGCCACAAGCCAGCTAGGGTGGCGAGGAGAGAGATTGCGAGCCGGAAGAGCTCTTGGGCCAAGAGGGTCGGGTGAGCTGCTCCCACGCCGAGCAAGGAGAGGGATAAAAGTAGGAGTTGGGCAATTAGGAGCGGCCAGTCCATCGACGTTGAAAGCGAGCCCGCAAGGAGGCGAGCCGTTTGGCAACGGCTTCCTCCCACCCCTCGGAGCCGGGATGGTAGAGTTCCTGCCCTTCGAGCTCGGGGGGCCAGTAAGCCTGAGCGAAACTTCCTTCTGGATCCTCATGGTAATAGGCATAGCCCCGCCCATGCCCGAGAGCTTTCATCCAAGCAGTTGGTGCGTTTCGCAGGTGGAGAGGAATCTGAGCGGCAGGGTACTTTTGGGCCAGCTGGCGGGCTTCTCTCCAGGCCTGGTTGACGCGATTAGATTTGGGGGCAAGAGCTAAGTAGATGGTGAGCTCGGCAAGGGCTAAATCTCCTTCAGGAGATCCCATCGCAGCATAGGCGCTCTGAGCGGCGGCAGCCATCCTGAGAGCATTGGGATCCGCGAGGCCGACGTCTTCGAGGGCTATCCTGCTCAAGCGGCGCAGGAGGTAAAGAGGATCTGCCCCTCCTTCGAGAAGGCGCGCCAAGTAGTACAGTGCAGCGTCGACGTGGTTACCTCGCACGCTTTTATGAAGGGCGGAGACGAGATCGTAGAACTGGTCCCCTCCTTTATCCATCCCTAAAGCTGCTGCGCCCAGGCTGGAGCGGGCCTCCTCGACAGAGCGGATTCCGGTACTGAGCACCAGCTCGAGGGAGGAAAGAGCCCGCCGGGCATCACCCTGAGCTCCTTCGGCGAGGAACTCGAGGAGCTCCTGGGGAAGCTCTCGTCCTTGGCGCTCAAGAGCCCGTTGGAGGAGCAAGAGCAGCTCGGCGCGCTCTAAGGGGTAGAGGGGATAGATTCTGAGGCGAGAACGAAGGGCTGGCTGGAGTTCGAAGGAGGGATTCTCCGTGGTAGCTCCCAGGAGGATGAGCAGGCCGGACTCCACATGGGGAAGCAGAGCGTCCTGTTGGGCCTTATTGAAGCGGTGGATCTCATCCAGGAAGAGGACCAAACCCCCGGCCTCCTCCGCCCGCTCCACAGCTTCGCGGATCTCCTTGAGGCCCGCTGCGACTGCGGAGAGGAACCAGCTGGGGTAGGGAGTGGCATCGGCCAGGATCCGGGCCAGGGTGGTCTTGCCGCTTCCCGGAGGACCCCAAAGGACCAGCGAGCGCAGGGCTTTCGCCTCCACCATCCGCCTCAGGGGGCCTTTGGGACCGATCAGATGGCGCTGACCCACCACCTCGTCGAGGCTCTTGGGGCGGAGGAGTTCGCTCAGGGGAGGCTGGGCCTCCATGGTCATTATTGTGCTCCTTAGGGTCCTGGTTCGACTATCTTAAGTTCCAATGCCCTGGATCGTGCTCCCTTGGATCCTCTTCCTTTTGGGCCTGAGCCCGCTTGGTCTTCTGACTCCGGGAAGGGGGGATTTGAACCCTTGGGAACTCCTCGCCGCTTTGATCTTCGCTGGAACCGGCAGCCTCTACGCTAAGGTTCCCAGTTGGCCCTCCCGACGCGCCTGGGTGCTCGGATTGAGCTTCTTGAGCGCCTCGGCGGCGCTCAGGGCTTCAGGTTCGCTGGTGCCCATGGCTTGGATCCACCTCGCTGCTAGCCTGAGCGAGCTTTTCGCGGGCGCTGCTTTGCTCGTCGGGCTGATCCTGGGCTTGAGGGATGAGGGACACAAAGAGCTCGCGGTGCTGGCCAAAATGGGTCTGGCCGCGGCGCTTCCGCTCCTCGAGCGGCTCGCTCAGCGTCGTCCGATCGTCTTCTTACTCATCCAGGCTGAGCCCATCGCCCCCGATCTCTTGCGCTCGATCTTTCGTAAGAGCGACCTCGTCTTTGAGCTGAGCTCCGAGCGCTATCTGGTGGCGCTCCTCAAGACGCGCCCCGAGGCCCTGCCCACGATCTTTCGCCGCCTCCAGCAGCGTCTCAACCTCAAGGGCTATGCGAGCTTGCGGTGTTACCGGATGCCGATCTTGGAAGCTCTCGAGCGCCTGGAGGCTGAGCTTGAGCACATCACCTTGAGCCGAACGGAGCTCTGATGGAGCTCATCGCCGTCCAAGCCGAGCTCCGTCCGGAGACGTACGCGAGCGCCGAGGCCTTTCGGCGGCGGGTCCTCGAGCTCTGCGAAGAGGCCCTCGCTTCGGCCCAAAGCCCTCGGGTGATCGCCTTTCCCGAGGCTTTCGGGCTTCCCCTCCTCTTCTGGCTCGAGGCTCCTCGCAGCGTGCACAGGGCTTCGACCGCCCTCCAGGCCGCTGTGCGCCTGGTTGGTCTGGGAGGGCTGGTTGCCTTCTACCACCTTCGCGCCCCGCGGGCCTGGCAGGTCTGGCAGGCGACGTTTGCTGAAGCCGCCCGCTGGAGCCAGGCCTATCTACTTGCCGGCTCGCTCTTTGCCCCCAGGATGGACGAGGAGCCTTCGCGGGATCTACGGGTGCGAGAGCTTTGGGTTCGCAACTGGTCGCTGCTCTTCAATCCCGAAGGAAGACTTCTTGCCCAGATCCCCAAGCTCGAGCTCACCTCGATCGAGCGCCAGGCGCTCCTGCGCCCCGGGCACTTTGGGCCTCAGGTCCTTCGGACCCGCTGGGGAACGTTGGGGGTGCTCGTTTGCCTCGACGCTTTTCACGAAGGGTGGCTGGCTGCTGTCGATGGCCAGGGGGCCCAGATCCTCCTTCAACCCTCAGCTAATCCGGCGGCCTGGGACCGCCCCTGGCCAGCAGATCCTGGCAAGAGCGAGGGAAGAGCCTGGGTCGAGCTTGCGCGCGAGCGGCTGCGGGGTCGGGAGCACCTCCGCTACCTGGTCAACCCGATGCTCAACGGCGAGCTCTATGAGCTCCGTTTCGAAGGCCAGAGCGGAATCTATGGGCCGGGAACCCTCCTCGCCCAGGCGGAGCGCCCGGTGGGCGATCGGTTGCTCCGATGCTCTGTCGAGCTGTAAGCCTGGGGACCGAAGCTGTTGTGGCGCGGAATCCAGTGCGGGCTTGAGGCTCGGCAACCACTGGGAGCCGCGCGCTCAGAGACGATCCGGACACCGTCAAAGTCGGCCGGCTCTCTCCTCTGCGCAGAGGGCTTTGCCGCAGGGTCGCTGAGGTCACCGTCCTTCTCAAGTCGCCTCGCTCTTCGGCCTCGCGAGTACCTCCGCCCCCCGAGCTCGGCGCGATGTCGAGCTGATCAGCCTCCAGGACAGCGTCTGGGGCGCCTCGCTGTGAGAGAGGACCCTGAATTCCAAGGAGAAGAGGGTCAGTCTGGATCTTGTGCGATCCACCCCCACCCTGCCGGGCAGCGTTCTCTTGCGCCTGATCATCGCCAGCGTCCTGACCCCCTACCTCCACCTCCGCTATCGCATCCGCCGCTATGGGCCTCGTCCTCCCCGCCGTCGGGCAACGTTGATCCTTTCGAACCACCAGCACGACCTAGAGGGGATGGTCCTCATGACCGATCTCTTTTGGGCTCGCCCTCTTGTCCCGGTCTACGCGGTCTCGAGCCGGCGCCTCTTTGAGCCAGGCTTCATGGCCCAACGCTTTCCCTATCCGTGGCTGTATCCTCTGCTCAACAGGATCGATTGGGCTCCCCTCTTTGAGCGGATCGGCGTCCTTCCCCTTGAGAACCAGCCCCTCGCTCCTCCCTACACCAGCCTGGCCTACAGCCTGCTCCGGCGCCACGGCAACCTACCCCTCGAAGAGGTCTTCAGCGAGGAGGCGCTGAGGCATCTGGGTCTTCGAGCTGGGCGCCTCAAGGACCTCTGGAGTCCTGAGGTTGTTTCCCGGGCCGCTCAGCCGGCTTCAATCCTGGCTTTGCGCTCTCCTTATCGGGAGGAGATCGCCCAGACACGGCGGGAGGAGATCGAAGGGGAGCTTGCAGCTTTGGAGGAGGTCTTGCGCCAGGGGGGAAGCCTCTACCTGACCCCCGAGGGACGCTACTCCAAGGACGGCTCCTTGGGACGCCTCAAGGCTTCGTTGGAGCGCCTCCTCCCTCTGGCTGAAGAGGTCTGGCTCGCGGGGATCGCCTACGACGTCTTCGCCTCGTCTCGGCTCACCATGGTCTACCGCTGGGTCCTCCTCGGTCCGGGTCCTCTGCGCGAACAGCTCCTGGCCGCCCGGCCAGTGCTGGCCAGCCAGCTGGTGGCCGCCGCCTTTGAGGAGGGCTCCTCTCCTCAAGCGCTGATGGACCGAAGCCTCAAGCTTCTTCGGGAACTTCCCAAGGGCCTCTTCGTGGATCCCGAGCTCGAGCGCCACCCCGAACGGTCGATCGGAAGGGTCATGGCCTGGCTCAAGCGCCAGGAATGGTGGGTGCTTCGCGATGGGAGGCTCTACCTCACGGGGAAGCGGCGCCTGGCGAGCTTCCCCGAGGTCGAGGATCCGCTCGCCTATCAGCGCCGCTTTTTCGAAGAGACGCTCAAAGCTCAGGCTGGGAGCACCGTGCGGCCGTAGACCTCGTTGAGGACCTGAGCTGCCGAGGTGTAGCCGGCCAGGATCGCCGTGATGAGCCCTAGGTAGCCGCCGACGTGGGTGATCCCAGAGCTTCCGGCAAATGCCCCGATGGCGAGGACCACGAAGGTGAGCCAAAGAGCTAAGAAGACCAGCTGAAGGGCACCGCCCAGCTTGAGCGTGCCGATCCACATGTAGAAGGTGAAGATCCCCCAGAGGAGAAGGTACCAGCCGACCATAACCCCAGGGACTTTGGCCGAGAAGAAGATGACGAAGAGGGCGTAGGACCACCAGAAGGCCCCATAGGCGTTGAAGGCGGTGAAGCCAAAGGTATTGCCTCGGGCGTACTCCATAATGCCCGCCAAAAGCTGCATCGAGCCACCCATGGCGAAGGCCATGGCCAGGACGATCCCCTCGCCGTCCGGGCTCAACCAGCCGGCATTGATCATGCTGAGGAGCCAGGTGGTGGTGGCGAAACCGATTAGTCCGAGAGGTGCTGGATTGGCCAACTTGTTCATGATCCCTCCTTGGAAAGGGCCGATTCGAGGGTGGAGAGATCCCCCGGATCCTGCCCGATTTCCCGCGCTTTGAGGAGCCGGCGTAGAATCTTCCCGCTCTTGGTGCGGGGGAGCTCCTTGACAAAGGCCAGCTCGATGGGAGCTTCAGCAAGGCCTAGATGGGAGCGAAGGTGGGCTCTCAGCCGATCGGCCAAAAGCTCCTGGACCTCTGGGGTGCTCTCCCAGCTGCGGAGCACCACGAAGGCTTTGAGCCTGCCCCCCTCTTCGGTCGAGAGGCCGATGGCCGCGGCTTCGGCGACGGCTGGGTGGTTGAGAAGGCAGTTTTCCACCTCAGCCGCCCCGATCCTTTGATCGCCTAGCTTGATCACATCGTCGCTTCGGCCGAGCAGGGTGAAGTATCCGGCTTCATCCTGAACGGCCAGGTCCCCGGTGAGGTAGAGCCCGCGCTGCACCTCCCCTTGGGGCCAGAAGCCCTGCATGAACTGAGGGCTGTGCACGCGGAGGGCTAGCTCCCCTTTGCTTCCCGGGGGTAGGGGGGTGCCTTGAGGATCGACGACCAAGGCCTCGATTCCCGGGAGGGGAACCCCCACCTTGCCCGGACGATAGGGAAGGGTCAGTGGGGTGGAGAGGCAAGGGGCTCCGGTCTCGGTCTGCCACCAGTTGTCAAGGGTGTGGGCGAGGTGGTCGCAGGACCACTGCCAGACCTCGGGGGCCAGGTGCTCGCCGACCGAGGCGGCGAGCCGGAGCTCGGGATGGGGAGGAGCAGCTTCAAGCTGTCGGAGGCGGCGGAGCCAGGTGGGGTTGGTGAGCAAGACGTTGACGCCGTAGGTCTCCAGGATCCGGTGGATGGTGAAGAGGTCGGGATGATCCAGCCGGTCCTCCTTGAGGAGCGTCGTGAGCCCTTCGAGGAGGGGTGCATAGAGGCCGAAGACGTGCCCCACGATCCAGGGAAGCTCGGCGGTGGCCCAGAAGGTCTCTCCGTCTTTAAGGTCGAAGAGCATCCGGAGGGCGTAGGTGCCTCCGCTAAGGATGCCGGCGTGGGTGTGGAGGACTCCTTTCGGTTTGCCCGTAGAGCCTGAGGTATAGAGGAGGAAGAGGGGATGCTGAGGGCTGAGGGGCTGGGGATCGAGGGGCTCGGCGCTTTCCAAAGCTCGCCAGAACGGCGAGGAGGCCCTGCGGCGGTGCCACAGGACGGGGAGGTCGAGTCCCTCGAGGGCAGCCTCGACGGTAGGGGCTAAGGAGATCAGCTCTCCGCGCTGGCAGAAGGCCTCAGCGGCGACCAAGAGCTGGACGTTAGCGTGGAGAAGGCGCTCGCGCAGGGAGCTTGCCCCGAGGCCGGGTGGAAGGACCACGTGGATCGCCCCGATCCAGGCGCACGCGAGGAGGGTGAGCGCGGCTTCGAGCGTGTTGGGCAGATAGACGCCCACCCGGTCTCCCGGCCGGAGCCCTTGCTGCCAAAGCCAGCCAGCGAGCCGGCGCACCGCCTCTCTGAGCTCCCGATAGGTGAGCTGGCGGGTTCCATCCCCTTCAATCGCGATCAGAGCGATCTGGTTGCGTCGGTTGTTCTGGGCGTGGCGGAGAGCGTTTTCGGCCAGGTTGAGAAGCCCTCCTTCGAACCACGTCTCGCCGAGGGCGTGCCTGAAGGGGTGCTGCCAGACGAAGCGCTGGGCCCAGGCACCCCAGAACCCCCCTGGGTCGCTCAGGCTTCGCTGATAGGCCTGCTCGTAGTCGGTCCAGTTGGCTGCCTGCCGCAGGTGGAGGGGGGCGAGCACTGGCTGCCGGGGCGTCGAGCGAGCTCTGGGAGCAGGCTGCGCTGGGGGTGAGGGGACCTGGCGGGAGGCGATGCCAGCCAGCTCGAAGAGGGCCTGGGCGAGACGGTGGAAGGCGAAGGGGAAACGGCGAGCTGGCAAGGCGACCCCTAGCGCGCCCAGGAGCTTCCCCTCGCGCAGGATGGGTACTGCGATCCCCGAATAGCCAAGGGCGAACTCCTCGATCTCCACCGCGAGGCCGAGCTGGCGGATCTTGGAGAGCTCCTCCTGGAGGGCGAGAGGATCGGTGAGGGTGAAGGGGGTCAAGCCTTCCAGGCGCTCTTCGAGCTTCCTCGCCTCGAAGGCCAGGATCACCTTGCCGAGTGCAAGGGCGTGAAGGCCGCTGCAAAGCAGCCGATCGGGGCCATAGGGGCGAGGGAGTCCTTGCCGGCCGCGGGAGAGAAGCCAGAGGCCACCCTCTTCGGGAAGCGCGAGATAAGAACGCTCGCGGGTCCTCAGATAGAGCTCTTCAAGGGCCTCTTTGAGGTGCTCGCGAAGAGGGATCGAGGGGCGGGTCAGGCGGTAGCTGCTCCCGTTCCGCTCGATGAGCCCCTCCTCGGCCAGGCTGGCCAGGAGGGCGTAAGCAGCGGAGAGGCTCTTGCCCAAAAGTGCAGCCACAGCGGCGGCCTCCAGGCCCTCGGGGTGCTGCTTGAGCTGATCGAGGACCCGAAATGCAGACCTGAGCGTGGAGAGCCTTTGGTTGGGGGGCATAAGTAAAGGAAGCTTTGTGATTACTGTGAGATAGCTGAACGAAGCTTGTCAAGAATTGAGCGGATTTTGTGGATTGCCTGAAACGACCTTTTTTCTTGACGCGCCCAAGGTGGGTTTTTAAAGTGAGGGGCAAAGCGAAGGAGGTCATCATGGATCGCATTGAGGGAGTCCTCAAAGAAGAACGGGTCTTCTATCCCCCTGAAGCCTTCCGGGCCCAGGCCTGGATCAAGAGCCCGGAGGAGTATGAGGCCTTGTATCGGGAGAGCATCGAGCAGCCGGAGGCCTTCTGGGCCAAGCAGGCCTCTGAGCTCCACTGGTTCAAGCCCTGGAGCAAGGTCTTAGAGTGGAACCCTCCGCATGCTAAGTGGTTTGTCGGAGGGGTAACGAACATCTCCTACAACGCCCTGGACCGCCACCTCTCGGGTTGGCGAAAGACCAAAGCGGCGATCATCTTCGAGGGTGAGCCGGGGGATACTCGGGTGCTCACCTACTACGACCTCTGGCGAGAGGTCCAGCGCCTGGCCAACGTCCTCAAGAGCCTGGGGGTGCGCAAGGGGGATCGGGTGGCCATCTACCTCCCCCAGATTCCCGAAGCCGCCATCGCCATGTTGGCCTGCGCCCGCATTGGGGCGTCTCACTCGGTGGTCTTCGGCGGTTTTGCGGCTAACGCGCTGGCCGATCGGATCAACGATGCCCAGGCCAAGGTCCTCATCACTGCTGATGGGGGGTTCCGCCGTGGGGGGATCATCCCGCTGAAGGCCAATGCGGATGAGGCGTTGCAGAACACCCCTAGCATCGAGAAGGTCATCGTGGTCCGCCGCACCGGGGCGGAGGTGCCCATGAAGGAGGGGCGGGACCTCTGGTACCACGAGCTCATCACCCAGGCCAGCGATCGCTGCGAGGCTGAGCCCATGGATGCCGAGGATCCCCTCTACATTCTCTACACATCAGGGTCCACCGGAAAGCCCAAGGGGGTCGTCCATACCACCGGCGGCTACATGGTCTATGTCTACCTCACCTCGAAGTACGTCTTCGATCTCAAGGACTCAGATGTCTACTGGTGTGCGGCGGACGTCGGCTGGGTCACCGGGCACTCCTATATCGTCTATGGGCCCCTGCTCAATGGGGTCACTACCGTGATGTACGAGGGGGTTCCGACCCACCCCACCCCTGACCGTATCTGGCAGATCATCGATCGCTATGGGGTCAACATCCTCTACACAGCCCCGACCTCGATTCGGACCTTCATGCGCCTTGGGGAGGAGTGGCCTAAGAAGCATCGCCTCGAGACCCTTCGCCTCTTGGGCACCGTAGGCGAACCGATCAACCCTGAAGCCTGGCTCTGGTACTACCGGGTCATCGGAAAGGAACGCTGCCCGATCGTGGATACCTGGTGGCAGACCGAGACCGGGGGGATCATGATCACGACCCTTCCCGGAGCTTTGCCGATGAAGCCTGGCCATGCGGGGAAGCCCTTTTTCGGCATCAAGCCGGAGATCCTCGACGCTCAGGGAGAGCCGGTGCGCAACCCCGAGGAGGGGGGCTACTTGGTCATCGAGCGCCCCTGGCCCTCGATGCTCCGCACGGTCTGGGGGGATCCGGAGCGCTTTGTTCGCCAATATTGGAGCCAGTTCCCAGGCCGCTATCTGACCGGAGATGGAGCGCGGCGGGACCAGGAGGGCTACTTCCTGATCATGGGGCGGGTCGATGACGTCCTTAACGTCTCCGGCCACCGTCTAGGAACCATGGAGCTGGAAAGCGCTCTGGTCGCGCATCCGGCGGTCGCCGAAGCGGCAGTGGTGGGCCGCCCAGATCCCATCAAGGGTGAGGCCATCGTGGCCTTCGTGACCCTCAAAGCTGGCTATAGCCTGAGCGACGGGCTCAAGGAGGAGCTGAGGGGACACGTGGCCAAGCTCATCGGGCCTATCGCTCGCCCGGATGAGGTCCGCTTCACCGACGCGATGCCGAAAACCCGCTCGGGTAAGATCATGCGCCGCCTGCTTCGCCAGGTCGCGGCTGGGGAGAAGGAGCTCAAGGGGGATATCAGCACCCTTGAAGACCTGAGCGTGGTCGAGCGGCTGCGGGTAGAATAGCCCTCTTGGGGCCCTTAGGCTATACTGGGAGGAGGCCGGGTGGCTCATGTGGGTCTCGACCAAATCCCAGTATGGTCTTAGGGCGCTGGTGGAAATCGGTCTAAGGGCCCCGGCGCCGGTCTCGCTCAAAGAGGTCGCTGAGGCTCAGGGGATCAGCCAGCACTATCTCGAGCAGATCGCCGCTCAGCTCCGCCGGGCGGGCTTTTTGCGAAGTGTTCGGGGGGTGCACGGGGGCTATCGCCTGGCCCGCCCTCCCGAGTCGATCTCCGCGCTCCAAGTCGTGGAGGCTCTGGAGGGGACCCTGACTCCGGTGACCTGTTTGGAGGATCCTGCCAACTGTTGGCAAGTCGGCCAATGCTCGACGGAGCTTCTTTGGCGCCGGGTGGATGCCGCGATGCGGGCTGTGCTCGGGAGCACGACCTTACAGGCGCTGGTCGATGAGCGCCGGGCCTTGGAGCGCCGGCGGGCTGGATGATCTATCTCGACTACGCCTCGACGACCCCTCTTGATCCGGCGGTCCGTCAGGCGATGGAAGAGGCCTTGGAGCGCTGGGGCGCTCCGAGCTCGATCCATCAGGCTGGCCGACGGGCTCGCGCCCTCCTTGAAGAAGCCCGCGAGCGCCTCGCTGCGGTCTGGGGTGCCCAGCCCGGGGAGCTCGTCTTTACCGCCAGCGGGACCGAAGCCAACGCGCTGGCCCTCTGGGGAGCAGCTCTAGCCCAGCCCAAGCGCCACCTCATCGCCTCACAGATCGAGCACAGCTCGGTCCTGGGGACCCTGAGGGCGCTAGAGCGCCTCGGGTTTCAGCTCACCCTCCTCCCTCCGGATCCCCAGGGGCGTATCGCCCCCGAGCAGGTCCTGGAGGCCCTCTCCCCCGAGACCGCTCTGGTGAGCCTGATGTGGGTCAACCACGAGCTTGGGACGCTCCAACCAGTCTTCGAGCTTGCCCCATTGCTCCGCGAGCGAGGGATCCTCCTTCATGTTGATGCCGCTCAGGTTCTGGGCAGCATTCCGGCCCGCCTGGGGGACCTAGGGGCCGATCTGGTCTCGGTAAGCGCCCACAAGTTCTACGGTCCCAAGGGGGCGGGAGCCCTCTATGTCCGCCGGGGTCTCGAACTCTTCCCCTGGCTGCCCGGCAAACAGGAGCGGGGCCGGCGGGGGGGAACGGAGAACCTCTGGGCTGCTTGGGGGATGGCGCTGGCCGCCGAGCGGGCTGTGGAGGGGTTTGCGGCTGAGTACCAGCGCCTGCTCGCCCTGCGGAGGCGCCTCGAGGAAGGCCTTCTAGCCGTCGAGGGAGTCCGCCTCAACGGCCATCCCAGCTTGCGGAGTCCTCGGATCGTCAACGTGACCGTCCAGGATGCAGATGGAGAGGCGTTGCTCCTCAACATGGACCTCATGGGCGTGGCGGTCTCCTCCGGCTCAGCTTGCAGCGCGGGAAGCCTCGAGCCCTCCTATGTCCTCTTGGCCATCGGCCACACCTGGCAAGAAGCCCGCGCCTCGCTCCGCTTCAGCCTGGGGCGGGAGACCGACTTGGGGGTGGTTGAGCGAGCCGTAGAGGTCTTTAGGAGCGCGGTTGCTCGTGCTCGCGGAGAAACTTCTCTTTGAGCTCCCGCCGGAGGATTTTTCCCACCCCGCTCTTGGGGAGCTCCTCGACAAAGCGGTAGACGCGGGGGACCTTATAGGCGGCCAGGTGCTCCCGACAGTAGCGATCGAGCTCGCTCTCGCTGAGCGAGGCTCCCGGCTTGAGGACCACGAAGGCGCCCACCGTCTCACCCCGATAGGGATCGGGAAGGCCGACCACCGCAGCTTCCTGGATGGCGGGATGGGCGAAGAGGACCTCTTCGACCTCACGGGGGTAGACGTTGTACCCGCTTGCGATGATCAAGTCTTTCTTCCGGTCGACGATATAGAAGTAGCCCTCTTCGTCCATATAGCCGAGGTCGCCGGTGAGGAGCCAGCCCTCGACGAGGACGGCCTGGGTCTCTTCGGGTCGGCGCCAGTAGCCCTTCATCACGTTTGGCCCCCGCACTGCAAGCTCGCCAACCGTTCCTGGGGAAAGCGGTCGACCCTGGTCGTCGACGATTCGAGCCTCCACACCGGGCAGGGGCAGGCCGATGCTGCCAGCCTTGCGGCGGCCCAGGATGGGGTTGCAATGGGTGACCGGAGAAGCCTCGGTGAGGCCGTAGCCCTCCACGAGCTTTCCTCCGGTGAGCTCTTCGAAGCGGCGGGCCACTTCCAGAGGGAGGGGAGCGGAGCCCGAGATGCAGACCCGGATGCTCTGGATGCGCCGCCGGGAGATACCGGGGGTGTTGTTGAAGCCCACGTAGAGGGTCGGCACCCCGGGGAAGTGGGTGACTTTGTGGCGCTCGATGAGCCGGATGGCTCCCTTCACCTCCGGTCGGGGCATCAGGACGATCTTGAAGCCCCCGGCGAGGGCGTAGTTCATGGCTACGGTCATCCCGTAGACGTGGAAGAAGGGGAGTGCCCCCAGGGCGACGCCTTGCCCCTGGAGCTCTTGGAAGCTCGGATCCCAGGCCACGCACTGCCGGACGTTGGCGAGAAGGTTGGCGTGGGTGAGCATGGCCCCCTTGGCGAGGCCGGTAGTCCCGCCGGTGTACTGGAGGAGGGCGACCTCATTGGGGGAGGAGGGATAGGGTTCGGCGGGAGGGGCCTTGAGGAGCGCCCGGAACCTCTGGCCCTGAGGCTTGGAACTCTTCGTCTGGCGGTGGGTGAGCCGGTAGAGCCAGTTCTTAGGGAACGGCAAAAAGTCCTCGATGCCGGTGAGGATGGCCTGCCGGATGGGGACCTTGGGGGCGACAGCTTGGTAGCGGGGCCAGAGATCGTCCAGGAGCACCAAAACGCTCGCCTCGCTATCGCTTAGTTGATGGGTGAGCTCATCTGGGGTGTAGAGGGGATTGACGTTGACGACGATGCCCCCCGCGATCAGGGTGCCGAAGAAGGCAATGACCTGTTGAGGGGAGTTAGGGAGCATCACGGCGACCCGCTCGCCGGGCTTCAGGCCGAGCTCCTTGAGCCCTCCGGCGAATCGGCGGGCGAGCTCCCAGAGCGAGGCGTAGGAGAGGGTGAGCCCGAAGAACTCGAGGGCGGGACGCTCGGCAAAACGGGCTGCGCTCTCGGCGAGAAGGCTCCAGAGCGGTTTCGGGGTGAAGTCGAGGGTATGGGGAACCCCGGGATCGTAGTGGGCAAACCAAGGCGCTTCGATGGCTGAACCTCCGAAACGTTTGACTTGGTTTAAGTTTATCGCTCTTGGAGGATCCGTTCCACCTGGTGTGCGGCCTCGAGGTCGCGCTCGGTAACCCCTCCGACCGAATGGGTGCTGTAGACGACCCGAACCTCCTGGTAGCCGATCTGGAGGTCGGGGTGGTGGTCCATCTTCTCGGCGAGCAGGGCGACTTGGACCGCGAAGGCGACTCCGGCTCGGTAGCTGGAAAACCGATAGCGCTTCTCGATCTGCTGCCCGTTCAGTTGCCAGCCCGGCAGCTCGTCGAGCCGCTGTTCGATCTCGGAAGGAGTGAGGGCCATGGTCCCATTCTAGTCCAGCCACGGCCCTCTCCATTCGGGTAGAGTCGAGGGGTGACCTCTTCGCGCGGTGTGGAGTGGACGATCTGGACCGACGGAGCCTGCCTCGGCAACCCCGGGCCGGGAGGATGGGCGGCGCTGGTGCGGGGGGAGCGAGAGGTACTCCTCAAAGGAGGAGAGGCCTGGACGACCAACAATCGGATGGAGCTCAAAGCGGCGCTCATGGGGCTTCTCGCGACCCCCGAGGGGGCGCGGGTCGAGGTGAGGACCGACTCGCGCTACCTCAAAAACGCCTTCACTGAGGGCTGGCTGGCCCGCTGGCAGGAGCATGGTTGGAGGACCAAGACGGGGCCGGTCAAGAACCAAGACCTCTGGGAGGAGCTTCTCAAAGCAGTCCAGGCCCGTCAGGTGCGCTGGGCTTTCGTCAAAGGGCATGCGGGGATTCGGGAGAACGAGCTGGTCGACCGGCTGGCGGTTCAGGAGGCAAAGAGCCAGCGGGACCCGCCTGGCAGTGAGGGCAGAAGTGGGTTCCGCGCCCGCCGAGGGTGATCTTCTCGATGGGATGGGCGCAGCGAACGCAGGGCTGGCCAGCTCGCCCATAGACTCGGTGGTGGAGCTGAAAATAGCCGGGATGGCCGTCGGGCTGCTGGTAGGCTCGGTCGGAAAGGGTTGATCCACCAACGCTGAGCGCTTCGCGGAGCACCTGGCGGATCGCCCGGTAGAGCTGGCGGAGCTCGGGGTCTTGGAGCTGGCGGGCTGGGGAAGCGGGGTGGATCTTAGCCCGCCAGAGGGCTTCGTCGGTGTAGATGTTGCCGAGACCGGCGACGACCTCTTGTCCGAGGAGGAGATCCTTGATCCGCTGGTTTCGCTGGAGGCGCTGTCGAAACGCCTGGAAGGTGAACTGAGGGGAGAGCGGCTCGGGGCCGAGCCGCTGGAGGAGCCCGACCTCCTCTGGGGGAGTCACCCACCAGCGCCCGAAGCGCCGGGGATCTCGGAAGTAGAGCATAGAGCCGTCCTCGAGGTGGAGGATGACCCGAGTGTGGGGGTCGGGGCCGAAGCGAAACCCTCCGGTCATTCCCAAATGGATGACTAAGGTCCGTCCTCCTTCGAGGTGGAGAAGGAGGAACTTGCCTCGCCGGGAGCTCCTCAGGATCCTCCTCCCCTCGGCATGCTGGGTGGAGCGGTAGCGGAGGGGATCGTGGTGCTCGATCGAGACGATACGCCGTCCTCGCCAGCAGGTCTCCAGGATCCTTCGGGTGATCTCGACTTCAGGAAGCTCAGGCACTAGGGGGCAGCTTGGGTCTGGGGGAGGTGGCTCTGGCTTTGTTCCAGCTCTCGCTTCAAGTAAGCATCGAGCAGCTCAAAGGGAAGGTCAAGCTCAAAGGCCTGGTCAATTGATTGAACCCGCTCAGGGTCCTGGATGGCCAGGCGAGGGCGGAGCCGGAGCCAGAGTTGACGAAGCTCTTCCCGGGACCTAGGAGCAGGGCTCAAAGGGGGCAGGCGGAGGATCTGAGGTCGGCTCACTCCTCCACCCTAGGGCTTCCCCCGAGGAGCTAGGGTGCTCTAGGCTAATCACTGACTTACTGGTTGGTTTGTAGCCAGCTTCAGGATCCTGGGGAGTTCGACCTCGAGGGGCCGCTCCTCCAGGGCGAAAGCCTGGCGCATCGGTCCGGGATCGCCGGTATTGCCGGCTTTGAGCATGATGTATTGATCCCGGGTGATCGGGCTGAACGGAAGGGGGTGCAGAAGGGGGACCACCAGGTCCATGAGGCCCAAGGGGATCGGGACGAGGGGCTTGCGCGAGCCCAGCGCCTCCCGCTCGAGGAGCAGCAGCTCGCGGAAGGTATACTCTTTGGGCCCCACCAGATCGTAGCGCTTCCCGATCGTCTCGGGTTTCTCGAGCGCCTGGGCGAAGGCCTCGGCCACGTCGCCTGCCCAGATGGGGCGGAAGGGGAAGTGGCCATCCCCGATCTGAGGGATGAAGGGAAGGGGGGCGCGGACCAGACCTTTGAGGACGTTGCTGAAAAAGTCGTCTCCCTCACCGAAGATGAGGCTGGGACGGAGGATGGTCCAGCTTGCTGCCGAGGCTTCGACGAGCTCCTCGGCTTGGGCTTTGGTCTCGAAGTAGCGGCTCCCAGTCCCTCTGCGCGCTCCCAGCGCCGACATGTGGAGAACGCGGGTTGAAGGGGGGATGAGCTCGAGGGTCCGCCTGACCCCCTCGACGTGGGCGGCCTGGAAGCTCTGGTCCTTCTCGCGGATGATCCCGACCAGATAGATGACCGCTTCCTGCCCTTGGAGGGCTTCCTTGAGCCCTATCCCGCTGCTCACGTCTCCCCGAAGCTGCCGGACCGGCAGGGGCGAGGAGCGCTTGCCGCGCGAGAGGAGGGTCACCTCATGCCCTCGCTGAAGGAGTCGGGGGATGAGGTGCGTCCCGACAAAACCGCTGCCACCGAGGACGAGAACCTTCATCAGACCGCTTCCAGGACGAATATCTCGGCTTCGCGCTCGAGGGCTTTGGGATCCATGAGGTAGATCTTCCGGTATCCGGTATCCAAGATCCCCTCGTGGCGGAGATCGGAGAGGAGTTTGGAGACCGATTCGCGGGTCGAGGCAGTCGCATCGGCGATCTCCTCGTGGGAGGCGGTGACGTAGATCCCCTTGGCATCCTGGCCGCGGGAGGCGGTGCGGGAGAGATAGAGGAGATAGCGGCAGATCCGGCTCCGCAGCTCTCCCCATTGGAGGTGGGTCTCGTAGGCCTGAACCTGAGCCATCTGGCGGGCCAGGCTGCTCGCGATGCGAGCCAGCTCCTCGTGGGCTAAGTGGAGGGGGTCGGTCGCCTCGATGCTCGCTTCGGTCAGCGCCTCCGCGGTGTAGCGGTAGTGCTTTCGGCTGAGGGCCTCCTCCCCGAAAAACTCGCCAGGGAGGACGTGCCTCAGGGTGAGCTGGCGGCCATCTGGCAGGATCTCGGTGATCCGCACCAGACCCCGCTCCAGCTGATACAGGGCTTCGGCCCGATCTCCTGCTCGGTAGATGACTTCCTTACGCCGAATCTTCTTCATGGCTCCTCCTTACCAGATCGCTGCTTCCTTGAGCACGCCAGCCAGGGCTTCGGCCAGCTGGGTAGGGTCGTTGCCGAGGTAGCGGGCCCCCAGGGCCTCGGCCAGCTCGGGCTTGTGCTGAACAGCCCGCCCGCCCAGAACCACCACGGGGGCAATCCCCTTGAGGGCCTGGGGAGGGAGGGCGAGAAGGGAGCTTTTCTGCATCGACGAGATCACCGCCGCCTTGGCCTGAGTGCGGTCGCAGAAGGCTTTGAGGTCGACGAGCGGGGTGTTGGTGCCCAGGTAGTGGACGTTATAGCCAGCTCTGCGCAAAAAGAGGGCGCTCACTAACGCGCCGATCTCGTGCTGCTCTCCGGGAATGGTCGTGACGACCACGGTGGGGCCTAAAGAGCCTCCCATGAGGTTGAGGAGCTCGTGCAGGCGTCCGCGCAGATAGGTGCTGGCTAGGTGCTCCTGGGCAGTGTTGACGTGACCCTGATGCCACCCGTCGCCAATGCGGATGAGGCAGGGGGAGACGACCTCCATGACCACGAGTTCGAGCGGATAGAGGCGGTAGGCCTCCGCTAAAACCCGCTCGGCTGCTTCGAGATCCGCTTTGAGGAGGGCGGCTTCGAGCTCGCGGGAGAGGAGGTGGGTGGGCCTTGGCCCTTCTGGGTTGAGGCTTTCCAAATAGCGACGGACCGCCTGCGAGGGCGAGGCCCCGTTCTGGATCCAGCCTTTGATCGTCTGAAGGGCTTCGAGGTCGGCGGCGGAGTAGAGGCGGTGTCCCCCAGGTGAGCGCTCGGGTTTGGGAAAGCCGTAGCGCCGCTCCCACTGGCGGAGCAGGGCGGCGGAAAGACCGGTGCGCTCCTCGACCTCTGCGATGGTGTAGAGCCCCAAATCTTTCCGCGTATTCATCATGTCCAAGAAATGATAACCTTTTGTATAACTTATGTCAAGCTTGTGCTGCCCTCGCTGTGGATCGCCCTGGCCCCAACCGCTCATACGCTGCCCTTACTGTGGTGTACGTTTCCCCCTGCGGTTCGGATGTCCCGATCTCCGCCCTAAACTCCGCCTCACCCCGGCGACCTGGACGAACTTTCTCCTTCCGGTCGCCTGGGGCTATCCCCTCTGGCGGACTCGAGCGCTCAGCCTGCTCAGCGGTCGCCCCTTTCCTGTTGAGGAAGAGCTCGCCCTCCTCAAAAAGGCGCTCCGGCCTGGCCCAGGGGAGTATCTCGATCTCGGTACCTCGGCAGGGCTCTACGGGGCAGCCTTGCTCAAGGCGGGTGCAGAGCGGGTCTATGGGCTCGACTTCTCGCCGGCCATGCTCCTCAAAGCTCGCCGTGCGGCTCCCGGTCTGGTCCCGGTCTTAGCCGAGGCGAGCCAGCTGCCGTTTCGGAGCGGGAGCTTGGAGGGAGTGGCGGTCGGAGGAAGCTGGAACGAGTTCACCTCGCCGGAGCGGGTTGCCGCTGAGATCCGTAGGGTGCTCGCTCCCGGGGGCAGGATCTTCTTCATGTGGACGCTGCCCTCGGGAAGCCAGTGGCAGAAGTGGTTGGAGCGGTTGGGCCTGCGCTACCCGAGGCTGGAGGAGATGGAGGCTCTCTTTGCGGGTTTCGAGCTCCGTCTGTGGCGCGAAGGCAGCGTCGGTTTTGTAATGGGGACTAAATTAAAAATATGTGACACTTGAATAATGGGAAGAGTTTTATGTCTCCTCAACCTGACTGGGGCACCATCGCGACGATCATCCGAGAGCATTCGGCGACCTTTTATTACGGGAGCCTGCTGCTGCCGGGCGCGCTGCGGCGAGGGGCTTGGGCGATTTACGCGGCCTGCCGGAAGGGGGATGATGCGGTCGATCACCTGGGCCGGGCAGCTTGGGACCTGGAGGCCTGGTGGGAAGGGATTGAGCGGGCCTATCGGGGAGTCCCCCACAGCGCCTGGGAGGAGGGCCTGAGCTGGGCGGTAGAGCGCTGGCCGATTCCCCAGCAAGCCTTTGCCGAGATGTACGAGGGGTTTTTATCCGATCTCGGCCCAGTTCGCCTCACCTCGATGGAGGCGCTCTATCGCTACTGCTACCGGGTGGCCGGGACAGTCGGCCAGATGATCGCTCCGCTCTGCGGGGCTCCTGCCGAGGCGGAAGAGGCGGCGGTTGCTCTGGGAGAGGCGATGCAGCTCACCAACTGTTTGCGCGATGTGGGGGAAGATCTCCGCATGGACCGCGTCTATCTGCCTCAGGAGGCCCTCGAGGCGCATGGGGTGCGCCTGGATGAGTTGCGCGCTGGCCAGGTCACGCCAGCTTACCGGAGGCTCATGCGCGAGCTGGCCGAGGTTGCTCGCCAGCTGTATCGAAAGGGCTTCCAGGGCCTGCGCCACCTTTCTCAAGGCCGCCCGGCCATCGCGCTGGCTGCTTTGCAGTACCAAGGGATCCTCGATAAGCTCGAGGCCCAGGGCTGGGATAACCTGAACCGCCGGGTCTCGCTGCGCACCCACGAGCGGATGGCCCTCGTGCCCCGGGCGCTCTTGCTCCGTTAGCCATGCTCGATCTGGCTGTGGTGGGGACTGGGCACAACGCCCTAGTCGCCGCAGCTTATATCGCCCGGGCGGGCTATCGGGTGGCCCTCTTCGAGCGGCGGGCGCTTCCCGGGGGGGCGGTCTCGACTGCTGAGCTCATTCCCGGCTACCGGATCGACCTGGGAGGAAGCGCCCACATCCTCATTCGCCTCACCCCCATTCCGGATGAGCTCGAGCTCGCCCGCTATGGCCTCAGGTACCTCGAGCTCGATCCCCTCTTCCACGCCTCAAACGGCGAGGTAAGCTGGTTCGTCTACCGCGACCTCGAGCAGACCGCCGCGGAGCTCGACGCCCGCTGGCCTGGGCAAGGCGAGGCCTACCTTCGCTTCATCCGGGAGTGGCAACCGCTGGCTCGGGCGCTGAAAGAGGTCTTTCTGAGCGCGCCGGGCCCGTGGGAGCTGGGGCGCAAGCTCATCTTGGGCTCTGGGTTTGGCCGGGAGTGGTCCCGCCGGCTGCCTTGGATCTTGCGGCCGTACGGGGAGGTCGCTGAGGCCTACTTCAGCGTCGAGGCGGTCCGAGCGCCGTTGGTCTGGATGGCCGCTCAGTCGGGTCCGCCCCCTTGGGATGCCCTCTCGGCTCCTTTTTTGCTCTGGCACCCCCTCTACCACGAAGGAGGCGTAGCTCGGCCGCAAGGCGGCTCGGGAGTCCTCTCCGAGGCGTTGGTGCGGGCGATCCAGGCGTATGGGGGAGAGGTTCACCTCCAGCGTCCGGTCCGCCGGATCCTCGTCGAGGGAACCCGCGTGGTGGGCCTCGAGTTGGAAGGGGGTGAGCAGGTCCTGGCCCGCAAGGTCCTCTCGGGGGCCCATATCCTGAAGACCGCCGAGCTTCTTCCTGAAGACCGAGTCCCTCCGCAGGCCCGGGCCGTCCGAGTCGGCAACGGCTTCGGAGCGATCCTCCGCCTCGCCCTTTCGGAGCCCGTCGCCTATCCGGCAGGCACGCCCGCCCGCATCGGCCTCGGCCTCTTGATCCGCGATCTGGCCCAGCTCCAGAGGGCCTACGGGGCCTACCTCGAAGGAGAGCCGAGCCAGGATCCCCCATTGGTGGCCATGAGCTTCAGCGCGGTGGATCCGACCTTAGCTCCCCCGGGTGGCGAGGTGCTCTGGCTGTGGGGGCAGTACTATCCCTACCGGCTGGCCCGCGGCAGCTGGCCAGAGCGGGCGCTTGAGGTGAGGGAGGCTCTGCTCCGAAGCTTCGAGCGCTATGACCCCAACATCCGCCAGAAGATCGTCGGCGAGGTGTTTCAAACTCCTTCGAGCATCGAGGAGGAGTTTGCGATGCCCTCGGGCAACGTGATGCACCTCGAGATGACCCCGGATCAGATGTTCGCCTTGAGGCCATTTCTGGGAGCTGCGCACTATCGCTGGCCGGGACTCCGGGGGCTCTATCTCACGGGAGCCAGCACCCATCCTGGAGGAGGGATCATGGGAGCGAGCGGGAGGAACGCGGCCCGCGTGATCCTCCGCGATCTCAGTCGCCGCCGATGACCTACCTCCAGTTCCATCTCGCCTTCATCCTGCCCCCGCTCCTCCTCCTCGTCCTGACCCATCCCGTGCGGCGCGGGGCCATCTACGCCGCCTCAGCTGCTCGGGCCCGCTGGGGGCTAGCCCTCATCGCCCTGGTGGCCCTCATCTATACCACTCCCTGGGACAACCTCCTGGTGGCCCGCGGGATCTGGAGCTACGCTCCCGATCAGGTCTTAGGGCGGATCGGCGAGGTGCCCCTGGAGGAGTACCTCTTCTTCATCCTTCAGCCCCTCCTCACCGGGCTCTTCCTCTACCGCATCCTGAAGGTTCCAGCTCGGTGGGCGGAGGCCCTGGCCCCTAGGGTCTTAGGGGCGGCCTTCTGGCTCTTGGTGGCCCTGGGGGGGGTGATCCTGCTCAGGGCTGGTGGGCACGGGCTCTATGCCGGCTTCATCCTGGCCTACTTCGCGCCGGTGCTCGTCGTGCAGTGGGCCTCGGGAGGCGATCTTCTGCTCGCTCAGCTCGACTCGGCTCTGCCCGCCATCCTTCTTCCCACCCTCTATTTGTGGTTCTGCGATCGGCTGGCCATCGTGGTCTTCGGCATCTGGCGGATCAACCCTCGCTGGAGCAGTGGGTGGACGGTCGCCGGGCTTCCCCTCGAGGAGATGCTCTTTTTCCTCATCGTCAACATCGCGATCGTCCAAGGTCTGCTTTTATTTTTGCACCCCCAGAGCTGGGAGCGCCTCCAGCACCTGCCCCGCCCTCCGCTCTGGGTCTTGGGAATCGCCCTCTCGGCCCTCGTGGAGATCCCCTTTCCGCTCTGGCCGCAGGGCTTTCCCATCCTGGCGAGCCTCTCGACCCTGATCTTGGCTCTGGCTGCTTTGGCCTATGCCTGGAGGCGCCTAGGCCCTCTGGCCCTCCTCCTGGCTGGCCTCACCTTCGGGTTAGGCCTCGCTCTGGAGTGGGTGGGGAGCCATACCGGCTGGATCTTCGGCCCCTACCGCTATACGGCGCCTCCTCCTACCCTCCTTGGGATCCCCCTCCTGGTCCCGCTGGGCTGGTGGGGGATGGGCCTGGCCTCGGCCCTCTTGGCGGGGGGGCGCCCTCTGTGGGGGGGCTTGCTCATGGCCGCCTGGGATCTCGGCCTCGAGCCGCTCATGACTCAAGAGGGCTTCTGGCGCTGGCAGGGTCCCGGGATCTGGTTTGGAGCCCCCTGGCAGAACTTCATCGCCTGGTTCCTGATCGGGGCGCTACTCACCGCCTGTTTGGGGCGCTTCTTCCCTCCGCGTGAGGTGGGGCTCGGCTGGGCCTACCGCATCGAGGGACTCTTGCTGCCCATGGGCTTGGCTATCCTAGGCTTATGGCTTCCCGCCCTTCTCGTCGGCCTAGCGATGAATGGTTTAGCCTGGTGGAAGCGGCCGTCTTCCGCTCCCTCTTCCAGCGGACCGTGAGGCGGGGCCTGAGAGGAGTCTGGCTTCGCGGCGAGCTGCCGCCAGGCCCTTTGGTCGTCGCGCCCAACCACCACTCCTGGTGGGATGCCTACGTCCTGCCGGTCTGGCTCTGGGCCTTGGAGCGCCCCTTTGTCGGCCTGGTGGAGCCTGAGACGCTCAAGCGCTTTCCTTTTGCCCGCTCGCTCGGTGCCCTCTCGAGCGCCCACCCCCGCGAGGCCTTGAGGGCGCTACGCGATCGGGTGGTCGTCGTCTTCCCCGAAGGGCGCCTGAGCCCACCGGGGACCCTCGCGCCCTTGCAGGAAGGAGCAGCCTGGCTGGCCAGCAAGGCTGGTGTCCCCCTGATCCCTTTGGCCCTAGGCCTTCTCCTACGAGGGGCGGAGCTGCCGGAAGCCTATCTCTGGGTCGGCTCCCCGGTGCCCCCCAAAACCGAGGCGCTCAGGGAGGCTTTGGAGGGCCTGCTCACCACCATGCGCGAAGAGGCCAAGGAGGCGGATCCCGAAGCGCCTCTGCCGGGTTATTCCCTCCTCGTCGCGGGTCGGAAGAGCGCGCATGAGCGGATGGCCTTTTGGGCTGGGCTGCTCGGGCGCCTTAAGGGGAGCCGATGACCCTCCTCGCCATCCTGGGCCTCATGGCCGCTCTGAGGGCGCTCGTCCTCCTGGTCAACCTGGTGAGCTTTCCGATCCTCCGCCCCAGGGCCCTCCATCGCTCCCCTCGGGTCTCGCTCCTGATCCCCATGCGCAACGAAGCTCACAACCTTCCCCAGAGCTTCCCCGGCTGGCGGGCCCAGCCGGCCGAGGAGATCCTCCTCCTCGACGACGGCTCGACTGACGGCTCGGGGGAGCTGGCCCGCCGGCTGGCCGAGGGGGACCCTCGCATCCGCGTCCTCACCGGCGCTCCGTTGCCGGAGGGTTGGATCGGAAAGAACTGGGCCTGCCACCAGCTCGCCCAGGCTGCTCGTGGAGAGGTTTTGGTCTTCACCGACGCCGATACTCTCTGGGCTCCGGGAGCCCTCGAGGCGGTTATCGGCGAGCTCGAGGCCCAGCAAGCCGGCCTCCTCAGCGTCTGGCCGCGCCACCAGGTGGGGACGCTGGCCGAGCGGATCTTGGTCCCGCTCCTCGAGGTGGTCCTCCTCACCCTGCTCCCTTATCCGCTGGTTCGCAGCCGCTTTCCCCTGGCCGCAGCGGGCAACGGTCAGCTCATGGCCTTCCGGAAAGAGGCCTACTGGGCCTCCGGCGGCCACGCGGGGGTACGCGGGGCGGTCTTGGAGGATGTGGAGCTCTCGCGCCGGGTCAAGCGGGCTGGCTATCGGCTGGGCTTGGCGTTAGGGGGTGACTTCCTGGGTGTCCGGATGTATCGGAACTACCGGGAGATCGTGGAGGGCTTTGGCAAGAACCTCACCGCCTTTCACGGAGGCAGCCGGCTTCTCCTACTGGCTTCCTCGGCTTGGTACCTTCTTGCCTATATGCTTCCTTGGCTGCTCGCCCTGGCAGGCAGCCTGCCCTGGGCCCTGCTCGGCTTAGCCGGCCTCGTCGAGCGGCTTTTGGTCAACACCAAGACCGGACGAGAGCCCTTTGAGGCCCTTTTGGTGCCGCTCGCTCCTCTTTGGGCGATCCCCATCTATAAGAGGGCTCTGGCTCGCCGCTACGTCTGGAAGGGGAGGATCTATTTGCGATGAGGGCGATCGTCGTCGGGGCGGGCTTTGCGGGCCTGGCGGCGGCCTTGCGGCTGGTCCGAGCTGGGCTGGAGGTTACCCTCATCGACCAGCTCTCCGGGCCTGGGGGGAAGGCCATCGGCTGGGAGGGTCTTCCTACCGGGCCGACCCTGCTCACCTTGGGGCCTTGGATCCAAGGTCTCTTCCAGGAGGCTGGTCTTGAGCCACCTCCTCTCACCCGCTTGGAGGTGAGCTGCACCTACCGCTTTGCCGATGGCCTTGAGTTTGCTCCTGGGCCCCCAGGGGCTGAAGACGTCTTGCCGCGAGGGGAGCGGGAGGCTTACGTGAAGCTGCTCGCCCGAGCTCGGGAGCTCTACGAAGGGGTAGAGGCGACCTTTCTCGCAGGGCCTCCTCCTCGTGTCGATCAGTTAATTGCCTACGGCCTGCGCTCGGGGTGGAAAGCGGCGCCGACCCAGAGCCTGGCTCGCCTCGTCGCCCGGGGGCCGCACCTCGAGCCATTCTTTCTTCGCTTTGCCACCTATGTGGGGGCGAATCCCTACCGGGCCCCGGCGGTTCTCCACAACATCGCCTGGGTTGAGCTTGGCCTGGGAGCTTACCACCTCCCTGGAGGGGCTCAGGCCCTTGCTGAGCGCCTTGCTCAAGGCGCTCAGCGCCAAGGGGTCCGGATCGTCTATGGAGAGCGGATCGAGAAGGCGGAGTACGAAGGTCAAGAGCTCAAGGCTCTGCGGGGGAGCGAGCGCTGGGAGGGAGAGCTCTTCGTCTTAGCGGTCGATCGCCACTTTGCTCGAGCTTGGTTTGGTCTTGCCCCGCCCCGCTATCCTCTAGGCATCTCAGCGCTTGCCCTCTTGCTCCACCTTAAGGCTCCCCAGCCTCTGGCTCACCGAGTCTGGTTTCCGAAGCACTATCGGCAAGAGTGGGATGAGATTGAGCAAGGGCGGCTTCCCCAGATGCCTACTCTCTATCTCTACACCGAGGGTGAGGCCGGATTTCTCCTGATCAACGCCCCGAACCTGAGCCAGGGCCGACCGGAGGTTCACGCCGCTGCCGAGGCCTATCTCCAGCAGCTCCAGCGCCTTGATCCCCTGGAGGTGGCCGAAGTCCGGGTGCTGGGTCCTCAAGACTATGCCCTGACCTCATTTCAAGGGGCTTTGTACGGGAAAGCCCCCCACGGCCTTTGGGGGGCGCTGCGCCCCGGTTGGCAGGTCGGCCGCCTTCGCAATGCGATCCAAGTCGGCGGTACCGTCCACCCTGGAGGAGGTGTGCCTTTGGCGCTCCGTTCAGGCTGGTTAGGGGCCGAACAGCTCTTGCTTCGGCTTTCAGGCTGAGGAGGGGGCGTAGACCTCGGGCTCGAGATGCCATGCATCACGGCGGACGTCCATACCGGGCCAGCGGTGAGTTCGCGTATCACACTTGATCGATCTGTGGAAGTGTCAAAGTGTGCGTTTGGAGTAGAACTCTAGTATTTCTAATAGTGTGCGATAGTCTATTATCCGGTACATGGAAATCACTATGGGCACCGGCAAGGCGGTGAAGCTGCTGGAGGTGTCAACCGAACCCACATGACAGGTCGCCTACTAAGGCGCGCGAAGCGAGAGTTGCCATGCAACTGACCCACACAATCGCCCTTCGTCCCACACCTGAACAGGTGGACTACTTCAAACGCGCCTGCGGCACGGCGCGGCGGGTGTGGAACTGGGCGCTGAACGAGTGGAACAAGCAAGACGCAGCGGGGCGAAAGCCCAACGCCAGGGCTCTGAAAAAGCAGTTCAACGCCATCAAATACACCGATCCGCAGTGGCTCGACGAGAACGGACAACCGTGGATCAAGACCATCCACCGCGACGCCCACGCCCAACCCTTCAAGCATCTGGAGCGGGCCTGGTCGCGGTTGTTTGCCGAGGTCAAAGCGGGCGCTCGGATCGCCCCGAACGATCGAGCGGAACGCCGTGCCCTGCGGCGGCAAGGCATCCGGTTGGCCTACCCCCCGACCTTCAAGAAACAAGGCCGATCCAAGGAGAGCTTCTATGTAGCCAACGACAAGTTCAGCCTCTCGGGCAAGACGGTCCGGTTGCCCAAGATCGGCGATGTCGCCATGACCGAGGCCTTGCGCTTCGACGGGAAGATTCTGGGCGCCACGGTCTCGCGCACGGCAGATCGCTGGTTCATCGCCATTCAGGTCGAAGTGCCCGACGCGCAGTTTCATCGCAGGCGGACGGGTCACGGAATCATCGGCGTTGACCTGGGCATCAAGGCGGCCGCGACGCTTTCCAGCGGCCAAGCGATCGAAGCACCCCGGCCCCTCAAGGCCGCGTTGCGCCGGTTGAAGATCCGTGGGCGGCGCCTCAGCCGAACGATCGAGGCCGCTAAGGTCGCTTCAGGCTTCGCGCCTAAGGCTCCTCTGCCCAAGGGCACCTGGCTGCCGGTATCGAACAACCGCAAGAAGTGCTCCGACAAACTGGCCAGGCTGCACGCCCGCGTGGCCCGGATCCGAGCGGACTTCACCCACAAGCTCACCACCCGGCTCTGCCGCGAAAACCAAGCGGTGGGGATCGAGGATCTGTACGTCAAGGGCCTGCTGGCAAACGACCGGCTTGCGTTTGCCATCAGCGATGTGGGCTTTGGCCTGTTCCGCTCGCAGATGGAATACAAGGCCAAACGCTTCGGCACCCGGCTGGTCATCGCGGACCGATGGTATCCGAGCAGCCGTCTGTGTTCGGTCTGTGGTTGGAAGAACGAAGCGCTGACGTTGCAAGATCGGGAATGGACCTGCCCGCAATGCGGTACGCACCATGACCGCGATCTCAATGCGGCGCTCAACCTGAAACGGCTGGCAACCGCAACTGCCCTACCCGTGGCGAGTCCGTCCGGTAACGGTGGCACTATGACACAGACCCTCTGTGCCGTAGGCGGGAAAGTTACGCCTGTCAGATACGAAGGGGGTCAGCAAGACCCGTCGGGGCAGGAAAAGAACCGTGCGCACCTTCGCGCACGTTCTTGATAGCAGACTATGAAGCTTTGGCCTCTTCTCAGCACCTTGCTCCTTGGTCTTGGTCTATCCGTCTCGCTCGGTCAGCCCATCTCCTTCGACGTTTCAACCACCACCCTCCCTCCTCAAGGAGGCTCAGTGGTCTTGGCCTGACAAGGAAGCGAGAGCCCAACACTTTCGATCAGCTCCTCTTCAGGAAGTACGTCGGGGATTGCTGTCGACGGAAGCTCCTGTCTGGGCCCGATGAGCCTGAGCGGGACGACGGCTTTGGTGAGGTTTCCCCCCACCGCTCAAATTGGGGGCTCCGTTGCCTACAGCCTCACGCTTTCGGGAGGAGGGGCGTCCCAAGAGTCTGACCCTTACCCAAGCGGTGAGCCCCATCTTGGCGGTCGTGAACAACGGCGATGCCACCATCCGCCTCTACGCGCTCGAGGGGATCACGGGGAACTCCACGCCCCTGCTCACCTTGCACACCTCCCCGCACCCTGTTGCCCTGGCTTTTGATCCGTCGGGTAACCTCTGGGTAGGGGGAGGGAGCTGTGCTCCAGGTGGTCCAACCGGCCAGTTTCTTGAAGAGTTCAAAGCCCCCTTCATCGAAGGCGAACCGCCCCCTCTTTCCTGACCTGAGCTTGAGCGGCGATGTCCTCACCCTTGCCTTCGACGCCTCAGACCATCTTTGGGTGGGAACCTATCGTTGTTCCCGTATCGGCTTGATCCAAGAGTATACCCCTTCCTCCAGCGGCTTGATGGCTGGGATGTTCTTAACGCCAGCTGGGGCACCGGCGGGCCTTGCGTTCGATGCTCAGGGAAATCTCTGGGTGGGGCTGGTTTTTGATCAGGGGTCCGAGATCCAAGAGTATCTTGCCCCCTCATTCTCGAACGCACAGCTTTACTCGCTTCCGCAGCAGACGGGTGGCTTCGCCTCTCTCGCCCTCGATGCTGTGGGCAACCTCTACGGCCTTGTTGGGAGTACCGGCGCTCCTTTAGAGGAGCTTCCTTCAGGGATTCAGCCTCCGGCCAATGGCTCGAATCCGTTCATCCAACTCTTCTCATTGCCTTCCGGCATCTACGGCTTTGGCCTTGCCTTTGATGCTTCGGGGAATCTTTGGCTCTCGAGCTTCAATGCGAAGACGAGAACAGGCCAGGTCCAGGAGTTCAAGCCTCCTTTCTCGAGCATCTCCATCCCCTCGCTCAGCCTCCAAGGATTCAACGTTCCGCTGAGCCTGGCCATCTGGCCGATTCCTCCTGGGCTTCCTCTGAACTAGGGTGGGCGGTCCGAGCGGCTCTCGATCTCCCCGCGCCTCAACGGTGGACTCGAGCGACCACCCACGAGCCTTGAAGGAAGCGTTGTGTGGAGAAGGTTCTCGGCAGCGCGAGCCATCCGAGGAGTCGTTCTGATCGGCCTGATCGTGTCCTGAAGCTCGATCGATCCGCGCGAATTCGAGACGATTGAGAAAATGGCGCTCGACAAACCTGCGGATTCCTATTCAAAAGATGGTCCATCCCTTCTCCTGCCTCGGGGATCTCCTGGGCTTGGCCATCTCCCTCGGTTTGGAGGGGACCCCATCGGGCTTTTGGAGGAAGGGGCCCGTCTAGGTCCGCTGTTTGGCTTGCGCCTTCCCCGCCTCGCTCTGGTGGGCTATGCTCCCGAGTGGAACCGGAGGCTACTGAGCGACCTGATGATCTTTCGCTCCCGCGGGAGTTTCTCAGCCCTCACACCCTACCTCCGCGGTGGGGTCATCTTGAGCGAGGCTCCAGAGCACCGCGAGCGGAGGGATCTGCTCAATCCTCATTTCCACGCTCGGGCTCTCAGAAGGCTCCAGGAGCGCGTGCATGAGGCTCTGGCGCCCTTGCGCCCCTCTGGTCCGTTTGAGGCTGTCGCCTGGTCCTCCAAGGTCGTCCAAACCGCCCTGAACCAGATCTTCTTCGAAGGGCGGTGCTCAGCGCTTGAGCTAGCCCGCTTCCTGGCTCCTCTCAAAGGTTCCTTTCCCACTCCTTTTTTACCCCGCCCGCTTCGCTTTTCCCGCTTTCGGCGTCAGGTCAGACGGCTTCGGCGCGAGGGGCTGGGGCTTGCCGCCCAGATCCCTTCGGAAGAAGTCCCCATCGTCCTGGCGGCCGGCTACGATACGACCGCCCACACTCTGGCCTGGGCGCTGTGGCATGCTGCGTCGTATCCGGAGTGGGAGGGCGAAGAGGGGAGGGAGCTTGTGATCAAAGAAACCCTTCGGCTCTATCCGGCTGGCTTCTTGGGTAGCCGGCGCCTGGCCCAACCCCTAGAGATCGCAGGTCGGCTCTGGCCGGCTGGTACGTTGGTCTTCTATAGCCCCTATCTCACCCACCGCCACCCCGACCTCTGGCCGGAGCCGCTTCGCTTCGATCCGGGGCGCTTCCTGGGGCGAATTCCCCCTTGGAGCTACGTGCCCTTTGGTGGAGGGGAGCGGACCTGCTTGGGGATGCACATGGCCCAACTCGTCGTGCGGGAGGCCCTCAGGCTCGTTGGCCCTCTTCGGCCCCTCCAGGGGGACCCCACGCCGCGGGCTGGCCTTACCTTGGGCCCTCGGGGACCGTTGTGGCTGGCACCTCAGGGTCGACAGGGGTAGGGTGGCCCTCCTCGTCGACCGCCACGTAGGTGAGGTTACCCCGGGTGGCCAAGATCTTGGGCTCTTTGAGGTTCTCCCGGTAGACCTCGACCTCGACGGTGATCGAGGTCCGGCCGACCCGGCTGACCCGCCCCACCACCTCGAGGAGATCCCCTACCTTGATGGGCACCTCAAAGACCACCTCACCCACCCGGACGGTGACGCAGCGTCGGTGGGCCCGCCGCATGGCGGCGTAGGAGCCCACCTTGTCCATGAGGCTCATGACGAACCCGCCGAAGGCGTTGCCGCCTGGATTGGCGTGTTCTGGAAAGACGAGTTCCAAGGTACGGGCTTCGATGGCCGTCTCTTCGCTCACGCCCTCCATTCTATTCGGCCGGGCGTAAGTGGGCGGCGAGAGGCTTTTGCTCTGGAGGGACTTCCGTATACTAGGGTCATGTCCGAGCGTCCTCCAGCTCCGAGCTTTCGCCTTCTCGACCAAGACGGTACGGTGCACGCCCTCGAGGACTATCGCGGGCGCTGGGTGGTCCTCTATTTCTACCCTAAGGACGATACGCCTGGCTGCACCAAGGAAGCCTGTTCCTTTCGCGACGAGCAAGCCTCGCTCAAAGAAGCGGGAGCGGTGGTCCTGGGCGTGAGCGCCGACGATGTGGCGAGCCACCAGCGCTTCCACCGGAAGTACACCCTCAACTTTCCCCTCCTTGCGGATCCGGAGAGTGAGGTGATCCGGGCCTATGGAGCCTGGGGGACCCGAAACCTCTACGGCAAGACCGTGGAGGGGGTGCTGCGCAAGACCTACCTCATCGATCCCGAAGGGCGGATCGCCCGGGTGTGGGAGAAGGTCCAGCCGGAGGGGCATGCCCTTGAGGTTTTGGCTGCGCTAAAGTCCTTGCAATGAGCGAGTGGGAGATCTACAAACGCCAGGCTGCCGAGGCGGCGCTTGAGGAGGTGCGCTCCGGGATGCTCCTCGGCCTTGGGACCGGCTCGACGGCCTACTACGTGACCCTAGGTTTGGCAGAGCGCCTTCGCCAAGGGCTTTTAAACGGGATCAAGGTGGTGCCGACCTCCGAGGCGACCGCTCGCTTGGCCCAGGCCCATGGCCTTCCGCTCGCCGAGCTCCCTCCTGAAGGGGTCGATCTCAGCATCGACGGGGCTGATGAGATCGCCCCCGATCTTTCGCTCATCAAAGGGCTCGGAGGGGCTTTGCTGCGGGAGAAGATCGTGGAGGCCCACTCCCGCAGGGCCGTGGTGGTGGCCGATGCGAGCAAGCTCGTCGAGGTCCTAGGGCGCGGGGTCTTGCCCCTCGAGGTGGCTCCCTTCGGCTACCGGGCCACCCTGCGCCGCCTCGCCTCGTTCGGTGAGCCCACTCTCCGCCACACCCCCGGAGGGGAGCCGTTTCGGAGCGACGGGGGCAACTGGGTCGTCGACCTCAAGACTGGCCCCATCAGCGATCCTTGGGCGCTTGAAGCGGCCCTTCGCCGGATTCCCGGCATCTTCGAAGTCGGCCTCTTCCTCGGCATCGCCCAGCGGGCCTACGTGGCAGGTCCCGGAGGGCTTAGGGTCTTGGAGCGACCATGAAGGTCTTTTACATCACCACGCCGATCTATTACGTCAACGATGCCCCCCATGTGGGGACCGCCTACGCGACCATCACCGCCGACTTCCTGGCGCGCTGGCACCGGTTGGATGGCTACACCACCTTCTTCCTCACCGGCACCGACGAGCACGGGGAGAAGATCGCCCGTAGCGCGGCGCGAGCGGGGGAGACCCCTCAGGCCTTCGTCGATCGGGTGAGCGCTCGCTTTCAGGAGGCCTGGCGGCTCCTCCATATCGCCTATGACGACTTTATCCGGACCACCGAGCCGCGCCACGTTCGGGTGGTCCAGGAGGTGCTCCAGAAGGTCTATCAGGCGGGAGACATCTACTATGCCGAATATACCGGCCTCTACTCGGTCGGGCAGGAGCGTTTCGTGACCGAGAAGGAGCTGGTCGACGGCAAGCTCCCCGAGGATAAGGACCCCCCCGAGCTCCGCACCGAGGCCAACTACTTCTTCCGCATGGAGAAATATCAGCCCTGGCTGCGCAGGTATCTGGAAGAGCACCCCGAACTGATCCGCCCGGAAGGCTATCGGAACGAGGTCCTGGCCCTCCTCGAGGAGCCCATCGGAGACCTTTCGATCTCCCGACCTAAGAGCCGGGTCTCCTGGGGGATCCCTCTGCCCTGGGATGCCAGCCACGTCACCTACGTCTGGTTCGATGCCCTCCTCAACTACCTCTCGGCGCTCGGCTATCCGGACGGCGAGCGCTTTCGGACCTTCTGGCCGCATGCTTGGCATCAGATTGGCAAGGATATCCTCAAGCCCCACGCCATCTTCTGGCCCACGATGCTCCAAGCGGCGGGCCTTCCGGTCTACACCCATCTGAACGTGAGCGGCTATTTGCTCGGCAAGGATGGCCGGAAGATGTCGAAGAGCCTGGGCAACGTCCTTGACCCCTTTGCCCTCGCTGAGCGCTATGGAGCCGACGCGCTTCGCTACTACCTGCTGCGTGAGGTCGCCTACGGCTCGGATGGACCGGTGAGCGAGGAGGGGCTCAGGGAGCGCTATACCGCTGATCTGGCCCACGACCTGGGGAACTTAGTCCAGCGCTTGAGGACCATGCTCCTCCGCTACCTTGACGGCCGCTGGCCAGCCCCCGCTCCCCAGGGCGTACTCCCCGCCGAGGGCATCCAGCTGGCGGAGCGCCTTCGCCCTCTGGTCCGGGGCCTCAAGATCCACCAGGCCCTCGAAGAGGTCTTCCAGTACATCCGGAGCCTGAACCGCTACGTGAACGCCCAAGCCCCCTGGGAACTCGCCAAGCAGGCCGATCGCCGGCCCCTCGAGGAGGTTCTGGCCGCGGTGGGGGAGGGGATCTGGATCGCGGCGACCTGTTTGGAGCCAGCCCTTCCCGAGCGGATGCAGGCCCTGAGGGAGGCTTTGGCCCTGCCTCCGGCCACCCTCGCCGAGACCGAGCGCTGGGGGAGGCTGCCGCAAGGGGCCCGAATCCCCGAGGAGGCCCCCCTGCTCTTCCCGCCGGTGGAGCCGCTCGCCAAGCCGGCCGCTCCTCCTGTGGTGGAGCTCAAGGACTTCGAGGGCCTCGAGCTGCGGGTTGCCGAGGTCCGCGCGGCCAGGCACCACCCGCAGGCCGACCGCCTCCTCATCCTGCAGCTCTCGCTGGGCCAGGAGGAGCGGACCGTGGTCTCGGGCATTGCCCCCTGGTACCGCCCTGAGGAGCTCATCGGCAAGCAGGTCATCCTGGTGGCCAACCTTAAGCCAGCCCGCATCCGGGGCGTGGAGTCGCAAGGGATGATCCTGGCTGGCGAGGAGGAGGGGGGTAAGGTCCGGGTCGCCTTTGTCGAGGGCTTCCCGCCGGGGACTCGACTCCGCTAGTGTCCTGGCTCGAGGAGCTGCCAGGAGCTGAGGCGCAGCTCAAGTACCGGAGGCTCTTGCCGCCGGATCCCCCCCGGCGAGCTGCTTATCAGGGGCGCTGGGCTTCGCTCCTCGAGGCTCTAGGCCTCCAGCCCTATACCTATCAGGCAGAAGCCTTCTCCTTGCTCGAGGAAGGGAAGCACCTGGTCCTGGCTACGTCCACGGCCTCTGGCAAGAGCCTGGTCTTTCAGGTCCCGATCCTCCAGGCCCTTCTGGAAGGTCAGAGCGCGCTCCTCATCTATCCCACCAAGGCCTTGGCTCGCGATCAGCTGAGGCGCCTCAGGGTCCTGGCCGAGCGCTTGGGTCTTGAGGGAATCTTTCCCTATGACGGGGATACCTCCCCTCGGCTGCGCCAAAGAGCCCGGATGGAAGGAAGCGTCCTCCTCACCAATCCGGATATGCTCCACTTCGGCATCCTGCCTAACCACCCCAAGTGGGCCCCCTGGCTCGAGCGCCTGCGCTATGTGGTCCTCGACGAGCTGCACGCCTATCGAGGGGCGTTCGGCAGCCACCTAGCTCTCATCCTCCGCCGCCTCTTCCGCCTCCTCGCCCACTACGGGGCTCATCCCCAGGTCATCGCCACGAGCGCCACGATCTCCAACCCCAAGGAGCACGCCGAGATGCTCACCGGCCTTCCTTTTGTCGCCCTAGAAGCCCGCCCCAGCCGCTCGCTCCGCGAGTTTGCCGTCTGGGTGCCCAAGGCTTTGGGTGAGGAGCGCCGGAGCGCCAACCTCGAGGCCGCTCTCCTGGCTCGGGCGGCAGCTGAGCGTCACATCAAGACGCTCGTCTTCGTCAATGGCCGGCGGACAGCCGAGCTGGTAGCCCGCTACGCCCAGCACCCTGCTGTGCGCCCTTACCGGGCCGGCTATCCGGCTACCCTCCGCCGCCACCTCGAGGAGGCCCTGGAGCGGGGGGAGATCTCCGTCTTGGTGAGCACCAGCGCCCTCGAGCTGGGGATCGAGGTGGGGGGGCTGGAGGCGGTGATCCTCCTCGGCTTTCCCGGCTCGCTGAGCTCCTTCTGGCAGCGGTTGGGTCGGGCGGGCCGGGGGGAAGGGCGCGCTTGGGTCATCTGGATTCCCCGCGAGGATCCTCTGGACGCCTACTACGAGGCTCATCCGGAGCGCCTTATCGAGGGGGTGCCAGAAGCTGCGGTGGCCGAGCCCGACAACCCGGTCCTTCGCCCCCTCCACCTCCACTGCGCAGCCCGGGAGGCTCCTTTGGCTCCTGGCGAGGAACTGGTTGTTGGCTTGGAGGCCGAACTCCGCTGGCGCGATGGGCGCGGGTATACCCCCAAGGCCCGGCCTCACCGTGAGCTACTCCTCAGGGGGCTTGGCTGGTCGTTCACCCTCAAAGACTCCGAGGGTCAGGTCTTGGGCCAGCTCGACGAGCGGCAAGCCTATACCGAGACCTATCCGGGGGCGATCTACCTGCACGCTGGGGAGAGCTACTTGGTCCGCAATCTGGACCTCCGGGCTCGGGAGGTCATCCTGCTGCCGGCTTTGGAGGACTACTATACCGAGCCGCGCATCGAGATCGACGTCGACCTCGAGGAAGAAGAGCCGGTGGCCGAAGGGCTCTGGGTGGGGCGGGTCCGGCTGCGAGAACAGGTGGTGGGCTATGTCAAAAAGCGCTTCTACAGCGAAGCGGTGCTCGCTGAGGTGGCTCTAGAGCTTCCTCCGCTCAGTTTCCCCACCGAGGCGCTTTGGTTTGCCCCCCCGCCGTTTCCCGAAGCTGAGCTGCCGAATGCCCTCCACGCCCTAGAGCACACCCTCATCGGGCTCATGCCCCTCTTCTTTCTGGTCGAGCGGCAGGACCTCGGCGGGGTGAGCTATCCCAGCTATCCGGGCCGGGGACCTTTGATGTTCATCTACGACGGCTATCCTGGCGGTCTCGGTTATGCTCGCCGAGCGGCCCGGCGCTTTCCCGAGCTTTTGGAAGCGGCGAGCGAGCTCCTCGCGAGCTGCCCCTGCGCGGAGGGGTGCCCCCGCTGCATCCTCTCGCCCAAGTGCGGCAACGGCAACCAGTATCTGGACAAAGCCGGAGCCCTCAAGCTCGCTCGCCTCAGTAGCAGCTCGTATTGGAAGGGTTGAGCAGCGTGCCCAGGTTGATGAGGCCGTAGCCGGTCTGCTGGTTCCAGGTGCTCCCGTTGCTGGAGGCCGACTGGAAGCAGCTCATGGCGTACTGGTTGAGCGAGGTTCCGTTGACGGTAAGTCCCGGGAAGCTTCCGATGACCATCTTGTACTGATACTCCCAGAGGGCGGCCTCAGCGGCGACGAGCGGGGTCGACATCGAGGTCCCAGTCCAAAGGGCAAACTGCCCTGAGCTGCTCGTGTTGTCAGCGATGACGTCGGTTCCCGGAGCCACGAAGGAGAGCTGGTTGGTGACCTGGCTTCCTGAGGGGCACCCAGTGACGTTGGGATTGGCCTGGCAGCCCGTCCCATAGTTCGAGTAGCTCGAGGCCCAGTTTCCGTTGAGATCCGTCGCCCCGATCGCAAAGACCCCAGGGTTGGCGGCTGGCGCGTCCAGGTAGGGCTCGGCCTGGCTCCCGTTTCCGTCTCCCGAGGCGACGAAGACCAAGACCCCCTGGCTATAGGCCTGCTGGAGGTAGGTCTGGAGATAGGGGTCATCCTGGCCGCCTAGGTCCTCACCGAGGCTCATCGTGATGATCCGGGCGGGATAGGGGTTAGGGGGAATTGGAAAGCTGGTGGGGCTGTTCGCCGCTGGGACGTTTCCTCCGAGCGCGTAGAGGATCCCAGCGGCGATGTCGGGGTCGGGTGCGGTGCCTGAAGAGGAGAAGACCTGGATCGGAAGCCCCTGGACCAGGTTGTAGGCGAGTCCGGCGATTGCGCTTCCGTTGTTCGTGGTCGCCGCAATCTCCGAGAGGGTGGCGGTCCCGTGCGAGTTATCGGAGAAGTTATAGGGGGTTGCGTTGCCCTGCTGGCCGGTATCGGCGTTGTACCAGCAGCCCTGAGGTACGAGGTTGGGCACCAGGTTGTTCCGGCTGTAGACTCCGGTGTCCAAGGAGGCGATGACCACGGGGGTTCCCCCTGCGGTGAGCTCGTTCCAGCCTCCTTGGTCGTTGAGCTGCTTCAGGTAGAGCTCCTGGTAGATCTGAGTTCCGCTCGAGTTGGTGCCGATCGGAGTGAGGTAGTAGGTGTTGTTGGGGGGAACGGTGAGCCCCAAAGGCTTGTAGAGGTACTCGGGTTGCGCCCAGAGCGCCCCTCCAGCTCTCAGGGTCTCGCCGAGCAGTCTTCCTGCCCCAGGGGTGGTGCGTGCCTCCTGCCATCCGAAGCCAGCCGGGCGAAGGGTCAGGGGATGGCTTTGCTTGAAGGTCTTCAAAGCGGCTGAGTTGGTCAGAGAAGCTCGACCCGGGTAGTAGAGGACGACGCCGGGAACGTGGGGAGCGCTCCAGTTACCGAGCCCCTGAGGAGGGGGGGAAACTGCTGGGGTTGAGGTCGCAAGGGCAAGGGCGCCTTGGGGGGCGGTGCAGCTTTGCGAGGAGAAGGAGATGATCAGAGACTGCGAGGTGCTGCCAAAAGGGCTGCTGGCGGTGAGGGTCACCGTATAGGTCCCGAGCTGGCTGAAGCTGACCGTGGCGCTCGTCGCCGAGCCGACATCGAGGTTCGCGGTGGCCTGACCGTCGATGGAGACGCCAGCGCTTGGGTTCACCGAGAGGGCGTAGTCCTGTGCGTTTTGGGCGCTCCAGGAGAGCTGAAAGGAGCCGGGCCCACTGGGTTGATCGGTGAAGGCGGTGATCTGAGGGGCGGAGACGATGACGCAGCCGCTCAGAAGCAGCCCCAAGCTGGCGAGGAGAGCGCGCAAAGACCTCATCTCCTCAAGACTACCTGCTTGGAGCTTTCCGCTGAGCGAGAAAAGGGCCTGAAAGCCTTAACCTTTACTTTAGGACCGTCTCGAGGAACCCCACGGTGGCCTGGGCGATCTCCTTCCAGCCTCTCCGCTTGGCGATCGTCTCCGGAAGATCCCCGCTCTGCTCGCCGTAGTCGCCAAAGCCGGCGTGATCGATGCCAGGGAGGAAGCGAAGCTTTGCTTGCGGGGGCAGCTTGCTCCGCTGGGCGCGAGCGATGGAGAGGGGGATGAGGCCGTCACGGGTTCCGTAGAGAGCCAAGGTGGGGATCTGAAGTTCGCGGAGGCTTCCTTGAGGCAGGGAAGCCCAGAGGACCAAAGCTCGGATCGCCTTGGGGTGTTGGCGGGCGAACTCAGCAGCGGCGACTCCTCCGGCTCCTTGCCCGCCGATTGCCCACGGGAGCTTGGGGTTGAGGGCCAGGGCTTGGCTGGCCCGCTCAGGCCCCAAGAGCGGCTCGCCGAAGGGCATCCAGAAGTCGGCGACCAGATAGTGGGCTTGGGTGATCTGGCGGAGGATGGGAGCGTAGGCCCGCTCGTCGACCCGGGCGGCGGGATAGAAGATGAACCCCCCTCGGAGTGGGCCTTTGGGGCGAAAGAGGTAGCCCCAGGGCTCCTTGAGGACCTGAAGGTCCGGCGTCGAGCGGAGGGCTCGGAGGGCGCTGGGTTGAAGGGGACGGGGGCGGAGGGCGGTCCAGAGGTAGAAGCCGAGGGCTGCAGCGAAGAGGACGATGAAGAGGAAGAAGAAGAACCAGAACCTGCGGCCGTGGACGCGAAGGGAGGTGGACATCAAGCTTGGACAGCTTCGGGAGCAGGCTGGGGGCGCTCCCGGCGGCGCTCGAAGCGGAAGAAGGCTGAGGGGACCACGAAGAGGGTGAGCAGGGTAGAGGAGAGGAGTCCACCCAGGATGATGACCCCGAGACCCCTGCGGAACTCAGCCCCGCTCCCTCCTCCCAGGATCAGGGGGAGGCTAATGATGAGGACGGTCAGGGTCGTCATCAAGATGGGCCTGAGGCGGAGGCGGGCTGCCTCGACCAAGGCTTCGCGCAGGGGCATTTGTTTAGCCCGCTCGACCGCGAAATCGAGGAGCAAGATGGCGTTTTTGGTGACCAGGCCGATGAGCATGACCACTCCTAGGGTGCTGATCACATCGAGGCCCCGGCCCAGAAGGTAGGTGAGCCAGAGGGCCCCGACCAGAGCCAGCGGGACCGGGAGGAGGATGTAGATCGGGTAGCGGAAGCTGTTGAACTGAGCGGCGATGACCAGGTAGTTGAGGAGTAGGGCGAGGCCGAAGGCCAAAGGAGCGAGCGAGGCGAGGTCGCCTAAGAAGACGCTCGCCCCCGCGGGTTGCAGGGTGATCTCCCCGTTGAGCACCCCTTTGGCCTTGAGGGCTTGGATGACCTGGTTCTGGGCCTGGAAGACGCCTGGAGCGCCAGGCCCCAAAGAAGCGGTGATCCCCGCGGAGTAGGCCTCGTTGGTCCGGTTGATGATGCTGGGGGCTTGCTGGAGCTCAAAGCTCCCGAGGCTCCCCAAGGGCAGGCTGCTGTGGAGGAGCGGGGCGTAGATGGGCAGCGAGAGGAGCTGGCCCTGGCTGAGGCGATCTTGGGGAGCTGCCTGGACCACGATGTCGTACTCGTGGCCGTTCTGGCGGACCTTCGCCGCGGTGACCCCCGAGTTGTAGATGGTGAGGTCCTGGGCCACATCCTGGGGGGTGAGGCCAGTCCCCGCCAGCGCGGCGGGATTGGGGAGGAAGACCTCCTCTAAGCTGGTCTCCTGCTCGGAGGAGCGGACGTTGTGGATCCAGGGGATCGACTTGAGGTAGTCGACGACCTCCTGGTTGGCCTTGCGGAGGCTGCTCTGGCTGGGTGCCGAGAGGTCGAGGTTGAGGCCGCTGGTCCCCGAGGGTCCTCCGTTGTCTGCCTGCACTTTGAGCTGAGCCTGGGGATCTTTGGCCAGAAGGGCCTTGAGGGCAGCCTGGTAGCGGGGGACCAGCAGGAAGATGCTGGGCCGCTCGCTCTTTGGTTTGAGCCGGACGAGGATCTGGGCCTGGTTGGCGTTGGCGTTGGAGACCGCGGCGTTTTGGGCGGTGCCTACGGTCGTGAGGGTGTAGCGGACGGCGGGCTGGTGGAGGAGGTAGTCTTCGAGGCGGCGGGTGAGCCGATTGGTCGTCGTGAGGCTGGTGCCGGGAGGAAGGCTCAGGTCAACCGTGAGGAGCCCGGTATCGGTCTTAGGGGTGAAGTTAAAGGGAATCTTGGCGAAGATGGCGAAGATGCTCAAAAACGCGAGCAGGGCACCGATAAGGACCCAGCCGTTGTAGCTGAGGAGCTGGTCGAGAAGGCGGGCGTAGCCCTGTTGGAGGCGGCTAAAGCCTCGCTCGGTCAGGTGGAAGAGGCTTCCCGCTAGGGCGCCGAAGATCCCCCAGACGACGCCCAAGAGATAGCGGCCAAGTCCCAAAGCGAGCGGGTAGACGAGGACCCCGAGGGGCCCCCGAGGCCCCAAGGTGAGCCCGAAGAGGAGGGCAAAGAGAAGGAGCCCCAAGAGCCCCAAGGGACGGCGCCAGGCCCTGAGGCCCCAGCGGAGATCCTGGGGAAGGGCCCCGAGGCGGAGCGGGAGCTCAGCCCACGTTGGGGGTAAGGGATCGGGGAAATAGGCGAGGCGGACGGTGAGGAAGAGCAGCGCTTCCAGCCACGAGGTGAAGACCGCCCCCGCCAGCCCTAGCCCGAACTCGCGGAAGAACTGGCCGATCACGCCGGGAAGGGCGCTGATTGGCAGGAAGACCGCCAGCAGCGAGAGGCTCGCCGCGCTGACTGCGGAGGCCACCTCGCTGGTCCCGAGGAGGACCGACTCCTTGAGGCTTTTGCCCTGGCGCCGATAGCGATCGACGTTCTCCGAGACCACAATGGAGTCGTCCACGACGATTCCGACCGCCACGATGAGGGCGAGGAGGCTGATGATGTTGAGCGTGAAGCCGAAGAGGGCGAAGAGGACCAAGGCGCCTGAGAGGGAGATCGGAATGGCCAGGAGGACCGAGAAGACCGAGTTGAGCTTGCCCAAGAAGATGAGGACGATGAAGGAGACGACCAAAGCGGTGAGCAGGGCTTCTCTCAAGGTATCGCTCACCGTGGAGCGGATGAACGAGGTGGTATCCCCGATGATCTCGGCGTGGTCGCCAGGCGGCAAGAAGAGGGTGCGGATGGCTTGATGGATCTCTTGGGAGACCTGGACGGCGTTGGAGTCTTGGGTCTTGAGGATGCCGAGGAGGACCACCGGCTGGCCATTCAACCGGGTGTAGCTTTGGAGCTTCTGGCTGCCCTGTTCGACGGTGGCGATATCGGCGAGGGGCAGGGAGCCGACCATGAACGAGGCCACCTGCTCCGCAGCGCTGGGGAGCACGCCGACGCTGTAGGCGAGCTGCTGCCCGCTGAGGTCAAGGGTGCCCGAGGGGAGGGAGAGAGCCGAGGCGGAGATGGCGCCCACCACCTGCTGGGGGGAGAGGCCCAGCTGGGCGAGTTGGCTGGGGTGGAGGTCGACCTTCACCTCAGGAGTGGGAGCTCCCAGCACCTGGACCTCCGAGACACCGGGGATCCTCTGAAGCTCGGGCTTGAGAACGTTCCTGGCGTAGAGGCCGAGCTGGGTCAGGCTCTGGCCGCTGGAGCTTAGGGCCACGTAGAGGATGGGGCTGGCGTTGACGTCAAACTTTTGAACTGAGGGGGGCTTCGCTCCGGAAGGGAGGCTGCCTTGGATCGAGGCCACCTTCTGGGCTACATCGACGGCGGCTTGGCTAGGGTTGACCCCGTAGTTGAACTGGACGATGACCTGAGAGTAGCCCTGGCCGGAGATCGAGGCGATCTGGTTGACCCCCGAGAGGGTGTTGAGAGCTTCTTCGATCGGTCGGGTGAGCTGCTCGCTCACCGCCTGGGGTCCTGCCCCCGGATAGAGGGTGGTGACCGCCACTACCGGGAGCTGGAAGGGAGGCAGGAGGTCGACCCCTAAGCGGGTCGCTCCCAAGAAACCGAAGAGGACCAGGGCCAGAAAGAGGCCGGTCGCGAGGACGAAGCGGTCGACGAAGAAGCGGATGATCGCGTTGGCCCTCATCGAATGGCCTCCACCTTCTCGCCGCTCTCCAGCCCTGGAGGGACCGGATCGATGACCTGAGCGCCTGGAGCAATCCCCTCAACGGCAGCTTCTTTCCCGGTCTGGGCCAGGATCGTGATCGGCACCGCTGGGGCGACACCCCCTTCGACCACGAAGAGATAGGGGCCCTGGCTGCCGATCTGAAGCGCGCTGGCGGGAACGAGCAGGCCACGGGCCAGCCGAAGCGTGTAGCTGAGCTCGCCGACCGCCCCTAGAGGAGGGGAGTTCTGCCCCTCAAGGACCGCGACCAGGCTCACCAGACCGTTGCTTCCCGGAACCTGGGCGCTCTCGACGATGCGAGCTGGATAGCGGACGCCCTGATAGTCGAAGCTGACCACCGTACCTAGCGGAAGTTGGGCGGCTTGCTCAGGGGGGAGGTCGAAGTGGACCCTGGGCTGGCCAGCCGCGGCGAGTTTGAAGACCCCTGAGCCGATGCCCACGAACTCGCCAGGGCGGACCAGGACCTGGGCGACAGTCCCGGAGAACGGGGCTCGGATCGAGGTCTCCCTTAGAGCTCGCTCAGCCTGGGCAAGCTGGACCATCGCGGAGCGGACCTGGAGCCGGAG
>OGCG01000190.1_pt1 | contig 42355 bp, 39 predicted proteins | sample 1570061 | NCBI WGS metagenome assembly OGCG01 (sample SAMN06268698, study PRJEB24515) | hot springs metagenome | isolation source: Joseph's Coat, Yellowstone National Park, Washington, USA | place: USA:Joseph's Coat, Yellowstone National Park, Washington, USA
GTTAACGGCGTACTCATACTTACCTCCAAGATACCTTTTACCTGCATGTATAGCCAGTGGGTACGTTAATATCCAGGACAGTATCCCCGTGAATAAACCGGCAACACTCATGAGGCCCATTATTGATATTAGCGTTAAGCCTGCCGACAACCACCAACCGACCTGGTAGGGGTTGGTTAAACCTAAGGCATAGCCCTTAGCATAATTCTTAAGTAATCCACCCAAGCCACTAATCCTGTTGGCATGTGTATTAGTCCTTGACTTGAGCATTAATAGGGCTAGGTAAACCATGACCCCACCACCTATGAAGTACATGTACCTTGAGTAAGGCTTAATTAGTTGGTATAGGAAGTAGGTGATTACCATTAATGTAGCATCTGCGGACATAGCCCCAGCCCCAACGGCAGTACCATGTATGGGTGACTTCAATGCCTCCGAGGCTATTAGGGCGTTCATTGGGCCTGGTGGTACAGCCAATGATAGGCCGAGGACTAGGCCAAGGGCGTAGTCATATGCCGCATTAATCATCAACGTTGGGGTAGGTGGTGGAATTTAAGCATTAGTGTTCAAGATCACTAAACCGTTCCTCAGTAGGTGGCGGTTCATGGACTCCCCATCATCTACTTCTCAACGGCTGTTTTTGCGGATGCCGCCCCCGTGCTGCGGGAGTGTTACTTTGACTGGGGAGGTGTTTAGTAATGATGTCGAGGTTTTGACGCCGGTAGGATTAGTGGAAGATCAGCGGTGTGTATTTCCTCTCGTACGGGTACTTGCTCAGTATTTCCTCCCTTATACCGAGGCCCACGCCTTCCTTCTTTACAAGGTTTGTTATGTCTATTTCTCCATTTTTTACGGTGATTTCCCCGTCATAGATTTCGTTAATCCATACTAATGGCCACTCCACAAGGGCTATGCCATCGATTACGGAGGCAACGTGTAGTGTGTACGTGTGGGTTAGTATTGATTTATGGGGTCTATGGTGCGGTGCCGCGGGTCTTCCCAATTCATTGATTGCCTTAATAATCTCAATAAACCTAGTTAACCCACCAACCTTCGATACGTCAGGTTGGACATAGGCAAGGCCTAACCTGGCTAATTCCTTAAACCTATTCACGTAGTACTCATTCTCCCCAGCAGCTATGGGTACTGGTGATTTATCAGCGACTATACCAAGTAGCTCATAGTCATTTGGGGGCCATGTTGGTTCCTCAACCCAGTATGGTTCATACCTATGCACCTTACTTAAGAAATCAAGCGCCCTTTGGGGGTCATTGAATGCTGCATTTATGTCTAAGGCAACCTTTAAGTCATAACTAAACCTCTCTCTAACAGCCCTAATGGCATCGATTGCGTCGTCCGGGTGTTGGTGCAACTTAACCATTGTGAAGCCGCTATCCAATGCCTTACCCACAGCCCTAATAACATAATCCACGCTTGAGTACCTTGGGAAACTCGCGTAGACAGGAACTTTATCCCTAACCCTGGCGCCAAGCAATTCACTAATTGATTTGCCCAAGTACTTACCCAAGGCATCCCACAACGCCATCTCAAAGCCACCAATGGCTCCAGTAATGACGCCGCAAAGGCCACCTGTGAACAACAGCTTCTCGAGCCCATTAACAAGCCTTTCAATATCATTAATACCGTTGACCCCCTCATTGATTACTGCCGGCGCTATTACATCATTAATCACCCCTATATAGGCGTCAACTATGCCGCTACCGTAAACCAGCACCTCACCCCAACCAGCAACGTCACCAAGGGAAACCTTCACATAGAGTTGCACACCCCAGGAATCCCTGAATACCGTGGGTGGATCATCAACGTAAGGTATGGAAATGGGTATGGATTTTACATCCCTAATAACGGGCATTTTTAATCACGCACTTATGTAAAGCTTTATTGGCGAGAATTCATCGTGCTGAAGAACTTCAGCCGCGGTTAACCTACCATTCATAACCCTCAGGGCGTAGTTGAAGATCCTCTCACCAGCCTCAGTTAGGCTAACCTTAAGCTCCAGTAGATCTGAAACATCAACATCAATGTGCTCGCTCATCGCCTTAATGGTCTTGGGGTTGGCGGAAATTTTGATGACTGGTATTACTGGGTGACCCACTAGGTTTCCCTGGCCCGTGGTGAAGAAGTGCAGCACAGATCCCTTAGCGGCGAATAGCGTAATAGCCTCAGCTGCCGCTGATGAGGTGTTCACGAAGCATAATCCTGCATTCCTTGGCACAGGATCTAGGTAATCGGCTACGCAGGTTATTGGCCTTGTGCCCAGCTTCTGGATGTTGCCGAGGGCCTTCTCCTCTATTGTCGACAACCCACCCTTGATGTTGCCCTCCGTGGGTTGTGAACCGAGTAGATCAACCCCTTCACTCTCAATTATGCTAACGTACTCGTTGTATATCCTCATGAACTTGTTTCTCAATGCCGGATCGCTTATACGACCTGCCACAATATCCTCACCGCCTGTTAACTCAGATGTTTCACCAAACATGACCGTGTTACCTAGGTCAATCAACTTATCCACTGTGTAGCCTAATGCAGGGTTTGAGGCTAGGCCTGATGTGGTATCTGACTCACCGCACTTAATACTGAACTGGATTCCGGTTAAATCAACCTCGGTTCTCTGAACCTCACTGGCCTCTTGGACTAGCTCCTTAGCCTTCCTGGAGGCCATTTCAATGGTCCTCAAGTCACCGTTACCCTCAATGCCGAATACGTAAACCGGCTTACCCGTCTTAGCTATGCCATCAGCCACCTTATTAGCCCAATTATCCTCAATGCCAATCACTATTGCACCGTAGACGTTTGGATTGGCGCCAGTGCCGGATAGTATGTGAAAGAGCAGGTTTAGGTCTCTGCCGAACTGTAGCCTACCGTAGGGGTGTGGTATGGCCACGGTACCCCTGATTAACTTGGCAACTCCTAACGCCGCTGTGTTGGAAAGGTCATCCACTGGGATAATCACTACGTGGTTTCTAATCCCAACACTACCATCTGGCCTAACGTAAGCCTTAATTGTTGGGTATCTGCCTGCCATGCTAATCACCTCCTCGCCAAGTTACCCCACTTTATGGATTTAACGTTATGAATATGCACATGCTCCCCAACCTTAATATCCCTAGTGGCTACCCCAATAACCCTACCGTACTTAATGACTCTCTCCCCCGCCTTAATGTCCCTTAACGCTATCTTATGGCCTAGTGGTATGTCCTCAAGCGCCTTAATGACAGGCCCCATAGACCTATCCTCTATATAAACCCCCTGAGCCTCATCCCCAGCCCTTATATCCTCAATAGCCACACCCACGTTATCCTCCCTATTATGTATGGCGAACCTGGGCATATTAGGTGTGCTGGCCTTGGAGTTTTATACTTTTCCGTATACTTAAAAACACGTTAATCATGGCTGTGCATAATGCCAAGTGAGCAACATTGCGCCTAGTGATTATTAGCGCAACGTTTAAATACATATACACTAGATATTAACCTAATATGCCTCCGAATCAACCAATAGGCGAAAAGGAGCCATTCTACTTCAAATCATTCAATAATGTAATCGGCATTGCGCATAATGTCACCGAACTTGAGGCAGAGTTAGCAAGGTTAATTAACGTTGATAAGGAGGCCGTGAAATACCATTTAAGGGAGGGTCACATAGTCCAGTGGTTAAGGTATATCGGGGAGGGTGAACTAGCCGAGAGACTAACCAACGTAACCGAACCCGAACAGGCACTTCAAGTTGTGAGGGATTATCTAAGCGGTAAAGGTAGGAATGAGATGAGGGGTGGTAGGAGGGGTCAAGGCTCCAGGCGTCGTTATAGGCAGGTAAAACCCTAATAATGCCTTAGAATGTGGTATTAATTTTAGATTAAATTAATAGTTAAATAAGGCTACGTTAAACGTGACGCATGGGTATCTTGGAGAGGTTAGGGGTACGTAGGGTTATTAATGCCTGCGGAACGTTAACCGTGCTTGGTGGGAATAGGGTTAATCCATCGGTGATAGAGGCTATGAGGGAGGTGGCCGAATCCTTCGTAGACATGAATGAACTGCTCATTAAGTCTGGGGAGTATGTGGCTAGGTTACTCAATGTACCTGGGGCGTTAATCACAAGTGGTGCCGGTGCTGGGCTAGTGCTGGCAGTTGCCTCGGCGATAACCGGTGGTGATGTTGAGAAGATGAGTAGGTTACCGTTCACCGAGGGCATGAGGAATGAAGTTGTGGTTCAGTACCCACACACCGTGGGCAACCCATACGTCTACTTCATCAACATACCAGGTGGTAAACTTAAAGTCGTGGGATCTCCAGGCGGGGTCACTGAGGATGATATTAAAAACGCCATGAGTGAAAAGGTAGCTGCGGTAGTGCACTTCCAGTATGAACCACAGGAGGGTGAATTACCCCTCAGTAGGGTTATTGAGATAGCCCATGACCACGGCGTACCTGTTATTGTCGACGCAGCCGCTGAGCTACCACCAGTAACCAACCTGACTAGGTTCATTAAAATGGGGGCTGACTTGGTAGTGTTCAGCGGCGGTAAGGATATTGGCGCACCAAACGACACTGGGTTAATATTAGTCAATAACCTTAAGCTACTTGAGGCATGTAGGCTACTGGGCCCATTCAGCTATATCAACGTTAATGGGCAGGTCAGGGTATTCATAGGTAGGGCGATGAAGATCAGTAAGGAGGATATTGTCGCATTCGTCGCCGCACTGGAGAACTACGTTAAGGTTAACCATGAGGAGAGGTTAAGGGTAATGAATGAACTGGCGGATTACATAATAAGCGAATTGAAGTCCACATTACCTAAGTTACAGGTTAGGAAGAGGGTTAATGCCCCTAATGAACGTGTGAGGCCCGTCGTGGTGCCTAAAGTTGAGATTGAGTTACCCAGGGACCGCGTGAGGCTTTACATAGAACTTTTGAAGAGGGGTGATCCACCCATATACCTATGTGAATGCGACGGCCACCTATGCATAAGTACGCACACGTTAAGTAAGGATGAGACGGAACTGGTGATTGAAAGGCTCAGGAACATAATGAATAAGTACCCACCGTATTAATGCAGCTTAACAATAGGTACCCTAAACATCACTTAATTATTTCTTCAGATGAGTTATCTTTATTTTAGGAGTAGACGGTGAGCATGCATAATGATCATTTGAAGATGATTCTAGAGTTAGCTTTAACTTCTCAATAATAACCCTGATCATTTACCTGCATTATTAAAAAGGGATTTTAATTTAATTATGCCAGTTTATACATCCTATTTCTCCTATCGTATATTAGTGTTATTGGTTCATTTAGGTTCGGTATTATTATTACATTATCGAACTCCTGATTCCTTGCTACTGCGTCGTATTCATCGGTATGCTGTGCATTCACTGTACTAGCCATTACTAGGCCTCTCCTTATCCTAAACGCGGTACCCATAGCATTTACTACACCCCTTATGCTCATTCTTCTCACCTCGGGTGCATCATCCAGGTTAGGGTTTATATAGCTTATTGGTTTATTGGGTGGATCCTATAAATATACCTCAACAATAAATATATACTATATAGATAATGCCTAATGGCTACGGTAAGACGAGTAATCATCCCAGAGTTAGGTATTTATACTACTACGCTGCATTAACTTATGCGAATACACCTAGATGTAAATGAAATTGGTGAAGCTAAGTTAATTGAATGTAAAGCTGAGTTAGAATTGGCTAAGATTCTCTTGAAATCAGGCCTGCTTAGAGGCGCCGCGGTTAAGGTTATTCAAGCTTGGAGAGCCTACTTATCCTACATCGCAAGCCTTAACGCAAACCTAATAAGGATTAATGGGGTTAGGAGGGTTAGTGGGAGTATTGAGGTTGATGCCGGTGAGTTCATTATTGCAACAATGCCAATTAAGCTGATGATGAGGGTTTCCGAGATGCTGAGGAGCGTAGACCCGGAGCTCATGGAGTTAACGGCATTGGCGTTACTCACCTATGAGTATTGGTGCGCCAATTCATGCAGTGATAGTACGGGTAGGGTTATTGATGATGAATTGGCCAAGGGTATTATAGCCAAGTTACTCAGCAGGATTGAGAGGAAGATTAATTCAATTTAAGGAGTTGAATGATCCTGTAAATCACCTAGTCATTACCAAATACACCCGCCTCCCGGCCCAGTTATTCGATTTAAATGGGCAATCAACCCTGTAATGGCTCCCCCTACTCTCACACCTGGTTAAAGCAGCCTTAGCTGTTAGGTAAGATACCAAGGCTGCGTTTGACCAATCCTCACCCAGGGCATGCATGTTAACCTTCTCATACTTCTTTACTGCATCGGCTAAACCTTCACCATCCCTAACTATGCCCAACCTAAGCCAATTAATCCTCCTAATTTCACCAATGCTCAACTCTCCATTCCCATTAATCTTAACTGCCTCAACGATGCCATCACTTGGTACGAAGCCCACCCATTCATCAATGTATTGTGGAAGATTTACACCAAATACAAGGGCCTCGGCAAGTGAGTTACTGGCAAGCCTATTAGCCCCGTGTAGGCCGGTGTCGGCAACCTCACCTATGGCGTAAAGGTTCCTCACACTTGACTCACCCCTGGTATTAACCCTCACACCCCCTACGGTGAAGTGAGCTGCTGGGAATACGGGGACTTTATCCCTCCTTAACCCATGCCTACTTAGGAAGCTAGCTACCGACGGGAACCTAGACTCAAGGTCCTTGACATTGGTTAAATCCAGAAACACGCTATTACCCTTCAGGTACTCCATGTATATTGCCCTCGCTAAAATATCCCTTGGAGCCAACTCACCCCTCTCATCGTACTTAAACGCAAACCTCTCGCCAAGGTTATTAACCAGCCTAGCACCCTCACCTCTGAGTGTCTCGGTTAGTAGAAAAACATCACCATCAGCTATGGTAACCGTTGGGTGGAACTGCACAAACTCCATGTCCGATACGTATGCGCCAGCCCTAAAGGCTATAGCCACACCGTCACCCATATTGGTGGGTGGGTTTGATGAGTACTCCCATAGATACGCATAACCCCCCGTGGCCAATACAAGCTTATCAACATCACTAACCTCACCCCTAGCCTTAGTTACAAAGCCCATTACCTCATTATCCCTAACCTTAATGGCTATGAGCTCATCCTCAACGATTGGGATCCCCTCCTTAATAGCCAGGTTAAGCAGGAAGGTTGACAATTCCCTGCCTGTCTCATCAAGCCTATGCAGAACCCTCCTCCTGGAGTGCCCACCCTCAAGCCTTAAGTCAGGGTCAAACTTAAACCCCCAATCCTCAATGGTATTAATTACCTTAGGGATTTCACTAGTGACGTAGTTGACAACAGCGGTGTCGCAAAGCCCATCACCCACCTTCAACGTATCCTCTGCATGTAGTTCAGGTGAGTCATCGGGGCTTATGGCTGCGGCCACGCCACCCTTCGCCTCATAGCTTGAACCCCCCTTAATCTTCTTAGTTATAATTGTGACCCTGTGGCCTGACTTGTGAAGGGATAAAGCCGCCGATAACCCAGCTATACCACTGCCTATTATGTAAATCATGCGACTCCGCCCTCAAGCAGCTTAATTGTTCTTTCAAACGCATCCTTAACAGCATCGGCAATGCTTTTAGGCAGCTTGACCTCATGGACCTCATCCCTTAAAGACCTGTAAACCTTATCCAACGTAACCATGGCCATGTATGGGCACCTGGCATACCCATACTCATCGAGATTTACAAGTGGGTGAAAGACCTTGCCAGGGACCTTAATCCTTAGTGAATTTAACATGCCTATTTCAGTGGCTACTATAAACTCCTTAGCGTCACTACTCCTAGCGTACTCAATCATTTGGTTCGTTGAGCCCACGAAGTCAGCTTGCTTAAGAACCTCAATTGGCGATTCTGGGTGAGCCATTAGTAGAGCGTTAGGGTGCCTCATCCTGGCAGCCTTAACCATATCTATGTTATAGCCCGAGTGGACTATGCATCTACCATTTTGCGGAACCTTAATGATCCTCTTACTATTGCCGATTAATGATTCAACATAGTTAGCCAGGTTTAAGTCAGGGCCGAATATAACCGTGTCATTGGGTATCTTCTTAATAACCTTAACAGCCGTTGATGACGTCACTACGTAGTCTGCAAGGGCCTTAACACTGGCACTTGTGTTGACGTAAAGCACCACTGGCGCATTTGGGTACATTTCCCTGTACCTCCTTAACTCATCAACGCTCAACGAGTCTGATAAGGTGCAGCCAGCCCTAGGTTCCGGGGAAAGTACCTTCTTATCTGGGTTTAATGCAGCCGCCTGCTCAGCCATGAAGAAGACGCCGGCGAACACTATTAACTCAGCCCTAGTGCTCATAGCCTTTAATGCCAAATCATATGAGTCACCTGTGTAATCAGATATCAACTGAACCGCGTATTCCATGTAATTATGGCCAAGTATCACTGCGTTCTTCTCAACCTTAAGCCTCCTAACCTCATTAATAACGGCATCCAACTCCATATTAACCAACCCAGATTACCCACTGAAGTATTACCCTTATTGTGCAGTATCTGTACTGCTGTGTATACACCGGCATTAGTTAAGGTGCGTATTCTGCATATAGCCATATAGCAAAGGTTACCCATAATAATTTAAATAAAGAATCATGGCGTATTGAACCCATTGTTAAGTCACTAAACCATGCTGCATTTAAACCATGATGCAGTAAGTACCTAGTATTAAGCCCAATTCACTTTCACTTAAATCGAAAGTAACCGTGAATGAAGAGGGTCCTCTTCATGGGTAGTTCTAGTTCATTAAGCCTTTAAAGGTAACCCTACTACAATGACCGGTAGCATAAGGTTAACTACCCTTGAACAAAGAGTAACACAAGTTTCGAGCAAACAGGAAAAGAGGTGGGATTATTTACTAGGCTCCTTCACGCTTAACAATGCGACACCTATTATTATCCACGCTATCATAATTATGAACACACCTATAACTATGAAGGTTAACACAGCCCCTATTAGGTAAATCAAACCTCCAGTACTGAAGAGGCTTTCATTAGTGCGGGTACTCATGGTTTCCATAGCCCTACGTAGGTAAATAGCTGATAATAGGAAGAAAACCGCCGCAATGATAATGAATATTACGAGGGTTAATAAGCCTGGGAATATAAACCGCATACCACTGTAGGGTATCATGGGGTGGGTTACGATGGCTGGGTGGTATACGACTACCAAAGCCATGATGCCTGAGGCCAGTAGGATTAATGCTATTAAACCGAATATGAACCAGTAAATTACGTCTGACCTAAGCCTACTATCATTGAAGTAATTGGCCAATTCCAGCATACCAATTAGGAACAGGATTATGCCTATTATTGATGGTACAACATAACCAAATACACCCACACCCGCAAGTATAGCGCCTACCCCGGCAAGCACCTTAGCGGAGTCAAAACTCATGAGGCTAATTCTAAGCATCATTTTTAAGTATTTCGCAATTAACATGGGCTTATTCCGATAGAGCTTATCGCATATGTGCTATAACTGCTGTGGATTTAAACTAGGATTAAGAGAGGTTAAAGGTTACTAAACATCAGTAAAAGCTATGATGGTAGGTGATGGGAATGCATTCTAGGCTTTTAGGGAATAGGTGCTCAGTTGGAGGCAGTGTAAAGCTGGGAGACAGGAAACCTCATATCTCAAAAGGAGTAGTCTCGCTTAGGTTTTAGCCTATTGCCTTATGCTGTCGAGGAGTTCCTTTATACTCTTCATTACGCTTCCCCTTAGGTTATTGAACTTTTCAACGTTGGATGCTTCGATTGTAACCCTGAGTAGGTTCTCTGTACCACTTGGCCTAACTAGGAACCATGAGTCTGGGTAATTAACCCTAATGCCATCTATGGTTATAACCTCGCCACCCCAATCCCTTTCCCTAAGCTTATCCACTAGCTTCCTGGCTGTTTCTCTATCCACCTCCAGTCTCTCCCTGGCTGTCACCATGCTCGGAATCCTTGAGTTTAACTCTGATAGCCTGGCCCTTTGCTCAGCTAGTACCTGCATCATCAGTAGTGTTGTGGATATCCCATCCCTTACCGGGTGGTGCCTTGGCCAAATGAACCCTCCATTATCCTCGAAGCCGCATAGGGCGCCTATCTCCATGACCCTGTGGCTAACGTCCACTGAACCAACCCTAGTCCAAACAACCTCACCTCCAGCCCCCTCCACAGCCCACTTGACCACTATGCTTGAGGATACCGGCGTGACTACCCTATCACCCTTCTTAATCATTGACAACGCCAATATTGTACCAGTCCTATCACCCCACACCACGTTACCTCCCTCATCTATGAAGAGTGACCTATCACCATCACCATCATAGGCAACGCCGAAGTCGGCACTAGCCTCCACCACAGCTCTCGAAGCGACGTTAAGGTTATCCGGCCTAGGCTCGGGGACTCTACCTGGGAATTCACCGTCAAGGTGGCCGTTTATTGAGTTCACCTTGACGTTAAGCCCCCTGAGGACGTATGGTAACGCTATTGAGTTCACGCTGTTTGCGAAGTCCGCCACTATCCTGAATCCCCTACCCTTAATCAAATCCACGTTGACTAAGCTTAGTAGGTGCTCCCGGTATTCCCTTAACCCATCCTCAACATTTATGAACCTGACTCTTCCAATATCACGGTAATCCACCGTTTCCTTAAACCTACCGCTGTAGAATATTGACTCAACCTCCTCCTCAATGTTCCTATTAACCTCAACCCCATCACTACCCATAAGTTTAATACCGTTGTAGTGGGGTGGATTGTGGCTGGCGGTCACCATTACACCCGCCCTATAGCCCCACGCCTTAGTTAGGTATTGATGCACAGGCGTTGGTAATGGCCCAATCACGTCAACGCCAAGGCCATACATTGACAATACACCGTACAGTGTACCCACTATTGATAGGCTGGTTAACCTAACGTCAAAACCCAGTAGGACATCGCCGTTGTTGATGTAGGTTGCAATTGCCTTACCAAGCCTAACTATGAACTCTGGGTCATAACTACCCCTCGTGAACTCCAACCTAACCCCATTGGTCCCAAATAGCCTGCCCACTCTTTAACCTCCGTTGATGCGTTTTAAATGCATGACTATTAATCTGCAGGAACTTTCATAGAGTGAATCAACTTAATGGATCCTTAGGTATTGGGCGCCTAGTATGTTTGACACCTCCTCAGCCTCCCTGCTATGCTCATCGCCAAGCAACACACTGCCGTTACTAGTTATGGCAGCGTATTTACCGTGGGTGTGCGCCAGTAGGTAGGACTCCTTGACCTTTAGGTTTAGTACGTGGTTTATCTCCACCCTCCTCTCCCTAATCCTCTGGTCTGGGTCCTTGACCTCAAGGCCCCACCCCTCCACGATACCCTCCCCGAAGAGCTCGATTAGCAGTTGAGCCTTCTCGACACTCACATCGATGCTCCCCCTCTCATACTCGTAAACGCTCTTCCTACTAACCGACAGTAACTCGGCTATATCCCCCAGGCTTAAGCCGTGCCTTAACCTAAGCTCCCTCAGTAGCCAACCCTTTATCTTAACCTTGGTGACCCCACCCTCATTCTTCATCATTATTGGCTTGCCCCTAAGTAAATCCCCAAGCGTTTTGGGGGTTAGTTGAGGTATCCCAGATTGCTCATAGAGCACGCCGTCCTGAAGCTCCTCGTTCCTCCTGCTCTCACCCACTAGTATTGGCTTGGCGTTAAAGACCCTATGCATTATGAGTAGGTCTATTATGCGGCTCCTCGGTATTGCTGATGAATCCGCGCTCACCTTAAGCACAAGCCTACCCAGGCTACCCTTCACATCTGCGACTATGGTGTATGAGTAATCATCCTCATCAACAACTACAGATCTAGCCCCAACTCCATTAAGCTCCTCGGCCACCAAATCCATCAATCTCCCACTACCTCTCCCAGGCATCGCCGTTGCAGTATTATGCTGGAACCCTATTAATATTCCTTACGGTTTGCGGGTATTTAACATTCATCGAGGACTCAGAATGTCATTAAACTTAGATCTATCAAATAGGTTAAAATTGGCCTTGAATTGGTATATGAAATTAATATTGAGATTATTTTCCAATAGGTTAATTAATTTACATTTAAATAGATTTCTATTTAATGGAGTAAAATTTATAAACAATGCGATTAGATATACTTGATCAGTATGCCTATAGGCTACATCCTCCCTCCAGTGGCGTGGATTAGCTTACTGGATGAGGCTAGGTGGATAAGTGCAGTTGGTGTACTAGCTCACCTGGGCTTAGCATCAGCATTCCTTGGTACGATCTTAATGGCCGTGGTTGCTGAGTTCCTCTACATAACTAGGCATGATGAGACTTGGCGTGATAAGGCGAGGATGTTCTCCGTGGTTTCAACAATCTTCTTCGGGGTTGGTGCAGCCTTCGGTACATTGGTTGAATTTGGTCTAGTTACCATATGGAGCAACTTCATTACCATAATAGGCTCCGCGATAGTCCTACCATTCTACCTTGAGTTATTCGCCTTCCTAACCGAGGTCATAATACTGCCACTTTACGTATTCACGTGGAGTAAGATTAAGAACGCATGGGTCCATTGGGTAATTGGCCTAGCCGCAGCCTTTGGTGGTTACTGGAGTGCCTACAACATACTTGCCGTAATGGCGTCACTAAGCATGAGACCACCTGGCCTCATAGTTCAGAACCTCGCCTCAACGACAGGGAAGACTGTTGCCGGCTTAACGGATTATTTAGTAACCTGGGCTAAGCCAACTGACGTTTGGAATATGTTTTGGTGGGGGGCTAACGTATTCATATTCCACGGTATTTTGGCGGCTGCCATATTGACCTGGTCAGTGATAAGTGCAATATACCTATATGGTTACCTGCGTGAACGCAGGCCAGATCAAATGAAGGTGCTTAGGGTTACCGTACCGGGTGTGGCTATTATGACCGCTGTCGAGGGTTTCATACTTGGCCATGAGCAGGGTGAGCTGGTGTTTCAATTTGACCCATTGAAGCTGGCCGCCATAGAGGGCTTATTCTGGAAGGGGCTCAAGGTTGATCCTTTAATGAGCCTCCTTGTCTATGGTACACTTAACCATGCCTTCTGGGGCTACTACTCATGGCCAGCTGACGTGAGGCCACCACTTGCACCATTCGACTTCCTGCCGATATTCTACCTAGGCTTCATGGTGACCCTAGGCGTGTTACTAGGCGTGTGGAGTGGTGGTCTGTCACTATGGTACCTGTTTAACGGCTTCTTCAGTAGGTTTAACTGGGCTAGGGCAATTGCCTCATTCCTGGAGAGGACTGGCCCATACGCCATGCCGCTCTTCGCAGCGTTAGCCTCCATAGGTGGTGCGGTAACCGCTGAGAGTGGGAGGGTTCCATTCATACTGGTTAAGGCCTCACCGGACCCGAACGGTGGGCCACCAGTAGTGTCGGGTGTCCCCATATACAGTGGTGGATTAATTAACCCAACCCTTAGCCTACCCGGCTGGTTAGTGGCCTTGGTTGTAATAGTTGAGGTTGCCATGCCGGCGTTAGCCGTATACATGGTCTACATATACATTAAGCGTAGGGCGGTTAGAGAGGCGCAGGTGGTTGAATACTAGGGGTGGTGGGTATGGTATCCCCTGCTATTGTTGCGGTCGCCCTAATCGCATGGGCCTTCTCAGTGCACCTACCCCTAGTCTACACTGTGCTTGGCCTAGGTTGGTTGCTGCCGACGCTTGAGTTAATTGGTTATAGGAGTGGTAGGAGGGTTTACGTTGATGTGGCCCATGGCCTATCAAGCTACCTGATAGCCGTCTATGCCATTGGAGGTGTCTTCGGGACTATAGTAACAGTGTTCCTGGCAGGTCTACTACCCGTCTTCACCAACATAGCTGGTGTCCTTCTTTGGCCGGTTTGGGGTGTTGCCATAGTGTTTGGTGTCGCTATTGCGCTACCCTTCATAGGGTTCTACAATAGGACCTTCGGTAGGGTGAGCCCGATGAGGCACATTGCCATAGGCTACGGCATGGCCATCGCCTTAACGGTTATACCAGCCATGTTTAGGCTTGTGTTCGCCTACATAAACTACCCAGTGGGCACCTCAATAACCCCAAGCAGCACCTCAAACACAGGCTTCACCCTATCCGTAAACGTAATGGAGGCGTTGGGCAATCCAACGTATCCACCGCTGTTGCTAGCCACCATATTTGGCGCCATAGCAATGACAGGCATATTAGTCTCATCGATACATGGGTGGAGGTATGCCTCAAGCAGGAGTGAGTATCATGAGGTTGGCCGCAGGGTCGGTAATATGGTTGGCCTCATCTTCGGTGTCCTTTACTCAATATTCGCATTCTGGTACCTATACACAGTCTACCAGTACTCACCCACAATGGCCTGGTCAATATTCGGCCACCCACCTTCATACTTACCATCAGCCTTCTACAGCGTCTATAAGCCAACCTTCACGTTAAGCTGGATGCTCTACATGAACATAGCCCTCGGCCTAATCATACTTGCGCTGCTGCTGATTTCACTTAAGGTGGTTAGCAGGCCCGTTGAGGCGCTTAAGCTTGTATTAACGCCATTGCTAATGGACTCTGCCGAGTTGATGAATGGGTTGGCCCACATGCCCTATGCCGTAGTCCCACCTGTAAGCGCCGCTGAGGTGTTGATTAAGACCTATGGGTTAGACTTCACCCTTAACGTGGCTAAGTGGCTGACCGTTAGCCAACTCCTAACCCCGGAGATTAACGCTCTACTTAAGGTGGTGTCCGTTGAGCCTGGTTTACTGGTGGGTAGCCTAGTCTTCTTCGCCTTCTTTAACGTACTGCTGCTCTACGTAATATACGCCGCCTTATCCTGGAGAAGGACAACCACGGCCATGGGGGTTTAATGCCCAGCGCCCGGGCCTTTCCCAGCGTCAAATCTTAATCATTATTCTTCCATTCCTCTCCGATGAGAACAACCTCATTAGGGCATCCCTGGCCTCATTAAGGTTGAAGTACCTGTCAACCTTAACCTTAAGCCTGCTCATCATGTTAACCAGCTCCAGTAGCTCCCTCCTAGTCCCACCCGTTGAGCCTATTATGGCCGCTTCGCTTGAGTAGACTTGGGATATGCGCAGCTTAACCTCACCACCAGTCAATTGGCCGAAGGTAACCCACCTACCACCCCTACCAAGCACTGACGTACTTGCCTCCCAGGTCCTCTCACCCAGTGGGTCAACCACCACGTCAGCCATCCTACCCCCGGTAGCCTTCTCAACAACCTCCCTAACGTTGCTCAACGACGTCACGTAATCAGCGCCAAGCTCACTAACCCAACCCTTACCACTCACTGCAATAACCCTGGCTCCCATTAGTTTACCCAGTTGCACAGCGAACTGCCCAGTGTTACCCGAGGCTCCGAAGACAACCAGGGTTTCACCAGGCCTTAACCCAGCCCTCCTCAGGGCGTGGTATGAGGTTAATGCAGCCACCGGTAGGCTAGCCGCCACATCCCAGTTGACATCGCTGGGCAGCTTAATGAGGTTCCTGTCAGGTATCACGGCGTATTCAGCCCATCCACCATTAGTCACCACGCCTACTATGCCACCATTCCTGCATAGGTGTTCCATTGAGGCTAGGCACAGGTCGCATGTACCGTCGAAAACCCTGCCGTAAACAACCACCCCATCCCCTGGTTCAAAGCCCGTAACGTGCTCACCCACCTCCTCAACGATACCCGCAAACTCAGCGCCCGGTATGTGCGGTATTGGTTTAACCCTTATTGAAGTCACGGTGTAGTAGTCCACTGGGTTAACACCAGACTCAACAACCTTAATCAACACTTCATGGGGACCCGGCTTAGGTCTACTGAGCTCAACGAGCCTTAGGTCGTTTAAGTCATTCCTCTCGAAGACCACAGCCCTCATAGCTTAATATCCGAAATTGGGCAATTAAACCTAACTCGAGGACTCTGAAAGAATGGAAAACCTGACGGAATAGGGAATATTATTTGCGATAAAAGGTTGTTTTTCTCTATTTTTAATATCCAAATAACTTGCTTAGGTACGTCTGCATCCAGCGGTCCTTCTGAACCGTGTACTCACGCTTGGGTTCAGGGTCCTTAATTGGCTTAGGGGTCTGCTGCGTATAGTCAAACCCAAACTGGAGGCTTAACGTCTCCAACCTACCCTCAATATTGCCTAGATACGCCCACCCAACGAAGGCGTATTGAACATTAACCCTATCGCCAACCCCCAGATCCTCAAGAATCTTATTCACGGCGAATAGGGCGCTTTCAAAGGCAATCTCCTGGTTCTTCGGGTAGGGTAACTTAGCCGCGTCACCAGCCGCCAACACATCATCGTACTTAACATGCCTCAGGTCCGTTGGTGATCTAACTTCGAACCAATTATCACCAAGTCCAGCGTCCCTTATGAATGAGGGTGCCCTATTGGGCTCCAGCATAGCTAGTACGTCGAACTTATACCTCTCACCACTCCTCGTAACTACCTCATTACTGCTTAACTCGGTTATATCCTGGTTCGTAACCAGCTCTATGCCAGCCTTATCGTAAAGCTCCTTAACCTTATCCGCTATTATGGGTGGCTGTGTCTTGTCATTGGCATCCACGTGAATTACCCTAACCCTATCCCTAACACCCCTATGTTTAAGCACCGTGTGAGCCAGTAGAGCGGTCTCTGTGGGTGCAGGGGCGCAGCGGTATGGAGCCTTTGGGGCATATATGAGCACTGTGCCTTGGTTAATGCTCCATAGCTTACTCTTAAGCTCAGTCAACATACCTGGGTCGTAGACGTTACTGTTAACCCACCACCACTTCCCATACCCAGTAATCCCACTGCCATCGAAGACCACGCCGGGTGCCACTATAAGGTAGTCATAGCTTAACGCACCGCCTGCTGTGCCGTAGGGTGGGGACTCAACGTACTTAACAACCCTATTGCCAGGGTCAATGCTGGACACGGCACCGTAAACCACCTTAATACCCAGGGAGCCGACGTAGCCGTAACCCCTAATTATCCTCTCAAACCTCTCCTCATCCGTAAGTATTAACGGCCTTGTTGGACCACTAACGTAGTAAGGCTCCTTAGTTAGTACAGTCACCTCTACCTTATCCCCCAGCCTTGAGGCTAACGTTGTGGCTGCGGTTAGGCCAGCTATCCCACCACCAATCACAACCACCTTAGCCATACGTGAACTTGGACTGAGGGTTAATAAATCTTTTCCGAGTCAAATATTCATTATTCTTTGGCGTGGTCAAATTTGTGACATAAAATTCCCTAACATTTTTGATTAGTGAAATATTTCAACGGTAATGCTTAAAATTATCCAGTTTAGTATCCGACATGGTTAAGAGGATTGGCATATCCTTCGCTGTGGGTAGGAGGGAGACTGTTCCAAGGACCATGGAGATTATGAAGAAGGCGGCTGAGCTCGGCTTCACTGAGGCTTGGTCTGGCGTGGGGCTTGATACCCTGGAGATTGTTAAGGAGATTGCCAAGCTAGCTAACTCACTGGGCTACTACTACTTCGTCGATATAAACCCCAAGGTACTCTCAGACCTGGGCGCCTCCCCAGGCGACCTGGGCGTTTTCAAGAGGATTGGGGTTGGGGGTGTTAGGGCTGATTGGGGGTTTAACCTAGAGCAGTTAGCCACAATGGCCAATAATGACCTAGGCCTCAAGGTTGAGTTAAACGCAAGCGTGTTCCCGGTTGACGAATTAGATAACTTACTGAAGCTCGTTAAAAAGCCGGAGAACCTAATGGCGAGCCACGACTGGTATCCCTGGGAATACACTGGGTTAAGCCTTGAGAGTGCCCTGGCCAAGTCTAAGGAATTCCACGATAGGGGAATACCAGTGGGCATATTCATATCCGTTAAGGATGGTGAGAGGACTACGGTTGAAAGCCTTAGGCATATGGATATTGAGAACTCGGCGACAATACTCTTGAACTCGAAATGCATAGATAGGGTACTCATAGGGGATCCGTTGCCAACCAATGAGGATTTAACTAAAGTCGCCAACGCCAGGAAGAGGACTAGGATAAGGGTTGTGGTTTACGATGGTTTAACTGAAGAGGAGGCTAAGGTGTTTAATAGGGAGTTTAGGGATGTTAGGATTAAGGAGAAGACCATTGGCCTAACAGCCGGTGGTAAGAATAACATTAAGCCAAGGAACATTGTGAGGAGGTTTAAAGGAGCAGTGACGGTGATTAACAATAACCCAGATTACATACAGGTCTGGATATTTAAGGAGGATGCCCCACCAGACCCCAGGTTCAACGTGATAGGTGAAGTGTACCCAGAGGACATGGTTATCATTGAGCATCTTGCTGAAAGAACTAGGAGCATACTATCAGTGCCAACGGGCGAGGAGGAGGTTCCCGTGGTTCTAATACCTTATAAATCCGCTTAACTTAAAAACCCCTCAACAGCGTTGAGTGAGGGTCCCTTGGGTTGGTTAAATAGGGATGTCATATCAGCCCTGGACTTCAATAGGGATGAATTAATGGTTCTATTCAATGAGGCTAGGGAAATGGAGAAATACGCCAAGTCAAGGTTAAACATACTTGAAGGTAAGATAATGGCCACGGCTTTCTTCGAACCAAGCACAAGAACTAGGCTAAGCTTCGAGGCGGCTATGATAAGGCTTGGTGGGCATGTGCTTGGATTCGGCTCAGTCGAGGCTTCATCCATGGCTAAGGGTGAGAGTCTGGGGGACACCATCAGGATGCTTGACTCCTACTCGGACATAATAGTGATTAGGCATAGCCTTGAGGGGGCCGCCAAGTACGCTGCTGAGATAGCCACGGTGCCCGTTATCAACGCTGGTGATGGTACCCAGAACCACCCAACACAAGCCATGCTGGACGCCTACACTATTTGGAGGGAGTTCGAGAGGATTGACGGCTTAACCATAGGGGTGCTGGGTGACTTAAGATACGCCAGGGTGGTTGTATCGTTGATACAGCTGCTCAGCAATTTCAACGTTAAGCTACGCCTAATATCACCTGAACTACTTAGGCCGAGGAGGGAGTTGATAGACTTCATGAATAGCAGGGGCATGAGTTACAGCATGCATTCAAACCTAAGCGAGGTACTGAGTGAGTTAGACGTACTCTACGTGGTTAGGATTCAGAGGGAGAGGTTCCCAGACCCCGTTGAGTATGAGAGGGTTAGGGGGAGTTTCAGGGTCACCCCAGAGACACTCGCCGGCGCCAGGGACACTTTAATAGTACTCCACCCACTACCCAGGGTTGACGAGGTTGACCACAGGCTGGACTCTACCAAGTACGCAAGGTACTTTAGGCAATCGGCACTGGGGATACCATTAAGGATGGCCCTACTCAAACTTATACTAAAGGGTGAATAGGCCGCTGAAATGCCAAACCGATAAGTAATGGTTTAATAGTGTTTAGTACGCAGAGGCGATGAGGTTATGATGAAATGTTTATAAATCTAGGGTATTCCCTTAAAAATTAATTGTGGTTAAGGTTCCGGTTAAACTGGTTACCTGGGATGACATAGTGACCTGGGCCTCGATGCTGGCTGGTAAAATAATCGAGAGTAGGTGGATGCCGGACATAGTAGTAGCTATAGCCAGAGGGGGGTATGTACCGGCTAGGCTACTCTGTGACCACATGGGGATTAATGACCTCGTTAGCCTGCAGGTGGTTCACTGGCCCAGTAGCGCCCAGGTGGCTGAGAAGGCCTACATAAAGTACCCCGTGGCCCAAATGGACCTTAACGGTAAGAGGGTTCTAATCGTGGATGACATTGTTGACACAGGTGACAGTGTGTTAATAGCTAGGGACCATGTGCTGTCAAGGTGGCCCAAGGCTGATGTGAGGACTGGTGCACTTCAATGGATATCCACAGTGGCCAAGTTTAAGCCGGATTACTATGCATATGAGGTTAAGGATTGGGTTTGGTTCATGTACCCATGGAACCTCACCGAGGACCTATCTAACTTCATAACTAGGATAATGGTGGAGGAGTATAAGGCCAGTGGTAAGGTTAACTGGAGTTTATTGGAGTTGACTGAGAAGTTAAGTGAGTGGTATGGTGATGAGATACTCAAGGTGCCTGTATCATACTTAGGTAAGGCCTTGGCTAACCTGGAGAGGAATGGTGTTGTTTTAAGACTGAGGGAGGGTAACGTTGACCTCATTAAACTGGCTAAGGATTAACACCTAAGGCCTTTACATTAATCAAGTTGTTAAAAGTTTAAACCAACACCTACCATTAAGCCCCAGCCCATTTATCATTCAACTCTTTATAAACCATTTTCTTATGATCGATATATTTAAATATTATTAGCGTAATACTTAAAAATGGGTTGAAAGTATAGGATACTGTGAGTCAGAATCAAGGGGGCTTAGTACCAGGGATAATAGTGGATATATTGTATTGGGGCGGCATATTAACGGTACTTGCAATAGCCTACACGATAGACTACATGCTGATACACCTATGGCTTTATGGAACCGCCACATTAAACATAGTGCTCGACGCTTTAATATTAGCGTCATTACTATCCTTCGACGCGCTATCACTAACCTCAACCATACTTTTCATTAAAAACGTGAGAAGCAGGGCTAACATGTGGATACTCCTAATCTACGCCATCGGTGCCTTCGTGGTTTTAACCTACTACACGTACATGGTTATGGCTAACCACACGGCTATACTAGTTGAGGTTTATGGTCAAGGTGTAGTTGGGGATAAGTACATTGGATACGGCATAGTCCTCTACAACCTAGGTGTGGCACTGTTAACCTGGCTTGTAATTCAAGGCAAAGGCACCCTAGACAGGTTACGCTCAATACCAATAATATTAACTCCCTCCACGCCACTGCACGGCGATAAGAGGGCTAACACGAGGAGGGAGAAGGAGTGCTCCGTTGTTGATGTTTACGATGAGGATGGGAACAGGATAAGCGAAATCTACAACTGCTAAAGACTCAAAATCAAAGGTAACCACCCATTTAGATTACGGGTATTTAATGAATATGCGAAATTACTTATATTTTCTATAACTGCATTGATGAGCGGGGACTTATTGTAATTCTTAACCTAAATTGATTACCCTGGGTTTCCGAGATACACGGTTAGTTGAAATCCCCAGCGATGGGTAAGAAGCCCCGCGGTGAGGAAACAGGAGATCGTTAGGATAGGTGGTTTATTGCCGTTACCTGCTGAGAAGCGGTAAAAGTAGATAACTGGGTTAATTTAGGGCTGAACGTGCTTAAGGTAACTATACTCGGGTCTGGTGGGGCAATACCTAGGACCTGCAGGGAGTTGGTTAGCGCACTCATTGAGGTTGATAGGTATAGGATACTCATAGATCCGAGTGAGGGGGTCACGAGGAGACTGGAGGCTATTGGCGTCAGTGCCCTCAGGTTAACACATGTAATGGTAACCCACCTGCACGCTGACCACGTTAATGGGTTACCCGGATTACTTGCAACCATGCTCATGCTCAGTAGGGTTACTCCATTAACCATAATAGGCCCCGTGGGCATCAGTGACCTAGTCCCCGCATCCGTTAACTCTTCATTCAAGGTTAACTTAATTGAACTTAAGCCCACTGACAAGGTTACTTTAATTGACGCCGCCGATAACGTTGAGCTTAGGTACGTGACCACTAGGCATACGGTCCAGAATAACTCATACCTTGTTACCTTAAAGAGACCGGTGGGTAGGTTTAACCCTGTTAAGGCTAGGGAACTTGGGGTGCCTGTGGCCTACTGGAGGAGGATACAGATGGGTGAAACCGTGAAGCTGCCTGATGGTAGGGTTATTGAACCGTCAATGATAATGGATGATATCGGGGACAGGTCACTCTCCGTGGCATATACTGGTGACACTGCACCGAGCGGCAGCCTAGTGGATCTGGCTAGGGGGTCAACTATACTGATCCACGACTCATCATACCTACCCAGTGATGTGAATGAGGCTAGAAGCCGGGGCCACTCAACATGCGTAGACGCCGCCTTGGATGCCAGGGAGGCTGGGGTTGGGTTACTGGTACTCACCCACATCAGTTACAGGTATGGTTGCGAATACCACTGGGACTTCCTCAAGTGTGCCGCCTCAATATTCCCACGCACACTTGTTGCCAGGGATGGCCTAGTCATCAGCGTTTAACTACCTTAACCCGGCGAACAACTCCCTAATCGCCCTAACAGCGAGTTTCGGTCTCCTATCCCTCGTGAACACGCCCTTAGTGTTCAGTATAACCCTGCGGGTATTTTGCGGGGTTCTGAAGTCTGCGTAGTTCCATATGTGCAACCCCCTCACGTAAGGCTTCTTACTCAACTCCTCAATGTACCTCCTTATGAATAATTCCTGGTACTCCTCACTCCACGCCACCGGTGGGTCGTGGTGAAGCCCTGGGTAACCCTCAGCACCGAACTCAGTTATTATGATTGGCTTATCAGGGTACCTCGCATGCACCTCATCAACCAGCTTAGTAACCCTAGCAACACCAGTCTCAATGTCACCAGTCTCACTGTACCAGCCGAAGTAGGTGTTTAGGGCTATTGCATCACCAAGGCCAAGGGCCTTATCCTCAAGGTGCCTATGCGACGTGTATATGACGGGCCTGGTTGGGTCAATGGACTTAATGTGGCTAATCAACTCGCCTAGGAAAACCCTAGCCTCATCCACTATGCTGTTTGGCTCATTGGCGACACTATACATGACTACTGAGGGCCTATTCCTATGCTGCCTAACCATCTCACTAATAACAGCCTTGGCCTTAGCCAGGTAAGCCTGGTCCTTAAAGTGCTGCTCCCTCAAACCAACCAGCGGCGCCTCTAGGATGACTAGGATTCCGAATTCATCGGCAAGGTCAAGGTGTTGGTTTGAGTATGGGTAGTGGCTTGTCCTGAATGAGTTTGCGTTAATCCCCTTAAGCTCATGGAAATCCCTAACAAGCACTGGGCCAGGTAGGCTGCGGCCGAAGATTGGGAAGTCCTCATGCCTACCGAAACCCTTCAGGAAGATGGATTCACCATTTAGGTAGAAGCCACTTGGCCTAACCTCAAATGTCCTGAAGCCAATCCTCTCCATGACCTCATCATGCTCCTCACCATTAATCAGCAGCTTAACGGCAAGCCTATAGAGGACCGGGTGCTCAATTGACCAAGGCTCAACCTTAACCCTATCCTCAACTGCCACAAGCCCCCTAGACTCAACAACCCTACTGTAAACCGTTGAGCCCCCTGAGTCAATAAGCTCAAGGGCTATGTTATGGGTCTTACCGCAATTCGACTCAACCTCAACCTTAAGGTAACCATCATGCCTAGTGGTCACGAATAAATCACTGATGAAGCATTCACGGGTAAACTCAAGGTAAACAGGCCTATGAATACCGCCATAGTGGTAGAAGTCGAAGTACGTTGAATTCATACCCTCACCAGGTGGTATTGAATCTGGTTTAAGGGTGTTATCAATCTTAACCACAACCCTATTCCAATCACCAAACCTAACACCATTAACCCTAAGCCTAAACTGGGTAAAGGAACCCTCATGACCACCTATGGACAAGCCATTAAACCAAACCCTAGTTAAGTAACCGGCACCCTCAAAGACAAGCCAAGCCGTTAAACCACTGAACTCCCTCGGAACGTGGAAGTCATACTGGTACCAGGCAACACCACCGTAACCATCCCAATCAGGACTCTGCTCATTCCAGGAGGCTGGGACGTAAATCAAGTCGCCGTCGAAACCCCTAAACCAACCACTAGACTCACCAACATCCCCAGGATCCGGTTTAAAACGCCAGAAGCCACTCAACTCAACCCTAGGCCTAACGCCAATAACCATAGTAAACCAGGGCAAAACAACCTTTAAAGCATTAACCAGGGGTGAGGAAGGGAAAACAAGGCTTTTAAGATTAAGGACTCTAGGGGTTAAGCCGTTACCTCCTTCTTAAGGCTAATACAGCCGCAATAGCGGCAACAACAATAACAACCACGACAATGGCAACCACCACGCTCGTTGAAACCACAGGCTTCGTTACAGTAACAGTAGTTACCGCTGTTGTTGTTGCTACTGATGTGCTTGTTACAGTACTGGTCATAGTAGCCGTTGATGTGACTGTTGATACTGCTGTTGTGGTTACTGCAGTAGTCGTAGTTGTTGTAGTGGTCGTTGTGGTTGTTGTTACTGGTGTGTATGGTATGTGGAAGTATGATGCTACGCAGGCCTGCACGCTTGTGTCTGGGCTTGGTAGGCCTATGAATGCCGCTAGCTGCGGGTACTTTGTCCATAGTGTGCCGTTTGCAATAACCTGAGCCAGTGTTGGTACTTGGCCTGGTGGTGCCCATGCACCAAAGAATAAACCAGCCACCACAGTGTTAGGCCAGCCAAATGGCATACCGGACAGTGTATTCTCGTATATTAGGGTTTCCAACGTGTAGAATGGTAGGCATTGGTAAGCCCAAAGCGGATCCATAAGGCTCTTACCGTACTCAAGTGGCTCAACCTTCTCACCAAGTGGTATTATCGGTATGTAGTAGCCGTACCAACCGAAAATAGTCTTAACCATCTCATTATAGAATGGTGTACCGGGAGCAGCCGCACCAAAGGCCATCTGCCAATTAGTCAAGTTAATGTAGCCGAATGTCGAATTAACACACCAAACAATGGTACTGTTGGGCAAGTTCAGTGATGAGGGTGCTGTTACTGGTGTGCAGGTTCCATTAGGCCAGGCGAATGGGAAGACGCTGTGGTTAGTGTATGGCTGAATGGCAACACCAAAGACCCACCAAGGCCAATTCAGGAACGTCCACGCACTATCAAGGCTCTTAACATATGTGACCCACGATATTGCACCCTGGTACTGACTCTGAGGTATCGTGGTACCCCAGTAAACACCAACATCCTGTCCAATTAACTTTGCGTTGACGCCAAAGGCCTGCATCTGCTCCACGGCGTCACTGGCCATCGTCATCCAGTCAGTCCAACCACTTGGGCCATAGACGTAGAGCGTTAACTGTGTTCCATTAGGCAGATACCAATACCCACCCTTCTTGTAAAGACCAAGACTCTGGAATACTTGAGCCGCCTTACTTGGGTTGTATTCGCATGGTACTAAAACATCCTTGAAGCTTGGTGGGTATAGGTTAACCGTGTGTGGTAGGGCTGGTTCTGGGTAGTAGTCTGGGTAGTTTAAGCCCCATGCGGCAACAACCTCACTCCTATTAATCACATCACACAAAGCCTGCCTAAACTGTGGCAGGTTCCAAGGCCAACCCGACTGCGGATTTATAGCTATACCAAAGGCTGAGAAGTCAGGGCTCAGGTAAACACCAACAGTGCCAGTCTTGTTAAGTACAGCAACCTGCTGTAGTGATAAACCCACGAAGCCCCAGTTAGCCTTACCAGATATGAAGGCGCTCATGGCCTGGGTATTACCAACAACATACCAGTCAATGGCTGTTGGGTTGTATAGGCTCCAGGTATTCACTGGGAAAATCTCCAACCAACTGGCCAATAGCGGCACTCCATTGTAGTACATTGGCTCGAGGGTATAGTCTATGTAGGTGGTGCTTATGTAGGATAGGTAGTATGGGTTAAGGCCCCAGTACGGCGCAACAAACTCAGTGACATTTGTTGAGTACTTAGCTGCCTGAGTAGCATTCATCGTCTTAAGCTTATCTACAATAGGCTTCCAGACTGGGTATGGTGTGCTTATCCAGCTTGGAAGCATCCAGTAGGGTATCATTGGGGTCCATTTCTGGAATAGGAACTGTATAGTCGTGTCGTTAAGGACCCTAATATCCTCATCTACAAGTGAAACATTAATCCAAGGCGTGTACCAGGCAAGGGACTTAATGCCTATGTAGAAGTATGCGTAAACATCCCATGCAGTGAATGGTATTGTGGCTGAGCCGTTAAACCAGTATAGGTTTGGCCTGAGGTAAATGGTGAAAATACCGCTACCATTAGGTAAGGTCTGAACAGTCCAATTCTCAGCCAAAACGGGGTAAAATTGGCCGGTGAATGGGTTGTAGAGTGCAAGTGGTAGGTAAGTCATGACAGTGCCCACCAGGTTACTTGGAGCATACGGATTATACACAGGAGTACCAGGAGTGTAGATTATCGTAGTAGGGGCAGCAACAATAATCTGAGGCGGGGAGGCTGCATAGGTGACTAGGCTGGGTACTACTAGGATTAGCGTAGCTACTACTGCAGCGGCCATTAGTAGATATGGGGTATATCTACCTATGGTAGACATAAAGTGGTTATACTTAGTACCCTTATAAGTTTTATCCATATGATCAGTATTGATTGATCAATTATTTAAATGCCTTTTAAACCATATATATTTACTACTATAGTCTGTATTAATGAATTTGATGAACTTAGTCCCCCTTCAGGGATGAATCCCGTGTAATAGTGAATTAACCCTCTTGGGCTATTGGGGTTGTTGATGCGTAACTGGTTTAAACAATATGAATTCACAGTAAGGCACCTAAGGCCTGCTGAGATTGTTAACAGCGCCGTTAGACATGCCACTACATAGAGAATACTAAGCAATGTACCTTACAGGGCTTGTTAGCCAGTTAGTGGTGAGGCGCCTATTGTTGAGACTTTAGTATATTGGCTAGGTTATTCACCAGTTCCTCGGCTATTGGTTCAGGTGGGACTGTTGCCCTTAGGCAATCCTCACACATTACCTTACCGCTTAGGTTCCTTAACACAAAGCCCCGCCTATACAACTCATCGTAGACCCTGTCCGTGTTGGGTGTGTGGAATGTTACGAAATTTGTGACCGTCCCCAGTGGTTTGAGGCCTATTTCAACCAACCTATTGGTTAGGTACTCCCTGGCCTTAACCATACTCCTTATACTCTCCTCAACGTAATGCCTTAGCTGCAATGCCCTACTTAGCATGGCTATTGATGGGTAGGGTATATTGTGGGGTAGGGATATCCTCCTAAGCCCATCAATAACCCTCTCACCGCCAACCACGTAACCAACCCTAAGCCCAGCCAGGCCCCAGGCCTTTGAGAATGTCCTAACCACAGCCACGTTATCGTAATGCCTAACAAGATCCATTAAGGTCACACCAGCGAAGTCGGCGTAGGCCTCATCAATGATGATCAGTGAGTTCAGCCTAGACGCAACGTACTCCACGTCCGACCTGCTGAACAGGTTACCCGTTGGGTTGTTGGGGTTGCATAGGTAAACCACGTCAACATCACCCCCACTCTTAACCACGGCCTCAGGGTCCAGTTGGTAATCCTGCCTTAGCAAAGTCTCCCTAACCTCAATATTCATCGACTCCGCCAAGGCCCTGGGCATTGAGTAGGTTGGCTCAACGACCAGTATCCTCCTACCGCCGTGTAGGGCCATCTGTATGAGGAGCCTAATACCCTCATCACCACCGGCCGTGGCGAACACACTGGCCTCATCAACCCCAAGGTGCCTAGCTATCAATCCGTTCAGCGTTGGGTTGAGAGGCTCAGTGTAGTACCTAACCAGGTCTGGGTCCATGGCAACTCTGAGGATCTCCTCATAGTACTCCCTGGGCAGGAAGAGGTTCTCATTGAAGTGCAGCCTATACTTGCTGTAACCCACGTTGGGCTCCTCGTAGAACTCAACGCTAAGCACCCTTAGCCACGAAGCCCCCTCACCACGCACCCTGGCTCCTCGACTAAACCTAAATAAGCCTTACGTGAGGCCATATATTACAATAATTATTATTAAGGGGCGTGTTAAGGGCCTCTGTGAGGGTTAGGAGGAGTGAGCTGGTAGGCCAACTGGCTAGGATGAGCAGCATAGATCAGTATATTGACAGGGTTAGGGGCATTGTTAATGAGGTTAGGGATCATGGTGATGAGGCCCTGGTTAGGTTGACTAGGGAGTTTGATAAGGTTGAGTTGAGGGGCGTTGAACTAAGTGGAGATGAGCTCAGTAGGTTGGCGGGCCAAGTAGACCCCAGGGTTAAGGATGCCCTCGAGGAGTCCATTAGGTCCGTTGAGGCGCTTAACGGCAGGATTAAGCCGCCTGACGTGGAGGACTACTACATGGGGTTGAGGAGGGTTGTGAGGTGGGTTCCGGTGGAGAGGATTGGCGTATATGTGCCTAAGGGCTACTTCTCAACACTCGTGATGACCGGGGTTTTGGCTAGGGTTGCCGGCGTCGAGGAGGTTATAGTAGCCACACCACCCAAGCCAGGTGGCTCTGTGGACCCTGAATTAGCCTACCTGGCCCTCAGGATTAACGCGAGGGTGTTTAGGGTTGGTGGGGCACAGGCAATAGCAGCAATGGCCTTTGGAACGGAGTCTGTGCCTAGGGTTGATAAGGTGGTGGGGCCTGGTAACATATACGTCCAGGCCGCTAAGGTCCTGGTGTCAAGCCACGTGGGTATTGACGGAGTCGAGGGGCCAACGGAACTGGTCACCTGCGCGGACCCCTCCATCAAACCTGGTTTAGTGGCCGCCGACCTAGCAGCCCAACTTGAGCATTCAGGCGCCATTGGTGTCCTAGTTACTTGGAGTGAGGAGTACCTAAGCAGGGTTGAGACTGAGTTAGGCAAATTAACCAACGCCCCATACCTATCAACACTGGTTAATGAACCCAGGGAGTGCGTGGATGTGATCAACGAGGTCTCCCCCGAGCACGCATCAATATGGGGGAGCAACGTGCCCATTGGGGAAATTAGGAATGCGGGCGCTGTCTCCCACCTGGCACCCTCAGCGCTAGTGGACTACGTAGCGGGCCCAAGCCACGTACTACCCACCAGCGGCTCAGCCAGGTGGAGGGGTGTCTTAACGCCCATTGACTTCATGAAGCCGATAGCCTACGTAACACCAGTGAACAGTGATGCAGCAGCCAAGCTAGGCGAACAGGCGGTGGTGATTGGGTTGAGGGAGGGTTTCAGGAGACATGCGGATTCAATAATCAGGTGGATTAGCGAACAGACACCCAGCAACGCTTAATGAACCCTAAAGCATATATTAGCACTGCTAATGGGGGTTGGGTGGATGAGTGTCAATTCCTCAACACACTTGAGAATGTGATAGACGAGAGGATTGCCTCTAAGAGGCAGGGTAGCTACACGTACAGCCTCTACACCGGTGGGGTTAGCTTAATTAGCAAGAAGGTTGGGGAGGAGGCCGTTGAGGTTGCCGTGGCCGCCATGGCTGGGGATAGGGATTGGGTGATCAGGGAGTCGGCCGACTTAATCTACCACCTATTGGTGCTGCTTAGGGCTATGGGGCTAAGTTTAAGTGATGTGTGTAGGGAATTGAGGAGGAGGCATGAGGGTGGTTGAACGTGGTTAAGCTGGGGGTTGTTGATTACGGGGTTGGGAACGTGGGAAGCGTCTTCAATGCACTACGCAGGGTCAACGCAGACCCCCACCTAATCAAGGACATTAACGATTTAAGCAACGTGGACGCCATCATACTGCCGGGCGTCGGGTCATTCAACGCCGCTGTCGTTAACCTGGTTAACAGCGGCATAGCCGAAGAACTGAATAGGTTTAGGGGTTCCGTGCCGATACTGGGCATATGCCTAGGCCTACAGTTAATGTTTAGGGGCAGTGATGAGGGTAAGCTAAGTGGTTTGGGTTGGTATGGTGAATGGGTTAGGAGGATTAATGGGCCAAGGGTACCCCACATAGGCTGGGGCTACGTTAAGGTGAATGGGGAATGCGGCCTAGCCCCCACGCAGGGCTACTACTACTTCATGCACAGCTACGCCGTAACAAACCCAACCCCAAGCAAACCCTACATAGGCATAACCAAATACGGAAACTCAACAATACTAAGCATACTGTGCGATGACAACAAATTAACCTACGGTACGCAATTCCACCCTGAAAAGAGCAGTAAACTGGGCTTAAGCATACTGAGGAGCTTCATAAGCATCACTAAGCGTTAAAACCATATCCGAAGATAAATAAAATTTATTACAGCACGCCCTACGCTTAATAAAGAGTGTTAGTGATGAGTAGTTGAGGGAGCTTCCGATGTGTTAATGTAGTTTCTATTTTATCCAGTCAGTGATTTAACGGTAAAGAGGGCTATAATATCGAGGGACCCATTCCCAATAACGGGGTTAACCGATGGAATCGCATTTGCATTCATGAGTGAGTGTGGTGAATTGCACTTAATATAATAAGGACATAGGCTGTGGAGGGGATGGTGAGGGCTTCGATTAAGGAGGATTACATAATATTCATGGGCGCCCGATCATAAATTAATTAAAGTTATAAAGCCCTGGACCTGCGTAATTCAATGCTTCCTGATGGTATTAAGGTCATGAGGCTCAGTATTGAGGATGCGCTTAAGGTTGCCGAGTCACTGTGGTATAGGCATACGGATAACACGGTTATAGCTGTTGCCCAGGATTGGCAGAGTAAGGACGTATTAATGGTGGCTAGTATGAATAAGGATGCTGTTGTGAAGACACTGACAACCGGCATGGTTCACTACTGGTCACTCAGCCGTAAGAGGTTGTGGCTTAAGGGTGAGACGAGTGGTCACTATCAATACTTAGTTGATTTCAGAGTTGATTGCGATGGTGATGCGCTTTTACTCAAGGTTTACCAGATTGGTAATGCCTGCCATTTAGGCACCAGGTCCTGCTTTGACGCGAGGTATGTGAATAAAATTAGGCTAGACACGAATCTTAATACAGGCGAACCTTGATTCCAGCCTCATTTAAATATGCCTTAAGTTTCATGATATTTATTACACCCATATGAAAGACACTCGCTGCCAATGCCGCATCAGCGTACTTAAGCACCTCAAGGAAGTGCCTAGGCTCACCGGCACCGCCACTGGCTATTATAGGTATGTTCACGGTTTCGGACAACCTCCTGTAAAGCTCATAGTCATAACCAGCCTTAGTGCCATCCGCATCTATGCTCGTCACAAGCAGTTCCCCGGCACCAAGTTCCTCAACCATCCTAGCCCAGTCAACGGCGTCTAGCATGGTTTCCTTCTTACCACCCATTATGAAGACCCTCCATGACTCATTAACCCTCTTGACGTCAATGGCAACGACAACGGACTGGGAACCGTACTCCCTGGCCAGCCTACTCACTAGGCTTGGATCCTTGACAGCCGCAGTGTTTATGCTCACCTTATCTGCACCAGCCTTGAAGGCTGCATCAGCATCACTAATACTCCTAATGCCCCCACCAACACCTAACGGTATACTTACCGCCGAGGCCACTTCCCTAACCGTCTTTAGGAAAGTTGACCTACCCTGCACAGTGGCGGTTATGTCGAGTAGGAAGAGTTCATCAGCCCCCTCATCCTCGTACCTTGAGGCTAAGGCCACTGGGTCACCGATTACCCTAAGCCCCTCGAAGTTAACCCCCTTAACCACGACGTTTGCGTCAACATCCATGCATGGTATTATACGCCTAACCACGTTAATTGGTCTCATTAAACAACACCCTTGAGACTCGGTACCCCACCACCCTTAACCTCAATTGCCTGCCCCATGGCTAACCCCAGGGCCTTAAATATTGACTCAGCCACGTGGTGGCTGTTCTCGCCGTAAAGCACGTTAACATGTATAGTCGCCCTTAATGAGGAGGCTAGGCTCCTTATGAAGTGCGGTATCATTTCCGTGGACATGTCACCAACGAACTCCCTGTTAAATGAACCCTTGAAGGTGAAGTAAACCCTACCACCCAGATCCACTGAGGCCAGAGACAGTGCATCATCCATGGGCACTATTGCCCAGCCGAACCTGGCTATGCCAACCCTATCACCAAGCGCCTTGTCTATGGCTGAACCAAGCACTATGGCCACATCCTCAGCCACGTGGTGGTCATCAAACCCCCTTAGGTCCACTGCCTTAACAACCCCCGACGCACCCATGTAGAATATGAACGTCTCAACCATGTGGTTCAGGAACTTGACCGGGGTCTCAACCTTAACCTCACCCGGCTCCAGGTTCAACTCAACCTTAATCTCCGTCTCCCTGGTCCTACGCTCAACACTAGCCCCCCTGGCCACCACACCTCACCCCCTTAACGTACAGTGCGTAGCCGATTATGACCCCATCAAACCCAAGCCTCCACAGCTCCTCAACGTCACTGCAGTTGGAGACTCCGCCGGCGTAGTAAACCTCCTTACCAATCCCCTTGAGCACCTTAACCAGCTCCGGGTTAACCCTAGGCCCCATTCCAGTGCCCTCAACGGACACGTTTGTGTAAACCACCGCACCAACCCTGGGTAATTCATTAATGGCGTCGGTTATTCTCTTGGCCCTAAACCTCCAACCCCTCGTCACAAGCCATTCCCCATCGGCGTCCAGGGATACGCCAACCTTATCCTCACCCAGCTCCTTAACCATTGCCAACAGCTCCTTGGGCTCCTCCACAGCGATTGTACCAACTATGACCCTTGAGCAGTATCTTAGAAGCAGCTCTGCGTCCTCAATCCCCCTAACCCCACCACCAACCTGACACCTACCCCCCATTGCCGAGCCCACCCTGGCTATTGAATCCACGTTGACCGGCCTACCCAGCTCGGCCCCATCCAGGTCAACAACGTGGACCAGTGGATACCCCTTAACCAGGTTGAGGGCCTCAGTCAGGTTGAGCCTAACCAGTTCACTGCCCCTAACACCTCTCACCCTCTTAACCACTAGGCCTCCGCTTAGGTCTATTGATGGGATGACTAGGCCCATTAGGGTATCACCTTCTCTATACTCAGGATAAGTATGTCCTTGGCCCCAGCCTTCTTCAATAGGGGTAGTAGGTCTGGGATTGAGTCCTCCGGGACCACTGAAATAACCTCCTTCATGGGCCTACCTGAGGCTACGTCAGCCACCGTGGGCCCCTCCATGGCTGGGAGTACCTTAAGCACTTCGGCTAGGCTTGGCTCAGGCACGTTCATTAGTATGAGCTTCCTGCCGTTTGACGATAAGGCACCCCTCGCCAGCACTAGGAACTTCTCCACGAACTCCCTCTGATCCCCATTAAGCTCCCTGGGCGTTATTAAGACGGCCTCGCTCTCCATGATGACCCCTATGGGCTTGAGACCGTGTAGCCTCAGTGTGGTGCCAGTCGACATGACGTCCACTATGCAGTCGGCCACGTTGAGCATCGGCATGACCTCGGCGCTGCCGGAGATCCTGACGATCTTAACCCTTTTACCAAGCTTACCGAAGTATGATGAAGCTATGTTGACGTATTTTGTAGCCACCCTCACACCATCCTTAACATCATCAATGCTCCTGATCTCGGAGTTCACGGGTGCTGCGGCAACTATCTTACCTTTACCAAAGCCCAGCCTATCGACAACGTTAACCGAGGCGCCACTTTCAATAACGTAGTCTAGGCCCGTTATACCCATTAGCACTGAGCCTGACTCAACCACGCTCGGTATATCCTCCGGCCTGACTCTGACGAGGCTTAGGGATTGCCAATTCGTCGGTATTACAAGGGATCTGTCATCCATGGCCTGGGGCTTGATGCCGATGTAGCTTAGGAAGCCCATTACGGGCTCTACCAGACGCCCCTTGGATGGGATGGCCATTAGGTATGTTGGAGGTTCATCATCGGTTAAGCGGGCTAACTGGAGTATATAAGCGTTACTGGTTAATCAATAGTGCAAGTGGATTAGTAAATAACCTACTATCGGCGGCTTAGGGTTAATTCAAGGTGCTCACCAGCCCTAACCCTCCACCTGGGTGGGACAACCACCGTTGAGCCATACTCCTCAACCACGGCTGGGCCCTCAATAACCTGCCCCACGGGTAAGTCACCACGCCAGTAGACAGGGGCCTCAACCCACTCGTCGAAGAGCACCCTCCTGAAGGACCTTGGCTTAGCCTCACCGCCAATCCTCTGTGGCCTGAAGACTGGCTTAACCCTCCTAACAACAGCGAAGACCCTTATGGTTACGACCTCAATGGGCCTGTTAAGCCTAAAGCCGTAGGTGGCCTCATGCCTATCGTTAAAGGCCCTCTCCACATCCTCAAGCCTAGCCGGCCTACCAACCGGTATTGTTAACTCCCAGCCCTGCCCAACGTACCTAACATCAGCATACCTCAGGAAGTAGTCAACCTTACCCAACCTACCCAGTAGCTCACCCTCAAGCCTGCTGAACCCCTCCTCAAGGTCCCTTGGGTACGATAACCTGGCCTCAAACCTAGAATCCGCCATCAATAGGCCTAAGGCGCTGAAGGCACCCGGCTCAGGGGGTATGATAATGGTTCCTATACCTAACTCCTCGGCTATGAATGGGGCGAACTGCGGCCCAGCGCCGCCAAAGGCCATTAGCGTGAAGTCACCTGGATCCAACCCCCTCTCGACCGTAACAAGCCTAATGGCCCTAGCCATCTCCAGGTTGGCCATCCTAACCGCATCTAGGGCTATGGACACCGGGTCACCTAGCTTAGCGAGGCTCCTCAAGGCCAAATCCCTGTTGAGCCTCATACCACCGCCGAGTAGGTAATCCCCAATCCTACCTAGGGCTAGGTTCGCATCGGTTAATGTTGGCTCAACCCCACCCCTACCATAGCATGCTGGACCTGGCTCGGCCCCAGAGCTCACTGGGCCAACCCTAAGGGCTCCAGCCTCATCACGCCAAATAATGGTCCCACCACCAGAGGACACCTCGGCTAGGTCTATGAAGGGGAATCTGACTGGGTAGCCTGAACCCTTAATCAACCTGCCGTGGTGAACCTCACCCCCAACCTCATACTCCGTGGTTACCTCGGGTTCGTGGTTGACTATTGATGATGCCTTGGCCGTTGTGCCACCCATGTCGAAGCCTATGACGTTGCTTACCCCAATCACCCTGGAGAACTCGGCTACAGCTATGGCTCCTGCGGCTGGGCCAGACTCAATGAGTTGCACTGGCCTCTCCACAGCCTCCTCAACATCCACCAGGCCACCTGCACTGGACATTATGAAGAACCTACCTACGCCAATTTCCCCAAGCCCCCTTGAGAACCTGGCCACGTAGTCGCTGACTATGGGCATTAAAGCCGCATTCACAACGGCTGTTGACGTCCTCTCGTACTCACGGGGCTCTGGGGCAATCCTGCTGGATAGGCTTACGTAGTTGAAGTACCTCTTAAGCACCTCACCTGCATCCTCCTCGTTAACTGGGTTAATGTAGGAGTGGAGGAATGAGATGGCCACGGACTTAACCCCCATTGACCTTGCCTTGGCGGCGTAGTCCTCAACCTCACTTGGGTTAACTCGCCTAATCACGGTTCCATCAGCAGCCACCCTCTCCTCAACCTCGAACCTAAGCTCCCTGGGGACCAGTGGCCTTGGCTTATCGAAGAATAGGTCGTAGAGCCTTGGCCTATTTTGCCTACCAATCTCAATAATGTCCCTAAACCCCCTTGTCGTGAATAAGGCCACTTTAGGTAACTCAAGGCCGACTTGGCCTAGTAGGGCATTGGTCCCTATTGTGGTTGCGTGGAGCACCTCATCAATGCGCTGCCTAATCTCCCTCAACCCCCTCAAAACAGCTACCTCCGGTTCTTTAGGTGTCGTAAGTACTTTAAACGACTCTATGGTTCCATCATCCCTAAGCACCACGAAATCCGTGAAGGTGCCACCAACATCAACAGCTACCGTAACCATTATGAACCGCGTGGTGATTCCTCTATAAAAGTATTGAGAGCTGCTGAACTTAAGATTCAATGGTATTGCGTAGAGGAAACCCAAGGTCATTAAGATAAGGAATTTAAGGAAGATGCGTGGATTGCTAGCTTTAGTGAGTATACCATGGGGCATAGGTTCAGTATTATAGTCCCAGGCCTACCAGCATATATGAGTCTTGGCTTCCTGGGCTTCTGCAATGTCACCTTAATTGAAGCTGATTCAAGATACCTAATCTTTGACCCAGGGCACTTCGGTAATAGGGAGTACTTGCTGAGGGGATTAGGCTCCATCGGGTTAAGGATAGACGATATAGACTATGTGATACTATCTCACCTTCATTACGACCATGCATTAAATTCGCTGCTCTTCAAGAGGGCCAAGGTAGTTTTATCCAGGAGAGAGAGGGAGTACGCCTTAAGCCAGGTTAATGACCCATATGTTGCCGACTTCCTGCTTAAACTACTTGATGGAAGGCTTATCCTAGTTAATGAAGGTGATGAAATGCTGGGTATAAGGTTCATTGAACTGCCTGGGCATACTGGAGGTTCTATGGGTGCGCTACTCGATGACGGTACCGCCTTAGTTGGCGATGCAATAAAGTACATTGATGATGCCGTGAAAGGAAGAACCTCCTTTGCATACTACAACATTAATACCGCTAACGAGAGTATACTCAAGGCGTTGAGGGTTGCCAAAACGGTTATTCCAGGTCACGATACCCCATTCCAAATGTCTAATGGTAAGGTGAAGCCCATTGAGGGTCAAAGGAAGGTTGTAATGTACCTTAAAGGCAACGTGGACGTTGATATTTTAAGGGTTTAAGCTATGTCACTGAATAATTCCCCTAAGTTAAACCTTAACTTAGCCTTAATGCCGAGACCGTGAATCACTGACCATAGGGTTGCACTATTGCTACTTATCACAGGCTTCTTAACAACCCTCTCCACCTGGTTAATTACCTCGAAGGTCCTCCAATTAGTGCAAGATATGAATAGTGCATCGAAATTCTCCTTAACTTGCTGCGCAGCCTTAACCGCCGACTCATAGGCGGTTCTTGGGTTAAGGGCACCTATCACCGTGTTATCAACTATGCCCAAACCCTTGATATCAACCACCCTAATCCCATTAGCCTCAAGGAACTCCTTCTCCTTAATGTTCAACTCCTCTATGTAAGGTGTAACCACTAGGACGCTGCGTGCATTAACATGCCTAAGCGCCTCTAATACGGCCCCAGCCGTGGCCACTGCCTTCACCCCGGTTACATTCTCAATCCTCTGCTTAACCTCTTCATGATGCCTAGGCCCCTTGAATAGGCTACCGGTTGTGCAGGCGTAGGCTATTATATCCACGTTAGCCGTCCCCAACTCCATGGCAGCCCTCTCCGTCTCCCTCTCCATTTCCTCGAGTCCCTTTAAATTAACCTCCCTTAGTGTTATCCTGGAGCTGTGTATGGTTACCTCAGGTTCTTCAAAGGCATTGTTAAACTCCCTCTCCACAGTAGTATTTGAGGAGGGTATTATCGCACCCACTTTTACCCAACTCATTAGCCACTTTACATAAACACATATATATAAGCATTATGCTTAAATTTTATTTCTCAATTAATTGTCAAATGTGATAATACTTATAAAGGATACTGAATAGCAGAGGTGGGAGGTGAGTATGGTTTCGGCCAAGACACTTGCATTAATAAGCACTAGTGTGGGTATAGCGTTCGAGTGGTATGATTTCTTTCTATATGGCCTATTATCAACCTATATAGCTGGACTCTTCTTCCCATCTAAAGTAGCAATATTATCACTACTATGGTACTACCTGGTGTTCCTAATAGGCTTCCTGGGAAGACCCCTAGGTGGTGTTATATTTGGGCGTATAGGGGATAAGATTGGGAGGATATATGCATTGTACTTCACGCTGTTATTCGCAGGCGTCTCCTCCCTTGTGGTAGCCTTCTTACCCACGTATTATCAAATAGGACTCGCCGCCCCCATTATCCTAGCAGCCATGAGGTTCCTGGATGGTGTAGCCTTAGGTGGTGAGTGGGGTGGATCCTTCTCACTAACCTCCGAGTACATAAACCCGAATAGGAGGGGACTTTACTCGGGTATTCTACAATCCACTGTTTCAATCGCATCATTACTCATAAGCGCATTAATCCTACTATTAACGTACATACTAGGCTCCACCGGGTTTGAGGAAATCGGCTGGAGGATACTCTTCGGCATTGGGTTTGTGATAGCCATACTGGGTGTTATAGTTAGGTTGAGGGTTGAGGATTCGCCTGTGTTTAGGGAGCTACGGAGTAGGGGTCAGGTCGTTAAAAGCCCGGTCATAGAGGCCCTTAGAAGGCACTGGAGGTTGATATTAATAGGCATATTCCTAGTTGGCGTATTCAACGGTGTCTGGTACTACGTTAACTACGTGTTCTCGCTCTCCTACGCCACGACATTGGCTAAGGAGTTTAGTAAACCCTTCGTATCAAAGACGGTGACGGATCTGGGCATATTGATAGTGTCCATAATAGGTATCTTCGCCTCAATCCTCTTCGGCTACTTATCCGATGTATTCGGTAGGAGACCCCAGATGATTGCGGATGCAGTCTTTGGGATAGTGTTCTCAGCACCATACTTCCTAATGCTCACCAGCGGCAATCCAACGTTAGTAGTAGCCGCTATAGTGATTGGTGGGTTATTCGTCTACTACCTGGCTGGTGCAATGACGCCGATAGTGCTTGTTGAAATGTTCCCACCGCAGGTTAGGTATACTGGCATTTCACTGGCTTACCAATTGGGTGTGGGTATCCTTGGTGGGTCAACCCCCTTAATAATGACGTACCTAATAGCGGTAACACATAACATATACGCACCAATCTACTTCATGGCGGGTACAGGCGTTTTAGTGCTGGCCATGGTGCTGCTGGTTGGTGAAACTAAGGGTAAGTTGTATGCCGGTGAGGAAATTTTAACAAAGCAATAATCTACGCCATGATAAGCCAGTTAATTAATGTGCTTAAAACATTAAGCTAGTATTTTAGATACGAAGAAGCCTTCACCGCCATGTACGTGGGGCATTACCCTACCCACTGATTGTGATAATGGGTAATTCCCATACCCATCACTCAAACCCCCAACATCAGGCTTAACCAGCTTAACACCCAACACCTCAGTTAACCTGCCCACAACCTCCTCACCCTCCTCCGGTAGTATTGAGCATGTTGCGTAAACCACCTCAACACCCCTAAACTGGCTAACCAGGTTTGAGAGTATTGAGTATTGGGTTGCCGACTGATGATTAACCAAGCCTGGCCTACGATCCAATATCAACTTAACGCCCGGGTCCTTGGACACTGCCCCACTTGAAGTGCAGGGTGCATCAATGAGCACCTTATTGATTTCACCGCCCTTGAGCTTAATGAGCCTTGAGTCGGAGCGCACAATGTGAACCCTAGACTCATTGACGTTCATAAGCCTCATTAAGCGCCTCATCTTACTGAGCCTACCCTCAGAGATGTCAACAGCAACAACCTCAGCCCTACCCTCAGTCAACTGCATTATTAAACTGGTCTTCATGCCTGGGGCGGCGCAGGCGTCGAGAATTACGTCGCCGGGCTCTGGCTTCAGGTTAAGCACAACCAGGGCTGACGCCAAGTCCTGGGGCACCACAAGCCCCTGCCTGAACAGCCTTAGGTAGCCCAGCGGCTTCCTGTAACCCTCAACCATGAGCATGAAGGGGTATTGCCTGTTTTGCCTAAACTCAACACCCTCATCCTCAAGGAGCCTAATGGCCCTGTCTAAGTCAATTTTCAAGGTATTGACCCTCAGCCAAGTGACTCTCCTATTTAGGTGGCTTAGATAGGCCTCAAGTTCACTAATGTTCATGCCCTTACTCAACTCCTCAACTATGAACCTTGGGAATGAGTACCTTATGGATAGGTACGTTAAGGGATCCTTATCCCTAATCTCAAGTAGCCTACCCTCAACCTCCTCCACAGTGGCCCTAACCTTCCTCCTAAGCCTCCTAGAGTAGTGGCCATTGGTGTTTAACATAAGCCAAGCCTTAACCATAGCCTTCCTTGATGTTGAGCCCAGTAGTTGCCTAGCCATGAAGGATAGGTAGGCGTAATTCCTAACAACGTCACTGACGGCGTTGTAGTAGACCCTCAATGGGGCCCTCAACCTATGCCTAAACCTGGCGTAGTGGAAGGCCTTATCCATGGAGACTAACCTATCCTCAATAATGTACATGACCTCCGAGGCAAGGTCAACGAAGTCATCGCCAAGCTCAATGGCCATTACTTGAAGGTTGTTAACTCAGTTAAATTAAGCTAACTCCCTTAACCAACACGCAATGAACCGTTGAGTAATGAAGGCTTCCTAAACCATCCTTAATAATTAGTGGGAAAAACTGTATTTAACTATATTATAAGTTAATATTAAATCATTTGAATATCTCCTTAACCTCGTCTGAGACGTAGCCACCCCTCCATATTGAGCCCTTGAGGTGCGGTTGGTATTTGGGTATGACCCAGTATACCATGAGCGGCGTGTATATTAGGCCTGACAGTATGAAGGCTAATATCCAGGCGTTGTTGAAGAATACGGCGTGGTATGGTATAGGTGCGTATATTATGAAGGTGACCACGGCGAAGGTTATGAAGGCCGCTGGGTTAATGCCCATCCAATACCTAAACCTGCCCCTGCTCAGGAAGACATCCCTCAGCTCAAACTTAAACCTCCTGATTAGGGCGTAGTCAAATATTATGATGCCCTCCACCGAGCCCAATAAGCCACCGTAGGTCAGTAGCCAATTGTACAGGTAGCCGTAGGCTGAGCCGTAGAAGGTCCAGGCGCCTAGGGCAACGGCCACAGCCACGACTATTAGGACGCCCCTGAACCACGTTATGTACCTGGGCAGCGTGTTTGCGAAGTCGTAGGCTGGGCCAACTGTGTTTGCGAAGACGTTGACCGCGAAGGTGGCTAGGAGGAAGAGTAGGTTAACGGTGACGCCGGCAATAGGCCCCATGTAGAGTGTCGCCAGCAGTATTGGGTCCCATATTGGGTGACCGGTTATCCTCATAACAGCCCCGGTGGTCATTGTACCAAGCACGGCGACCGCAAGCATCATGAATGGCATTGGGATTTGGCCAGCTGTCTGGGCTAGTTGGCTCTTGGCGAACCTGGTGTAATCGGGCATTGAGAGCGCCATGGTTGCCCAGTAGGCTATGTTGGCGTTTAGGAACGCCAACCAAGCCATCCAGTAGGTTGAGCCGCTTAGGCTGCTGTGTATCGCGAAGATACTCCCATAGCCCCAGTGGGTTAGTGACATGAAGTGCAGCCATAGGGCCAGGAACCCGGCTAGTATCAGTGGTGCCGATAACCTGGCGAACCACTTTAAGGCTGGTTGGGCATTGGGCACCGGTGAGTGGTATAGTAAGGCCAGTTGGAGGAGTATTATCAAAACGAAGGTAACCCAGAAGACTTGCGGGAAGGCTAGGCTTATGGTGAAGGGTGATGCAATTCCCCTAGCCACCAGGGACTCTAAGGCTGGTAGTTTACCGCTTAGTATTGCGTATATGCCCACGGCCGCCTCCGTCATTATGTAGGTTTCAATGCCCCACCAACCAGCACCTATGATCGCCCTGATCCAACTAGGGAAGATTGCACCGTAGACGCCCCACCTGGTCCTCGTTAAGACTGGTTCAGGTATGCCGTACCTTGCACCACCGTGGGATTGGATTATCATGGGCACTAGGACTATTAGGTTGCCTAGGAAGACCACCATTATTGATTCAAGTGTCCCTAGGCCAAAGGATAGGCCAACGCTTGCCAATGACCAGCTTGGCACTATGAAGGCCATGCTGAACCATATTGCCGCATACGTGTACCAGTCCCAGGTCCTCCTGCCTATTGGCGTTGGGTGTAGGTCTCTGTTCCAAAGGTACTTCTCCTCGGGGAAGGAGACCGTTAACTCTAATTGACCCCTCTCTTTATTGTAAATCACCGTGGATTGGGTGTTTATGGTTTCCCCCACGGACGCCCTCGACCCGTCTACCAGTCCCCATTTAAACTTAACCCTTCCGTTAACTGGTTATACCAGGATGAGTAACTCATGGTGCCCCTCTACTCACTGATTCAAGCATCCTCTTCAACCTGGCCTCAATGGCGCCTAGTATGGCCAGGTACTCGGCTGGGTTAACGTACTCCAGCTGCGTCTTATCCAGGGGACACCTGTAGTCGTACATTAGGGCATCGTCCTCGCTGTACCTCTTGAAGCACCTTGGGCATATGTAAACCGTGGTGCTGGTTAATTGACGCATCAAGGCGTCTATCTTATCCAGGACTCCACTTATCAGATTAACCATGAACCTCCTAATATCCTCATCCTTTATGGACCAGGACTGCTCAAGCTTACCCGCAGACTCACTGAACTCCTCAATAACGGAGGCCAGCCTCATGTTGTAGAGGGCCTGCAGAACCCTCCTAACGTCAATGGCGTTGTAGCCGACTATCGAAGTCAACTTATCATCAGTCATAACCTCCCCCCTACTAAGCAGGGTGTTCAATATGGCGACGGCCAACTTACCCAACTCATCATCACCAAACTCAATGAGAACCCTCCTGTAAACGTACCTCCTAACCAACTCAATGTAAGGCTGCATTAACCAACCCCCTCAAGCCAGCATTATTAACACTACCGCTAGGTAAG
>OGCG01000191.1_pt1 | contig 41932 bp, 42 predicted proteins | sample 1570061 | NCBI WGS metagenome assembly OGCG01 (sample SAMN06268698, study PRJEB24515) | hot springs metagenome | isolation source: Joseph's Coat, Yellowstone National Park, Washington, USA | place: USA:Joseph's Coat, Yellowstone National Park, Washington, USA
GATCGCGAACTCCGCTACAGTCAGAAACGAAAAAAGTATAGCTCTTAACGGAGAGTTTTTAGTTTTTATTATCTCCTTTGCTCTAAAGTAGGCGCGTTCTATTTCAGGATAATTCTGAAGTTTTTCGAATATTAGTCTCTCTAACCTGTTCTTCTTGCCCCCCGCAGTTCCGGCGAAATAGCCTATTACCGTAAGCCAGAACAGGATGTTGGCGAGGGCTACTAACGTGAAGATAACGTCGAGAGGTTTGGGTTGCACGATTAATAGGAGCAGGTACATAAGGGAGCCGATCACTACGTCGTAAAAGGCCGAAACAGTACTGATAGCGAACGCTTCATCCAGCTTCAGTTTTACGGATTTGCTGTAAACTACCGCTCTCGTCAAATCGCCGCCCAAAGCTCCAGGGATCACCAACCCGACGGCGTTTCCGAGGAGCCTCGCCTTGAAAGCCACGGAGTACGGAACCTTAGCCAGGAGAGCGTCCCTCACTGAGGCAACGGCGTTGGATGCCAGGTAAGCCAAGAAGAATGACAATGTAAAGTAAGGCGAGAGGTGTAAGAGGGTAGTAATCGGATCGACCTTGAAAAGCAACGAGTAAGCTATGACGATTAAGGGCGGTAGGGCCGCGCCGACTACGAGCTTTTTATCCGTCATGATTCAGTACCTTCTCCTTTCGAAACATCCTTCAGGATAACAAATTTTTACGTAAGAGGTCCCCGTAGTTATCTGGAGGGCTTCAGTCCTCCCCTCAATCCTCCTGATCTCGCATGACCCTGGCCTTATCTCGCCCCTTAAGTAGGGGAATTCGCGGAGCCCACAACTCCTGCACTTTGGGTTCCTGCTCAGCTCCACTCTCGTTAACCTGAGGTCGTCTAGCTCTACTAGGATCAGTTCGTCTTTCACTCTGCCTCGCAGGTAATTCAAGAACAGTTGAACCTGCAGGCTCGCCGCGACGGTGGGCGCTAAGACGGTGGTCCCTACGACGTCGCACGCGTTCCTATCGTCCCCGTCATAGTTCAGGAAACACGATAAGCACGACGTCGCACCCGGAACTACGGCCTTAACCGTGATGTACTCGCCCGACACCCCCGCGTAGAAAAGCGGTTTTCCCAGCTTGACGCAGGCGTCGTTTAGGAGGAGCCTGGCGTAAAGGCTGTCCAACCCGTCAAATACCACGTCAGCGAAACCAACGTACTTTTCCACGTTGGAGGGGTCAATTACGTCGTGGTACGCGACGACCTCCACGTCTGGGTTCACGCTCTTCAGGCGTTCTTTGCAAGCGTCAACCTTTGGCCTCCCCAAGTCCTCAACGCCGAACATGTGAGCGGTCGAGAGGTTGGCCTCCTCTACCACGTCCGCGTCGATTACGACAAGCTTACCGATCCCCAGCCTGGCCAGAGCCTCGGCTATGGAGGACCCCAAGGCTCCGCAGCCCACCACCAGGGCTGTAGTGGCTCTTACCTCGTCAAATACCGTCTTGCCGATAGTCAGTATTTCCCTTAAATACCGTTCCACGTGATCTGCACAAAGCTTATAATTAAATCTCTGATTCTACACGGGGGTTTGGTATTGTTCCAATGGGGAACGAAGGAGGGAGGAATGATGCAACGCCAATATTAACACTCGAGGAGTTGAACAGGTTACGGGAGATAGCCGAGAACGCGAGGAAGAACGTAATAAAGATGCTATTCTATGACCAAACGCTTCACGTAGGGTCGTCATTGAGCAGTATCGAAATCATAACTCTACTGATGTTCAAGTACCTAAGGTTCGGAAGGGATCCATTAAACAGGGATTACTTCATCCTAAGTAAAGGTCACGCGGCCCCAGCCCTATACGCAGTCATGGCCGAAAAGGGATTCATACCGGAGGACGAACTATGGAAAATCCAAGACATATCCAGCATACTTCAAGGACACCCTGAGATCTTCATTCCGGGAGTAGACATGGCCACTGGAAGCCTGGGCCAAGGGCTGAGCTTCGGAATAGGAATAGCCACAGGCATCAAGATGAGGGGAGGAACGGGAAGGGTCTTTGTGGACATGGGGGACGGCGAGCACGACGAGGGCGAGGTTTGGGAGGCGATAACCCACGCAGTGACGAGGAAGCTCGACAACCTGATAGCGATCGTGGAAGTCAACAACTTCCAGCTAGACGACAGCGTCGACAACGTCAAGCCCAAGGGTTACCTGCCTAAGGTTTATGAGGCCGTCGGTTGGGCCGTTTTCGAGGCTGACGGTCACGACTTCGTCAGCCTGTCCGAAGCCCTAGAGGAGGCCCTAAAAGCAAAGAGGCCGAGCGTGATATTCGCTAGGACTGTTAGGGGGAAAGGCTTCCCCCCGATAGAGAACACCAGGAAACAGAGGTCGAGCCCCGATGACGCAAGGAAGCATCTTATCAATGCGTGAGACCCTGGGTAGGCTACTGGTCGAGCTAGGCGAGAAAGACAAGGACATAATAGTGATCACTGCCGACGTGGGCGATTCGACCAGGGCGATCTATTTCAAGGAGAAGTACCCCGACCGATACTTCAACGTCGGTATATCGGAACAGGACACGGTGAACTTCGCCGGAGGCCTCTCGATAGCTGGCTACAAGCCAGTGGTAGTCGAGTTCGCGATGTTCCTGATGAGGGCCTGGGAGCAGATAAGGAACAGCATTGCCAGGATGAACCTAGACGTGAAGTTCATAGTTACTCACTCCGGTTACAGCGACCACGCCGACGGTTCCAGTCATCAGGCCCTCGAGGACATAGCCCTGATGAGGGTATTACCGAATATGAAGGTGATAGTGCCCGCGGACCCGGCCGACATCAGGAGGGCCTTGCCGGTAGTAATCGAGGAACTTAAGGGACCGACTTACTTCAGGATCGGTAGAGAATACTCGCCGAACATCACGGAGGGACTAGACTATCAGTTCAAGTTGGGGAAGGGCTACGTACTGAGGGACGGCGACGACGTCGCAATAATGGGGGCGGGAGTAGTGCTCTGGGACGCTCTCAAGGCGGCGGAGGAGCTGAATAAGATGGGCATAAGCGCCGCCGTGATAAACCTTCTTTCCATCAAGCCTATAGATGAACAGCTCATCGAGTACTACGCGAGGAAGACCGGAAGGATAGTGACGATTGAGGAGCACAGCATTTACGGCGGGATCGGTTCCGCTGTCGCCGAGGTCGTTGTCAAGAGATATCCCGTGCCAATGAGGTTCGTAGGGGCCACAACGTTCGGGAGGTCGGCCAGGAGCCAGAGGGAGCTCCTGGACTATTACGGCATAAACTGGAAGAGCGTCGTAAACCAGGCCATGGAGTTAATGAAATGAGCCTGGAGGAACTGAGGGCTCAAATAGACGAGATAGATTATCAGATCCTTTATTTAATTTCTCAAAGGTTTTTGATTTCGAGAAAGATAGCTGAGATTAAGAATAGGTTAGGTTTATCTATTAAGGACGAGGCGAGGGAAGCGGAAGTACTGAGGAACTGGGTCGAGAACTCCAGAAGGCTGGGCGTCCCCGAGGAATTGGCGAGGGAGCTCGTGAACTCCATCCTGTATTACTCTAAGAGGGTTCAGCTTACCAACTCCTCCCCCAAGAGGGTGACTATAGTGGGATACGGAGGCATGGGCAAGGCTTTGGCCAAGCTCCTCACCTTGGCCGAACACAAGGTGGTGATAACGGGCAGGAACTCTGCCAAGGCCGAGGAGGCTGCGAGGGAATCAGGAGGCGTCTACATGCCCCAGAGTGAAGCCCTGGAGTGGGGGGACTACGTGATTTTGGCCCTGCCACCTGAGGCCATCAAGGGAGACTACTTCTCCAGCCTGAAGACCGCATTAAGGGGGAAGACCGTGATGGACATCCTCTCCGTTAAGGGAGACTACTTCGACTACCTCGAGAGGGTCAGCGTTGAGGAATCCTTCAGGTTCGTCTCCACTCATCCTCTCTTCGGTCCCCAATCGAGCCCAATAGGGGAGGAGATAGTAGTCATACCCTCTAAGACTAGCGGGGACATAAGCGACGTTATCGCCTTCTGGAGGTCGGCGGGATTGAACGTCGTCGTCAGCGACCCCGAGAAGCACGATAAGGCTATGGCGGTAGTTCAGGTACTTTCGCACTTCTATTTGCTGGCCTTGAAGGAGGGCTACGATAAGTTAGCGAGGGAATTGGGTGTCGAGAAGGAGGTGGAGGTCATGAGGACTGTGACCTTCAAGGACCTGATGAGGGTCATAAATAGGGTGATCTCTCAGGAGGACGTCGTAATGGAGATCCAAAACGGTAACCCCTACGCTTTTATAGCGAGAAGGATTGGGATAGAAACGATTTCAGAGCTCTTTGCGAGGTTAGGAGGGAATGCTCTTCATCCTCAAGAAGGGAGCAGACTGGTCGACCCTAAAAGAGAAGATAAGCAGTAGTGGGGCCTCATATAGGTACCTCAACCTTTACGGCAAAGAGCTCGTAGTTGCCTGGCCGGATAGCCTAGTCGAGACGGTAGTAGATCCTTCGGTTGAGATGAAAGTGAAGCCCAAAAGGCCATTCCAGCTGGCGAGCAACGAGTGGAAGAGCGACCCAACTATAGTAGACGTTAAGGGTGTCAAGATAGGTGACAGAAAGGTAGTCGTAGCTGCCGGCCCCTGTGCCGTGGAGGACGAGGAGCAGTTGATGACTACGGCGAAGGAGGTCAAGAGGGCTGGTGCCTCCTTGCTCAGGGGAGGAGCCTTCAAGCCGAGAACGAGCCCCTACAGCTTCCAGGGTTTGGGCGTTAAGGGGTTGGAGCTGCTCAGGAGGGCCTCGGACGAAACAGGGCTCCCGGTTGTCACGGAAATAATGGACCAGAGACATATGGAGTACTTCAAGAAGTACGCTGACATGCTCCAGATTGGGGCCAGGAACGCCCAGAACTTCGACTTGCTGAAGGAAGCGGGGAGGTCCGGTATGCCGGTTCTGCTTAAGAGGGGCATGGGCAACACGGTGGAGGAGTGGATATTGACGGCCGAGTATATCCTATTAGAGAACAACGGCTCAGTCGTGCTCTGCGAGAGGGGAATAAGGACGTTCGAGAAGTCGACCAGGTTCACGATCGACATAGGCGGAATGGTGAGCGCGAAGCTACAGACCCACCTCCCGATCTGTGCAGACCCCAGCCACCCCGCAGGAAAGAGGGAGCTAGTTCACTCCTTGGCCTTAGCGGCGGTAGCCGCGGGGGCCGACATGCTGATAGTGGAAGTTCACCCGAGGCCAGAAAAAGCGTTGAGCGACTCGGAGCAACAGCTGACTCCCGAACAGTTCTCACTATTAATGCAGAGGATCAAGGCTCTAGCGGAGGCATTAGGTAGGACGGCATGAGGGAGATCACGCAGACAGTCTGCTGTAACGACGTTAGGTTCGTTGTGGGAAGGAACGCCCTCGAAGTACTCAGGGAGCTGACGGGGAAAATAGCGGTCTTTCACCCTCTTTGGCTCGACCCTACCCCCATAAGGAAGGTCTTGCCCGAGGCGGAGTATTTCCCCGTCGAGGACGGCGAGGGGTTAAAGGACGTGAACAACGTCCTGGTTCTGGCGAAGGAACTCTTCGAGAGGGGTTACGACAGGGGTGATACGATAATAGCTGTCGGCGGAGGGAGCGTGACGGATACTGTTGGCTTCCTCGCGTCGATTTACCTGAGGGGGATAAGGCTGGTTAACGTCCCTACCACCCTACTCGGCATGGTCGACGCGGCAATAGGGGGCAAGACAGGGGTTAACTTCGCAGGGATCAAGAACGTCCTGGGCACTTTCTACCAGCCGAGCCTAATAATTGCGGAGTTATCGTTCTTGGACACCCTTCCCCAGCAGGAGCTAAGGAACGGCTTAAGCGAGGTCATTAAGTACTCCATAGTCCTGGACTCAGCCCTCTACAACATACTGATGGGCAGCAGGGACGAGATAATGAGGAAGGACGACGAGGCCCTGGAGGAGGTCATCATCAGGTCCGCGAGCAACAAGCTCGACGTGGTCGCTCAGGACGAGAGGGAGACTAAGGGGATCAGGATAGTCCTGAACTTCGGCCATACTGTTGGCCACGCCATAGAGTCCGCCACGGACTTCAAGGTTCACCACGGCCTCGCGATCTCCGTCGGTATGACCTGTGAGTCGAAGTTCGCCGAGGAGTTGGGTTACGCGGAGGAAGGCTTGGTAGAGGACACCTTAAGCCTCCTGACCCTTTACGAACTTCCAGTAAACCCTGACCAGCTCGACCCGAGGCCCGACCCCTACAAGGCGTTAAAGGCTTTAGAGAAGGACAAGAAAAGGAGGAGCGACGTTCTCCTCGTCCCGGTTCCCAGGAGGATAGGGGCCTGGACTAAGGCTGAAATACCCGTGGAGACCTTCAAGGGACTAACTGAGCAATGCCTCAGATAGGCTACTCCACCAAGCTCCTGGGAGTTCTAGGGGAGAACATAAGCTACACCCTTTCCCCAGCTATTCACAACTACGTGTTTGAGAGGCTTTCCATAGACGCCGTTTATTTGGCGTTCGACTTGAAGAGGGAGAAGTTCCGCGAGACGATAAGGGGACTACTGAACTTGGCCTACGGCTTCAACGTGACTATCCCCTATAAAGAGGACGTGATCCCCTACTTGAGCGGTCTGTCGGAAGAAGCGAGGAGGGTGGGAGCGGTCAACACCGTGAAGGAGGGATTCGGTCACAACACGGACTACTTCGCCGTGAAGCAATTAGTGAGCGCTGCTGTAGAAGGCCCGAGGGTTTGCACCGTATTCGGAGCCGGGGGTGCGGGTAAGGCTGTAGCCGTTGCCTTAGCGGACCTGGGCTGTGAGGTGCTGATTATTAACAGGACGAGGGAAAGGGCGTTAGAGCTTGCCACCAGGATCGTCGAGCTGGGAGGCAGGGCTAAGGTCTCCGAGTCATGCCCCGAGGATCAGGACGTGGTAGTCAACGCTACCCCCAACCCCGACATTATCCCGGATCACTGCGTTAAGGGAAGGTTGGCTTTAGATATGGTGTACAAGCCTTTGAGGACGAGCCTAACTGTTAGGGCTGAACGTAAGGGAATGAGGGTGATAAACGGCCTACAAGTCCTAGTTAGGCAGGCCCTGGAAGCGGACAGGATATGGTTCGGCAAAAGCTTATCAGACGAGGAAGTCTTGGAGTACCTCAGTGCCAGGCAACTCGTTCGGTGAGAGGCTGAGAATAACAACGTTCGGCGAAAGCCACGGCCCTTACGTTGGCGTGGTGATAGACGGCCTCCCAGCGGGCTTGCCCCTAAGCAAGGAGGACTTGGAGTTCGAGCTTCAATTCAGGAGACCGGGAAGGCAATACGTTACTGGGAGGAGGGAGAAGGACGAGCCGGAGATAATCAGCGGGATATATGAAGGCAGAACCACCGGTGCCCCCGTTACTGTAATTTTTAAGAACACCGACGTAATATCCTCGTTCTACGAGGAAATTCACTATAAGCCTAGGCCGGGGCACGCGGACCTGCCTTATATTTTGAAGTACGGGTTCGATAACTGGGACTACAGAGGCGGGGGTAGGGCAAGCGCCAGGGAGACAGTCGCTAGGGTCGCGGCCGGGGCGGTCGCAAAGAAGCTGCTTATGATGACGGGGACTTGGATAGCGGGTTACCTTACGGCAATAGGTAGGGTTGACGCTAAGGCGGCGTCCTTCGAGGAGGCCTTGTGCTCCAAGTACTCCCCAGTGAGGGCGCCCAATAAGGAGGCCGAAAGGCTCTATGAGGAGGAGGTCTCCACAGCGTTCAAGGAAGGGGACAGCGTGGGCGGGATAGCTGAGATAATCGTGAGGAACCCCCCGATAGGCCTGGGGGAGCCGGTCTTCGACAAACTGAAAGCGGACCTCGCCAAGGCGTTGCTGTCCATTCCCGCCGTTGTCGGTTTCGAGTACGGTCTGGGGTTCCAGGCTGCGAGGATGAGGGGTAGCGAGGTTAACGATGAGATAGTTTACGAGGGTGGGAGGTTCAGGTGGAGGAAGAATACGGCGGGCGGAATATTAGGGGGGCTTTCGAACGGGGAGGACATAGTCTTAAGGGTTGCCTTCAAGCCCACGAGTTCCATACGTAAGCCCCAGAGGACTGTGGACTTGAGGACTTTACAGCCAGCGGAGCTATCAGTCGTTGGGAGGCACGACCCTTCCGTGGCCATCAGGGGGGTAGCGGTGGCGGAGAGCATGACTGCCCTAGTTCTCGCCGATCACGCGATCAGGGCAGGGGTGATACCTAGCGTTAGGCTCGAGAAGGATCAAGTTGGCCGGATAGAGGAGGAGTGGAAGAGGTACAAGTCGGCATGCTTGCCCTCGGCGGAATCTCAGCAGTGAACGCTTTGGGCTCCTGGTACGGCTCCTCCATAGCGGTCAACCTTAAGGTCAGTGTGAAAATCAGTGAGTGCGACGAATGCGAGCACGGCGATCCCCTGATCAAAGAGGTGGTAAACTTCTTCCGCAAGAATTACGGGATTCCCAACCAGAGGGTTGAAATAAGCTCAGAAATACCCCCTAAGAGCGGGCTCAAGAGCAGCTCCGCGGTATCGACTGCCCTTATCGGGGAGATAGCCGAGAGGTACGGGTTAGAGGTCAACGTCCCGGTGCTTTCGGCGATACTATCCATAAAGGCCGGCGTGAGCCTGACCGGGGCGTTAGACGACGCTACCGCAAGCTATTACGGCGGGCAGTCGTTCACGTACAATAAGGAGCTCAAGATACTGAAGGTCTCGAACCCGCCCGAGGGCAAGGCGGTGATCCTCATGAGGGGCTTCAGACCCAAGCAACCCAGGCTCAGCGAATTCAGGAAATATGAGGCGGAGTTCAGGAGGGCCTTCGAGCTGGCCTATTCGGGTAAGGTCTACGAAGCCATAAGGCTGAACGGCAGGCTCGTAGCTAGGATAATGGGCTACGAGGAGGAGATCCTAGAAAGGGCGGAGAGGTTAGGGGCTCTGGCATCCGGGGTTTCGGGGAACGGTCCCTCACTCTTCGCGATAACGAAGGAAGGAGACGAGGGACCGATAGTTGAGGAGTTCTCGAAGCACGGCGAAGTGAGGGTCGTGGAGCTGGTGAGCCATGGAGGTCTCGGTAGGACCTTCAAGGGTTGAGGGAAGGGTAGAGGCGCCTCCCTCGAAGAGCTGGGGTATCAGGACGATCTTTTATTCCTTAATCAACAGGGTGACGTTGAGCGAGGTTCCTAACTCCGACGACATCGCGGCAGCGATAAACGCGGTCAAGGCTCTGGGAGTCAAGGTAGAGGACGGCAGCTTCGAATTTGAGGAGCCTTCGAGCAGGGGGTACGCCTTCGTAGGGGGCTCCGCAACCACTCTGAGGATGCTGTTGCCCGTCGCGATGGTCCTGGGAGTAGAGCTGGAGGTGGACGGGGACGAGAGCTTAAGGAGGAGGCCCCTGAACGAGATAGTTAATTTAGCGAGGAGGCACGGCTTGGAAGTCACCTCAGAAAGGTTGCCCCTGAAGATTAAGGGCAAGTTGAAAGAGGAGGAGGTCGAGATATCTGGAGCCGAGTCCAGTCAGTACGTTTCGGGCTTCATGTTCGCGTTCGCGGTTAGGGGTCACGGAAGGATCAGGGTGCTACCGCCCGTATCCTCGAAGAGTTACATAATGATGACGGCCGAGCTGTTGACCTCACAGGGCGTGAGGGTCGAGATCGAGCGGGACGACGTATGGGAGATAACAGTTGCAAGGGGTAACCCGAGGCCTTACGAAGGCAAAGTCAGGGGTGACTTCGCTCTGGCGTCCTTCTACGCCATAGCTAGCTCGGTCACGGGAGGGAGGATCGAGATCTCGGGGCTTTACGACCCGCCGAGTTACTTCGGCGATCACAGCGTGGTTAACCTGATGGCGGAGGCCGGGGTCAAGAGCGCTGTTCGAAACGGGACCTGGATAGCGGAAGGGGAACCCGAGAGGGGCTTGAGGGTTAACGTCGATGACGCCCCCGATTTGGCCGTTTCCATTGCCGCCCTGGCTCCATTCGCCCGAACGGAGACCGTAATCGAGGGTGTAGAGAGGCTCAGGATAAAGGAGAGCGACCGTATAACCACCATAATAAGTACCCTGAAGGCCTTCGGGGGCAGGGCGAGATACGACGGCAGGCTGGTGATAGAGCCGAGCAGGCTGAGGGAAGGAGTGATAGAATGCCCTAACGATCATAGGATAGCTATGCTCGCTGCCGTGCTCGCGCTGACGGCTGGGGGCAAAGTGCTGAAGGCGGAGTGCGTGAATAAGAGTAACCCCAGGTTCTGGGACGACTTGAAGGGCCTCGGGGCCAGGATAACGATTTCGTGACGCTCCCTTCTCGACCTTAGCAAACCTATTATTCGCGTCAACGACCTTAATCTCGCTTTGGTGAAGCTAGTCGTTGCCCTGCCGGTGAGGAGTCTGGAAGACATCAAGTTAGTCCCCACTCTAGACTCTGACCTGGTGGAGCTCAGGCTGGACTACCTGGAGAGGCCGGAGGACTTCGACCCATCCCTAATCGAGGGGGTCAAGGACAGAGTTATCGTAACCGTAAGAGATCCCAGCGAGGGAGGAGTCAAGGGGGTAGATGAAGAGTGGAAGGCCTCACTTTACAAGAAACTTCACGACAGAGGGGTGCTTTACGACGTGGAGGCCAAGTTCTTGAGGAGGAGAAAAGACGTCCCGTTCGAGGGGAAAATAGTGTCTGCCCACTTCTTCGACAGAGTTCCTAGCGTAAAGGAAGTGGAGGAGATCTTCAAGGGCTTCGAGGGAGCCTGGGTCAGGAAACTGGCGGTGACCGCGAGGGAAGGCTACAAGGAGCTTCTGGCCCGCTTCGCCAGGAAGGGTTTCGCCGTCATGCCCATGGGATCGGATCCGATTGAAAGGATAGCCTTCGCCGTACTGGGCTCGGAGCTGATTTACGCGAGCCTCGGTGAGGGCTTAGAAACAGCCCCAGGGCAGATGAGCTACAAGAGGGCCAGGGAGATCTTGTCCTGTCTAGGGCTACGCTGACCTCAGCTAATCGCCTATTACGATCTTGTCGTCCCTAACCTCCACCTTATACACCTTCAGGGGGGACCTGGCAGGTCCCTTAAGGACCCTCCCATCAGTCAGGGAGAACCTGGAGAAGTGACACTGGCATACTAGCTCCTCCCTAATTACGGCACCTACCTTCGAGAGGTCGCACTTGAGGTGGGTGCACCTGGCCGAGAGGGCGTAGTACCTGTTCGCCCCCAAATATATAACGATGACCTCCTGTCCGTGAAAGTCTACCTTGCGGATCTCCCCTGGCCTGAAGTCTTTGGGTATCTCCATTAAGGCAGGTTCGTGAGGTTCAGTCATTGTCCCACGCCTGATAGGCCTTGTAGCCAACGCTTTAACTCTAAAGTATAAGCTCTGTTATCGTATTACCGAGTGCTTAGCTCGCGCAGACTGCACAAATTAGTTGATGGAAATTACATATGACAGACTTAAATAAGAGACGGCGTGAATCCGTATTGATAAATCATGAGTGAACTTCAAATGATAGCCGACCTCTCTGACAAAGTCGATTATAGGATAACTTCGTACGCTTCGTACCCACATGACGTTGAAATAATCGCAATAGTGATGACTAACGTGACTCCGGATGACTCTGTAATAAGCAAGGTAAGCAAATACGGTAACGTAACTAAGGTTTTCAGTTTCATGAACGTGATCAAAGTAAGGGGAAGGGCTAAGGACATAGTTAGGCTTGCCGAGGAACAGTTCGTGTCATATATTATGCTTGACGAAGTCATAACCTCCTGAGATTGCTTAAGCTCAGGGATTGGCAGGAGAAACTGAAGGGTAAGGTCGTAGAGGCCCTCAGGTCAAAAAAGGTCGTATTACTTAACGCACCCACAGGAAGCGGTAAGACGCTCTTTTCCCTTTTGGTCGGATTCGAACTCTTCGATAGGGTAATAGCGGCGGTGAAAACCCACAACGAGTTCTTCCCTTACTACAGGGAAGCGAAGAGGTTGGGAAGGAGGTTCTCCTTCCTCGTTGGTAAGCCTAATGCCTGTCTTTTCGCCTCCAAGGACGTGGACTCGGAGGACATAAAGTGCGGCCTCTGCCCCTTCAGGAGAAGCGTAGAAATAGAAGCTCAGTTGCCTCCGGCCGAGTTCTTGTCTCAGCTCAAGGAGAGGGGAGGAAACGAAGGTTTCTGCCCTTACTATACCCTACAGGACAGCCTCAGCAAGGCCGAGGTCGTGGCGATAACTTACCCTTACCTCCTCGTCCCGTGGTACAGGGCGTCAATTGACGTCCCGCTAGAGGAAAGCCTGGTGGTTATAGATGAGGCTCACAACCTTGATCGGGCGGCCGACCTTACGGAGAGGGTCCTATCCCAAAGGAGCCTGGAGGGTGCCCTGAGGGAGGTATCATCACAGGAGGCAAGGAGTATCCTAGAGTCGATAAGGAAGAGCTTGCAGGGGCTGATCAACCAGGGGGAGAAGTACGTCAGGGTGACGAACGTTTCGCTCGTATCGCAGGACGAACTCCAGGTACTGGCCGACGAGCTGGAGGACCTTAGGGAGAAAATGATCAAGGAGAGGAGAATCAGAAGGTTACACTTAGGCTCCGTAGTTAAGTTCCTGGTGGCCACACGGTCGCCGGACTACGTGATTTACTCCGCCGAGGGCAAGCTGATAGCCAGGTCCTTCGCTCCCCTGTCCGAGTTCAAGGAGATAGTTGAGAAGGCTGGAGGACTCCTGCTCATGTCCGGAACGTTACCGCCTAAGAACTACCTAACGAAAGTCCTGGATTTCGGGGGCAAGGACGTAGTCGAGTTCAACGCCGAGAAGTACGTTAGGCTCAGGAGCTATGAGGCCTTCGATTGCTACCTAGCGATCGATGTCACTTCTAAGTACGAGCTAAGGGAGACAATGGCGAGTAAGTACGCGAGCTACTTGCTCAAGATCTACTACTCAGCGAAGTCCCACGTGTTGGCGGTTTTCCCAAGCTACGAATACATGAACGCGATAACGTCTAAGCTGAAGATCCCGACGTACGTGGAGTCGGAAGAGTCTCCGGTGGAGAGTCTAGCGAAGCTGAACGAGAGGACACTCATATGCGCGGTCTCCAGAGGGAAACTCACCGAGGGGATCGAGCTAGTCGACGAGGAGGGGAGGAGCAGGATAAGCGACGTAGCCGTAGTCGGCATTCCCTACCCCCCAGTGGACGATCTGACTGAAGACTTCTCGAACAGGGCAGGAATTCCCCTTCACGACTTCCTGAGGATCAACGCCTGGATTGCGGTAAGGCAGGCAGTGGGGAGGGCCATCAGGGGACCTGAGGACAGGGCGAACCTCTGGCTTCTTGACAGGAGGTTTGAGGAAATATGGTGGAGGAAAAGCCTTAATTGCCTCAACCCTCGCAGGGTTAGGCTGTGAGGGTGGAGATTTTCACTCACAGGAACTGCGTTGAGTGCAACCTGCTGATAGAGTGGCTCGAGGAGAAGGGCTACCTTCATAAGGTGAAGCTCATTGACACCGAACTCTATCCGTTCTTAGCCTTCGAGAGGGGTGTGATATCCACACCTTCAGTGTTCGTTGACGACAAACTACTCTTCGCCGGCGTGATCGACTACGACGAGCTGGAAAGGCTCTTCAAGGGAGAGAACGTCGTCCTAGAGGTATCGAAGGACGAATTGGTCGCCAAATTCATGGAGGGCATAGTGAACTCCTTCGCGGCCACGGCATATTTATACGTGAATAAGGACTTCGAGGCCATCCTATCGCAGAAGGACTTCGTTTATGCCGTCACGGGGCTGGCTCTATCGCCCAACGCTGAAGACCTATACAATTATCTCAGGAATTACACGCTCAAGACTAAGGACGAGCTATTCGAGAAGTGGAAGGACAGGATGAAGAGAGTGATCGCGACGAACTTCGTGAGGGAGCTCTACTGGCTCTACGGGGATAAGGTACCCATTGAGAAAGCTAAATCCCTTTACCCCTTGGAGGTCTTCTACCACTGGGTTCAGGTCAGGGGAGGGGCGGTCGGCAGAGTTGGCCTAAGGATCCATAGGCTCACTGAAACTGACGTTCTCGAAAGGGTCAAGGAAGTCTACGATTACCTCATGGAGAACTACGACGCCCTGTGGGAGAAGGTCATAAAGGAGCAGAGAGAAATAGAGGCGAAGGAGTGGAAGGTAAGGAGGGAGATCGAGGTCTGACTGCCTTTACTCCTCTATCTTTAATTCGCCGTTCTCTACTCTAACGTTGTATCCCTTAGTTCTGAGAATCGATATGAAGAGGGGAATGAACTCTTCCTTAATGCCAAGCTCGCTTACTGGGATAGCTTTCTTGGCTTGCAGTACTGGCCCCAAAGTTAGCGCTAGGTTATCGAGTGCCTTGATCTCCTCTTTCATGTCCACTAGCTGAAGCGCCTTTTTGATTTCATAAAGCAAGCTGTTAACCGCAGAGAACCTCTTACAGATGGGATCATTACCGTTTAGAAGAGCGATAGCGTCCTTAAGGACGTTGGCGCGTTGTGCGACCTCATCGGCCCTTATCCCCTTGTTTAGCTCTTCCAGTTCTTTGTATTCTTTCGTATATTCATCGCTTAGGACTTTGAGTAGCTTTTTTGCCGACTTTTGAACCGTAACAACCTTCTCATAAGAGAATGGAAGTAGCGCCGCGCGGCTTATGCTATTAAGCAGTTCGTACCTCACTTCGTTGTCAGAAACGGTTTCCAACAAAGCCCTCATATTGTTAGTACACATCCTGATCTCCTGATCGAAGACCTCAGGGTTCAGGGTGTCAACCACATTAGCTAGGCTTAACACGTTATCATAATATTCGTTGTTAGCAACTATTTTGCGTCCTAGGAGCTCTTCTAAGGCCTGATCGATGCTTATGACTGAATTTCTTATGGAAAGTAAGGATTCATTGACTTGCTCGTTTAACTTCTCAATAAAATCGGTCAAAGTTTCGAAATTGAGATCTGTGTCCTTAGGGACTTGAACTGTTCTCGAAACGATGCCCAGCCTTTTGAACTTCGTTACGAAGTTATTGTTCCTCGTCATGACGTCAAACGCTAAGTCGCTGAGGTTCCTAACTATTCCTTTTTTTATTTCTACTAGCTTTTCTTCTATACTTTCTAAACACTTCAGGTCAGGTGCTTCACATGATAAAACTTTGTTGGGCAGATCGATAAGAGACGCCCTTATATTGGAAATCGACTTAGAGTAGAAATCTTCTAAGCCTATTGTTTTTTCTAAAGTTGAGACGCCCTTAATTAGCTTATTGACAATGTTCTGCAAGTCGTTAATTTCCTCGAGAAGTTTTATACGTTTTGAGTAAAACGTTTGTTTCGCCTGTGTTGACTTCCCGAAGTAGAGTGAGACTCCTAATACTCCTACCGTCGCCGGAGGTAATCCGATGCCTAAGTACGTGTAAACCCAACTTAATCCCACGGGGAGAAAGCCGGGCTCGGTCATAAGCCTTGAGAGTACGAATCCTGTTATTGCAACGAGTATTGCCGCCGAGAGTTTGAGCAGGTCTCCTTCAACGTAATTTAAGACCACGAGAGTCGCAGAAGAAAAAGCGACTAAGAGCATCGTCAGGACTAATGGAGTAGTTATAGCCCCTACGCCTTGGAGTCCGTTAGACGAAAGTATCACGACAAAGTAAGAGAGCGGGCTTAGGGGTGCAAGGACCACATGCTTCCATCTTTGCCTGACGTTTAGGGAAGGCGAGAGCAGTCCTAGGACGGACAGCACATACAGGCTCCCCTCTAATTCGCCGAACACGTTCGGGTTCACAGTGAACAGGCCAAGGAGGAACGAAACTCCTGGAGATGGCTGAGATATGTAGTGGAGCGTCTCGAGCCTTTCGTAGAGGACAAAGACAGATATGATGAGAGGCGTCATTCCCCAGGCCAGGACACCCACAGCTCTCGTCCTCACGTACACGTAAATGGGCAGTACAAAGGATAGCACAGTAACAATTGCTAGGGCTATTATCACGTTCACAAGGTTATCCAGCCCGACCCTGTATACGGCGTCCGAGACGATCGCCAAAAAGGACGCCAAATAGAGCGTTACCAGACCTACAGTTACTGGCCCTGGCAAAAGTAATCCTAAGACGAACACTAAGCCCATGCTCAGAAGAGCCAGGTCAAAGTTAAGCGAGTACGTGAACGTAATGTAATACGATATGAATCCTACTAGCGCGCCCACAACGGCTCTCCATACGTACTCTCCTACCAGCTTGTAAAGATCCCGTGATTTCGACATACTCATTCTCTATTCCCTTTGCTCCTTACCAAATATATCAAGTTATTAACTCTATTCGTCCAGTCTAGAACGATTTGCCTCTACGTACGATAATCCTCTTTGTGTTCGTGCTATTTACTGATTACACCTGAAGTATCCCATTACGCGTTATCCGCTGGACTCATTTAAGAGTCCTAACTGAATAGTGAGTGACACGTCGGTCATGACGTGGGTCGTCATGCGTTCGCTTCGACACGATTCAGGACAAAAGAAAGTCTGAAAGACTTAAACAGATAAGCACATATACGAGATAATATTAACTTCTACATAACAACGCGATTGACTGACCATGTACAAGAGGTACGAACTTCCTCCACTCCCCTACAAGGTCGACGCCCTTGAGCCTTACATCAGTAAAGACATCGTAGACGTGCATTACAACGGCCACCACAAGGGTTACGTGAACGGTGCCAACCAGTTCTTAGAGAGGATGGAGAAGGTCATAAAGGGAGAGCTTCAGCCCGGCCAGTACGACGTCCAGGGACTGATGAGGGGGCTGGTGTTCAACATCAACGGCCACAAGCTCCACGCCATTTACTGGCAGAACATGGCCCCGGCAGGAAAAGGAGGGGGGAAGCCCGGCGGGTTGCTCGCCGACCTGATTGATAAGCAGTTCGGCTCATTCGAGAGGTTCAAGCAGGTCTTCACCGAGACCGCCAACTCGTTGCCCGGAACCGGATGGACCGTCCTTTACTACGACACCGAAACCGGGAACCTACAGCTCATGACCATCGAGAACCACTTCATGAACCAAATCATTGAGCTCCCCGTACTGTTAATAGTTGACGAGTTCGAGCACGCCTACTACCTCCAGTACAAGAACAAGAGGGCGGATTACATAAACGCCTGGTGGAACGTAGTTAACTGGGACGACGCCGAGAACAGGTTAAGGAAGTACTACAACAAGTGACCTGCCTGAGAGGAAGAAGCAAAGTTTCTTTTTTCGCCTATCACAGAGCTGTCAATGGTTTCCGTCATCATACTCGCGGGGGGATACGCTACTAGGCTCAGACCGCTGAGCCTCACCAAGCCCAAGGTTCTCCTACCTATCCTCGGAAGACCCCTTCTTGACTACATTCTCGACGAGGTTGAAAGGTTGGAGCCTAAAGGGGTATTCCTCTCGCTGAGGGTTATGGCCAACAAGATAGTCTCGCACGTGACTATGGAGAGGAGGAACGTAGTCACGGTCATAGAAAAGGAGAGGCTAGGGGACGCAGGGCCCCTGAAGCTGATATTCGAGAACTACAAGCTCAACGACGTCACCCTCGTCCTGAACGGCGACGTTTACTTCGAGACTGACCTTAGGGAGGTCGTGAAGTTCCACGAGTCTGAGGGTTGTGACGCGACCGTAGTTGGAAAGGAGGTCGAGGATCCCAGAAGGTTCGGTGTTTTAGTCACCGACGGGATTTACCTTAAAGATATATTCGAGAAACCGAAGATCCCGCCGGGGAACATCGTAAACACGGGGATTTACGTTTTCAAGTCCGCGCTCTTCAAGGAGGTGAACGGTCAGTCCATCGCGCGTAACTTCCTCCCTCACCTGCTTAAGACGAACAGGAGGATATGCGTTTACCGCTACAACGGGATATGGGCCGACATAGGGAAGCCTGAGGATTACCTAGAGCTCAACTTCAGGCTCCTCGTCGAGAAACACCCCAAGGGTTTCGTGAGCGAGAACTCGAGGGTAAGCGAGAGGGCGAGCCTGACGCCCCCCTACTTCATCGGCGAGCGGACTGAAGTCAGGGAAGACTCTGAAGTCTTCAACTCCGTGATTGGGGCCGGTTGTTACCTTGGAGAAGGGTCTAGAGTCCAGGACTCCCTTCTAATGAACGGGGTCAAAGTGGGGAAGTACTCGTTGATCAACTTCTCGATCCTGGGAGACAACGTAACCGTGGGAAAGAGAGCGAGACTAGAGTCCTCCATATTGGGTGACGAGGTCGAGGTCTACGACAACGTCCTACTGAACGAGGGCACGATAGTGTTGCCCAACAAAGAGATAAGCGAGTCAGTATACGATAGGCATAAGATAATTTTGTGATGAGGTTCGTCCCCTGAGCCAGTGATGATCACCACCGGCGCTGACCTTCCAGCTCTTTTCTCGATCACCCTCTCCGTACTACTCTCGCTAGCTATAGTTGGGCAGACCGTCTTGGAAGCCAGGGGGACGGCGAGGCCTCCCTGCAGGGTTAAAGAGGGGGCGAAGGTCAGCGTGATACTCCCGATAAAGGGTCTGGACCCTATGCTCAGGGAGACCTTGAAGTCCCTCATAGATCAGGACTACCGAAACAAAGAGCTAATCGTAGTTCTAGACTCTACGGAGGATCCCGCTTTTCCAATAGTGAGGGAGTTCCCCGTAAGAGTTCTAATAAACAGGAGACCATGCTCGGAGTGCAGCGGGAAAGTCGCCGCCATCCTCACCGCCGTTGAGGAGGCTAAGGGAGATATCTTGGTGTTCGCGGACTCTGACACGGTTTATCCTCAGGGTTGGCTCTCGTGTTTGGTGTCCCTGGTGAGCGAGGACAAGGTCGCTACGACATTTCCCTGGCCATTCCCGGTGAGCCTCACGCTCAGAAACGCCCTACGCTCTGGGTTCTGGACTCTAGGCTTCGAGTCCGTCTTCTCGAGGCCCTCCCGCTTCCTTTGGGGAGGCTCGATGGCCTTCCTAAAGTCCTTCTTCACCGACAACGTCAAGTCCGCGCTCGCAAAAGCCTGGTGTGACGACTGTACCTTGACGGCCCTCGCTAAGGCCAGGGGGATGAGCATAGAGTTCTGCTCTATCATCCCCCAGAATTGGTTCGACGAGAAGGACTTGACTTCGTTCGTCAAGAGGCAGGTGATCACGGTCAGGACGTACAGTCCTAGGGGCTTCAGGTACTTCATGGCCCTCTGGGGCATCATCCTAACGCTCCTCGCGATCTCACCTCTCTACCCTATCACGGCCCTACCTGTTCTAGCTTGGATAGCGAAGAACCTCGTGAGGGCGAGGAGGGCCAAAGGGCCAGTGATTCCGGCCCTCTTCTCGCCGCTGGGTGCAACTACCGCTTTCATAGTAGGGCTACTGACCCTGAGGGAGGATCAAGTGGTCTGGAGGGGCACCAGAATCAGAGTTAAGGTTTGACTTACATAAAACTTCGGATAACTCGAAAATTTAGCTATAAGCAAAAGGTCAAGCGAAGCTAGACGAGTGTAGGAACCTGATGATTAGGCTGGATTCCTCCGCTTATCCTCATCATCTACCCTCAGGTAGGATGATACCCTTTTTCGCGTAGATTTTCCTCGCGACCTCTTCGGCTATTGAGTAAAGTTCAGGGTACATTTCTTTAAGCCCCCTCTCCAACGCCTCCTTCGCCACCCTGCTCATCCTGAAGCCGGGCACCGTCGAGTAGAGGTACTGAAGCAGGAGGAAAGCTGGGTAGCTCCAGACCCCTATCTTGGGGTCCCTGTCGCCGAACCTCTCCATTATCGCCATTACCTTGCCCCTGTCTTCCGCCTGGACTCTAGGCTCTGAGGCGTAGTTGGAAGGCTCCTGAACCTTCTCCCTAGGCTCTACATTCTCCGGTCTAGGGGCTTCAGCGAGGGCTCTAGACTCTGTTGGGTGCTCTAGGGTCTGGACCCTTCCCTCGTCTTTGTTCGGCCTTCCTTCTTCCGCCTTGACCGAAGCCTCTTCCCTCTTTCTTCTCTTTAGAAGCAGCTCGAGGTCGCTCAACCGATAATCACCTTGGCCACGTTCTCGAAGACTGCCTGAAGCTTCGGCCTCTTGGTCTTGAACTCCTCAAGTCTGAGGGCTGGAACCCCGAGTCTAGAGGCTTCAATGAATAGCTTACTCTGCGGTATGGCGATCTCTAGGGACTTTATGCCTTCGACGTTCACGTTCACGGGCTTGTTGGACATGTTAGTGACCGCGTAAGCGACCTTTCCAAGGGAAGCTAACCTCTCCCCCAAGTTCTTTGTAACATTGATCGCCAGAGGGTGGGGCGTAATAGGCGTCAGGATCCTGTCGCCGGCGATCATTGCGGCGACGGCCAACGTGCCCAAATTAGGAGGCGTGTCGATCACCGTGATATCGAACCCCTTAGCGATCTCCTTTAGGCCTTGGGCAACCGCCTCAACGTCGCCGCTCAGCTCCAGGTTCAGTAAGCCCACGTGAGCGGGGAAGAACTCGATGTTGAATATGTTGACGCTCTTCTCACCGAGCTTGAGCTCCTTCTTGTCCCTCCTGATGCCGAAAGAAGCCGTGCTCCCGCCCTCGGGATCCAGGTCTATCAACGCCACGTTTGACCTTTGAGCTAGTAAATAGGCCAGGTTGACCGAGGTTGTGGTCTTACCTACCCCTCCCTTCTGGTTAACTACCGTTATAATCACGGTCTAGAGTCTTGCCTCGAGAACCTCAAATTAAGACTCTTCCCCGGTAATACTAAGCCTCCATCAAATCCAGGACGTGCAAAGCCCTCAGTCCTTTCCTCAGGAAGTTCAGGGTACACACCGGGTTCGTCGATATCACGGCCTCAGCCCCGGTCTTGGCTATCATGTTCTTCTTCACCTCCGAAACGGCCTCCGAGACGTCATCGTTGAGGATGAACGAGTACCCCCCGGCCCCGCACTCGTAGTTGGGCTCCTCCATCTCGACCACCTTGGCGCCGAGCATCCTGAGCACCTCCCTGGTGTACTTCCCCAAGCCGAAGTGGCTGGCGTGGCAGGAGTCGTGAACCGTGACGAGCTCCGCCCTCCCCTTCACAGGGAGGCCCCTCTTCACGACGAACTCGGCGAAGTCGTACGCCTCCAGCCCCTCTTCCTTTAGCCTGGCCACGCAGTTGCTGGAAAGACCCACTATGGGCCTGCCCTTGACTCTCTCCTTGAGTCTCTCGACCGCCTTCTTCGCTCCCTCCTCGTTCCCCGAATGGAGGTGAGCGAGCCCGCAACAGCCGTTAACTACTTCGGTCTTGATCCCGACCGCCCTGAAGTACTTTACGGCCTTCTCCACCAGGCCCCTAAATAGGACGGAGGTAATGCAACCGGGGAATATCACTACCTCCGCCCCCTCATCCTCATGGGTTAAGGGCTCTCTAGGCTCAGGAAGGTAGGGTCTAGACCTCCTCAGAACCCTGAGGGTTAGGGAGAGAAGCTTGGGCGACTCCACCACACTTGAGACGTCGAGTTTCCTTACCCTCCTTATGGCCTCCACGTAGATCTTCGAGTAGTTCACGCCGCTCGGACAGGCGAGTTCGCACCTCCTGCAGAAGAGGCATGAGGCGAATACCTCTAGACTCTTCCCCTCCCTGAACGCGAGTATTCTTCCCCTAGGCGAGAAGAGCTCGTTCCTCGTAACGTTGTAAGTGGGGCACGACTCGAGGCAGAAGCCGCAATGGACGCACTTGAGCGCCTCCTTTTCAGCTTCCTCAAGCGTCAAGGCCGTTACCCACGCTATGAGGCCAACGATAATAAGGGTTGGGGTGCTTATACGGATATCGTTCCGTCCACTCCCTTTAGTCAGCCTCCCAAAGCTTCGTTAAGACCTCGCTCGCCGGTCTACAGTCTTCCCTCTGCACCAACTTGCACGGGTTCATCAGGTAGTCCGGGTCGAACGCCTCCTTTATCCTCCTGAAGACCTTCAGCTCTTCCTCAGTGTAGTAACGTCTCATGAAGCCCACCTTCTCTATCCCGATCCCGTGCTCCCCTGAGGGGACTCCACCCAGCTCTATCACGACCTTCTCAACCTCAACCCCGGCTGCTACGGCCCTCTCCATACTCTCCCTGTTATTCGGGTCGAAGGGGATAAGCGGGTGGAGGTTGCCGTCCCCCGCGTGGAAGACGTTAGCTATGTAAACGCCGTGCTTCCTAGCTATCTCCCTAATCTTCAGCAGGGCCTCGGATAAATCCCTTCTGAGAACGTTACAGTCCAAGGTTATGTAAGCCGGGAAGATGTAAGCCATGGCAGGGAAGGCTCCCCTTCTGGCTGCCCAGAGTCTAGACTCCTCTTCCTTGTCCTTAGGCACTATCACTTCCGCATCAAGCTCCTCGAGCACCTGAAGGACGACTCTTTCGTCCCTCCTTATCTCCTCCGGGATCCCCTCGAGCTCTATTAGGAGCAAAGCCTCGGTCTCTGGGATCCCCGCCCTGAACCTGCTCCTCTCCACAGCCCTAATGGAGTACCTGTCCATAAGCTCGAGCCCGCTCGGGTTGACCCCCCTGTTGAAGATCTCCACTATCGCCCTACTCGCCTTCTCTAAGCTGTCGAAAAGGGCTGCCAAGGTCTTCGTGGTTTCGGGCCTCCTGAAGGTCCTGAGCCTGGCCCTAAGTATCACTCCTAGGGTGCCCTCGGCCCCCACGAATATGGACTTGTGATTCAGCAGGGGAGAAGTCCTTATTTCCTCGACGCTACCGTCCGGGAGCAAAACCCTAAGGCCAAGGACGCTGTTGTAAGTGGGACCGTACTTCACTACCCTTATCCCTCCGGAGTCGTGGGAGACGTTCCCTCCGATGCTCGAGACCTGGTAACTCGAGGGGTCGGGGGCGTAGAACAGGTGGGTCGGTAAGCTCTTGCTCACCGAGAAGTTGGCTATCCCTGGGCCCACCTCCACTTCGAAGCCCTCAACGGAGTGAACCCTGTTGAGCCTGGCAAGGGACACCACTACCTCGTCGTCCAACGGGGTCGAGGCACCGCTCAGGCTCGTGCCGCTCCCCCTAACTATGAACCTCTCCTTTCGCTTCAACAGCAGCCTCACAACCCTTATGGCCTCCTCCTCAGAGCCTGGCAGGACCACTAGGGAGGGGGAGCCCTTATGAAGCAGGAAGGCGTCGTGCGAGTAGAGAGTGGCTGCCTCCCCCGAGATCACCCACTCCTTCCCGACTATCTCCTGTAACTCCCTGAGTAGCGACAAGCCTCCCTCACGTTTCACATCCGGAATAATAACATGTTGGTGCTTCTCACCTCTAAGCTTTCAAACAGGAAGAAGCCGTCAATCCTGGGAAACGGTCTAATAACGCTTTAGAACTCCTAAAGTCGACTTTAACCAGGTGGAGTGCGAGAGGCCCAGGAACCTGAAGGAGTTGATAGCGACCGTTTTGTCCCACGAGAGCGTTCACTTCGTGGGATTCGGGAGGCACTTAATAACCGAGCACGAGGGGCACTGCGTTAGCCTCTCCGAGTTCAACAGGGTACTGGAGGTCTCCAACTCCGACCTTTACGTTACCGTTGAGCCAGGAGCCCCCGTAAACGAGGTCAAAGAAGTTTTGAGGACCAGGAACCTCTTCCTCCCCGTTCATCACGACGGCTCGATAGGGGGCCTCCTGGGGCTCAACCTGCCTTCCGAGTTCTCCTTCTGGTTCGGCTACCCTTCCGATTTGGTGCTCGAGGCCAAGACCCTGACAGGTTTAGGCGAAGTCGTGCGGACCGGAGCGAAGACCCCCAAGTTCTCCAGCGGCTACAAGGTCTACAAGGCCTTAGCGGGAGCCTTGGGCTTGCTAGGGGCCTACCTTGAGGTGACGCTTAGGGTCTTCCCGAGGCCCGAGGTTATAGCTTACCTCAAGGTCAGGAACGGGCTAAAGGCCTTAGAGTCCCCCGTGAGGCCGTGGGGAGGGATAGTGAGGAACTTCGGCGAGCTGGAGACCTTCGTGACGGTAGGGGGCTGGAGGGAGAAGGTGGATAAGGCTGAGGAAGCACTGAACGCCCTAAGCTCAAGCGAGGAGAGGCCCGGCCTGGAGGAGGCGGAGTCCTGCAATAGGGTCGTAATGGTCAGCGTCCCTAGGGGCTTGGAGGAGGAGTACCTGGCCAAGCTTGGGAGGGGTTACGCGTTCCTGGGCTCAGGGGCTCTGTTCCTGTGCGATCCTGACGTTAGGGCCTTGAGGGACAAGGGGTTCATCGCCGTAATAACCAAGAACTGTTCGAAAGGAGAGGACTGCTTCGGCTTCAGGAGCCCCACGTTGAGGAAGCTGAGCTCCGCCTTGGACCCTAAAGGGAAGTTCATCACCGTAAGACCGCCGCCCTGGTGACGCTAGCTCAATTTGGTTATTATGGCCTCCCTCACGTCGTTAGGGTCTATGATCTTTACGTCTTTCTTCAGCGTTTCCGCCTGGGACTTGGTGAGGAATAGCCCGGCCTCGACCTCTTCCCTCTTAAGTCTTCCCTCTAGAATCTCGAACTTCACCTCCTCCCCATTCACGCTCAACCTTACCCTGTTCTTGCCTGGCACAACATTGTTCGCGATTATCGCTATCTTCAGCGAGGAGAGCAACGTGTGGCCCAGGACCTTGAACGCGCTTCCTTGGGATATTTCGTTCACGGCCCTGAAGTCCATGTAGAAGACCCTCTTCTTTTCTAAGCTCAACCTGTCGTTCACGACTCTAACCACCACGTCGTCCTCCTCCTTCGCCGCTATTGCCTTTATCAGCTCCTCGTAGGGCCTCACGAAGAACGCCAGCCTCAGCCTCCCTTCCCTGAGGAAAGCCTTCGGCGGTACCCAGTTCCCTTGGACGAAGGTTAGGACTACTTCCTCCTCCGGATAAGCGTAATAGGCGAACTCCGCGAACTTCACGTTCTCCGAAGGGCTAACACTCTTAGCTATCCTCTTTGCGAGATCCTTGTTGAGGTAGAGGGAGATGAGTGGGTAGAGCCCGTTGGATTCTGCCCACCTGAGTGCCTCCTCGAAAGGATCGCCCACGAAAGGCGATAAGCCTTTGAAAGCAATAACGTTTTACCTCGGGCGTCCAAGGTCTCTGAGAGTGATGAGCACGCCCTTAGGTGAAGGGTGAACGGATCTACCGGGACTGAGTTCGTTCAACCCAGAAGGTTCACCTTTATCTCCCTGCCGATTTCACTCAGCTTCCTCGCCCTCAGGCCTATCAGGCTCGTGGTGTCTACATCTACCACCGCGAAGCCCTCGGTCTCGCCTAGCACCTCTTTTACTACGCCCACAATTCGATCCTCCTCCAACGAGGGTACCGCTATGAGCGAGTGCCCCCCGCTCCTTGGGGGAACGAAGAGGTTCGCGTTGACGAAGACCATTCCCGTTTCCGCTGCCCTCAGTTTCACCACGTCGGACCACCACTGGAGAGAATCTGCCGGCACTGCCGAGGGAACCAGCACCACGTCGATGTTTTGCTTCAACAGGGCCAAAACGAGCTCCGAGTGTAAGAGGTCGTTCCCTATCAGGACTCCGAACTTGTTCCCTGAGGACTTGAACGCCACTAACTCCGTTCCTGGGACCGCGTCCTTAACGTCTGGGTATATCATCTTAGAGAGCCCCAGGATCCTCCCGTCCGGGGTGATTATGGGGGAGACCACGGAGAAGCCATCGTAAAGCCCTCCTAGGACTATGTGGGCAGTAAAGAGCTTGGCGATTTTCTGGAATTCGGAAACTGGAACTAAATCTAGCGAGACCGTCCAGTCCTTGGGTAAAAGGACTACCCTCGCTCCCTGCCTCAGCGCCTTATCGGTCAGGTTCAGGGCGCTCTCAACCGAGCTCGCCTGTACTATCCCTAGCTTCAATCCTTCGCCTCTGTCGTTTCCTCAGTTTTTAATTCCTTCAATTTCTTCAGCCTCTTTTCAAGGCGCTCTAGAGCCGATCTCAACGCCCTGAGAGGGTCTGAGACGAACTCCTCCGCCTTCACGCTCTCCTCTATAGCGGATCCGTCCACGTTGATCCTAACCATGTAGCTCTCGTCTTCTCCGACTGAGACCGTGACGCTCATCGGACGCGATAGCCGCCTCAATCTCTCCAGGTGGCTTATCAAGAGCTCCCTGGCTGCCGATGAGACCTCAGGGGGCAGGTTCGGGAGGCTCAGGATAACGGGCAATTCGGCCAATCCCAGTCTTTTGGCCAGTAGCTTCAGCACGTCACCTGCAGTTATTACGCCCGTCACGTTACCGTTTCCGCTCACTAGGAAAGCCCTGCCGAACTTGAGGAAGTCCTCTGAGGCGATGAGCTCGCCGAGGCTCTCCTTATCTTCCACTACGAAGACCTCCTCAGTCAGCTCACTCGCTGAAAGCTTTTTGACCCCGCTTGGGCCGAGGAGTCCGGAGCGTTCGGACCCTTCGTAGAGGCGTGCCAACAACCTCGTCAACCTCACCGCCCCTCGTAAGCGATCGCCGATCACGGGCAAGGAAGATATCGCGTTCACAGCCATTAAGTACCTGGCCCTCATAACGGAGTCGTTGGGACTAAGCGAAACTAGTCCTTTGGTAGCGACGTCTCCGATCCTAGTATTGTCGATCCCCTCCTGGCGATATTTTACTAACTCCCTGATAAGATCGCCCCGCTTAACTACGCCGATCACCTTCCTCCCCCTGGAAACGACGGGCACAATAGGGAGGTTGTGCCTGAAAGCCAGCAGGAGGGCCTCGAGGGGGTCCGAGTCTGGGAGAACGGCCAAACCAACCGCTCTCATCGCGAACTCCTCGACCCTCGCTGAAGGGCTCACGAACCTCCCGGCGAGGGCTTCCATATCGAGGAGGCCGTAAAACCGACCCTCCCTGATCACGATCAGCTTCGACAAGTTGAGCCCCTCTGCCACTAACACAGCACGGCCTAGCCTCTCCTTTTCACCGATTAACCCAATCGGCTCAGATATCAGCCCTCGTGAACTCAGGTCAGACGGCAAGATGTGCGGATGACAATATTGAGGTGGTTGTTAATATTGTCTGGTTGATCAAAATGGCGAAGATGTCAGCGCGTTCAAGCTCCTCCAGTCACAGGACGGTGTTCGTGTGGAGCGACGAGTACCTCAAGTACAGCTTCCCCGGTGACCACCCCTTCAAGTCGCTCAGAGAGAGCATGTTGAGGAAGATCCTTGAGACGAAGGGGGCCTTCCACGAGATTGACATGAGGGAGCCAGAAGTCGTAGACGAGAGCGTACTGGAGACCGTTCACTCCAGGGATTACATAGAGTTCGTAAAGAGGATGAGTATTAGGGGCGAGGGGTATTTGGACGATTTCGACACTCCCGCATTTCCCGGAATCTTCGAGGCGGCCCTCATTAGGGTTAGCGGCACTGTGACCGCCCTGAAGCTACTGAAGCAGTACGACCACGCCGTGAACATAGGCGGGGGCTTCCATCACGCCAAAAGGGACGCCGCTTCAGGGTTTTGCGTTTTCAACGACGTCGCCCTCGCGGCCAAGCTCGCGGAGAAGGAATACGGGAGGGTGGCTGTGATAGACGTGGACGGCCATCACGGGGACGGGACCCAGTTCCTCCTGTACGATGACCCGAACGTGCTCAAGGTCTCCTTGCACATGTATCACACGAACTTCTTTCCAGGAACGGGGAACTACGACGAAATAGGCGTTGGTGAAGGTGAGGGCTACACCCTGAACGTGCCTCTACCTCCCGGGACGGGAGACGACCTATACTTGAAGGCCTTCGACGAGGTAGTAGTCCCAAAGGTCAGGCAGTTCAAGCCCAACCTCATAATATTCGTTGTGGGTGGCGACTCCCACTTCGACGATCCCCTAGTGGAGCTGAGGTTGACGACCCTAGGTTACCTCGAAATAGCTAAGAGGGTTCACTCCCTAGCCCACGAGTTCGCTGGAGGGAAACTACTAATGACCGGGGCCGGCGGGTACAACTACGACGCGACCGCCAGGTCATGGGCAGCCGTCATAGCGGAGATAGCTCAACTCGATCCCGTCGAGTTCGAGGACATTCACGACTGCTGTATGATGGCCTCTAGCCCCCTTGCCAAGGAGAAGGTGCTTAAGGTAATCGAGGAGCTGAAAAAGATACACGGCCTTTAGCTCACGAGTATGAGGGAGGCGGCCTTCCTGGCCTTCTCCCTGGCCTCGGCGACGGTCGAACCAGTAGCTATGACTACCCCGAGCCTCCTCTCGGGGTACGCATAAGGCTTGCCGAAGATCCTCAACTTCACCCCAGGAATAGCCAACGCCTTGTCGACGTTCTCGAACCTCGGGGCCCACTTGGCCGAAGGCGCTAGAATCACGTGGGTCGCGGCGGGGGTGAGGACCTTTACCTCTGGGGTCGGCAAACCCAACGCGCTTCTCACGTGGATCTCGAACTCGCTGACGTCTGTGCTCGCGAGCGTGACTAGCCCAGTGTCGTGGGGTCTAGGGGCGAGCTCGTTGAAGAGAACCCTGTTTCCACTGACCAGTATTTCGACCCCGAAGACGCCGAAGCCTCCCAGGGCGTCGACGATCTTCTTCGCGTACTCCATGGCCCTTCGTTTGACGTCCTCGCTGACCGTAGAAGGGTGCCAAGACTCTATGTAGTGGTAAATGCCCGCGGGCCTCTGGTGCTCCACCGGCTCAATGACATTGGTCACGGGAACTCCCGATTCCCCCGGGTATCTGTACGTTAGGACCGTCAACTCCGTGTCTATCTTCACGTATTCCTCCACCACGACCCTCCTGCTCTTCCCCCTAGCATGGGCCAAGGCTTCCTTGAACCTCTCCTCAACCTCCCCCTCGTTTCTGACCAGGGTGTGTCCGTGACCGCTGGAGCTCATCTCCGGCTTTATGAGGCAAGGGTAGCCGAGTTCCTTACACGCCTTCCTCACCTCGTCAGGGCTCTCGGCGAAGAAGTAGGCAGTGGTAGGCAGCTTGACGTCCTCTGCCGCGTACCTCCTGAGCTCTACCCTGTTCATCGCGATTTTGACCGCCTTGGCGTTAGGGACTACCCTGAACCCGTTGGACTCCAGTTCCTCCAGGGCTGAGGTGCTAATGGCCTCTATCTCTGCTATTATAGCGTCGGGCTGCTCCCTCCTCACGATGGAGATGACCGCGTCCTTGTCCTGCATGTCTATGATGTACTTCCTGTGGGCCACGTGCATCCCTGGGGCGTTATCGTACCTGTCGACCGCTATGGTCTCGACGCCCAACCTCTGGGCCTCTATTATCATCTCCTTCCCGAGCTCCCCGGCCCCCAGCCAGAGGAGCTTCCTTGAACCCTCAAGCAAAGGCGTAGTGAGGTACATGTTTTGCCGTGACTAAGTTAAAAAAGACCCCGTTAAAAGGCTAATTGAATTTACTTATTTAAGTAAATATAGGATCCAGTCCAGGAAGGGCTTGGGGTCCTTGACCACCCAAGGGAAGGGCCTCCAGCCCTTCGGGGTCCTGCACGAGCCGGAGTAGGGGAAGACCACTGCCCCTAGAGGGTAGACCCTAGAGTACTCCGAGATTTGGGACTCGTCACACTCCCCCACCTTGGCTTCCACCGCGACCTTGCCCGAAATTACGAAGTCCGGGTAGGCGTGAACCCTCCTGCCCGCTATCCTCCCTATTGGGTAATACGCCTCCTTGTGCCTCTCCACGTTTCCCTCGCCGAAGACACCCTTGAGCAACCCGTAAACGTACTCCTCAAAGACGTATCCCATGAGCCTCCTTATCCCCATATCGCCGTCCACGAGGAACGGTCTAGGATCTACCTCGACTTTCGTGTGCTCGAGTAACCTCTTAGCCCTCTCCCAGAGGGGTCCCCTGGCTAACGACTCGAGGTCTACCTCCTCGTCGCTGAAGAAAAGGTGACCGTGTTTGATCGCGAAGGCCTCCCTCCTTCTTCCCTTCAGTTTTACCGCCTTCAAGGTAATACCTTAAAGGAAGAGTTGTAGTTAGACGATATTAATCCAACTGGTTAGGTCTCCCACATGACGGTTACGACGAGCGACCTGGCGTGGGGAACAGCTCTTACGGCTTGGGTCGCGTTCGTGACGCTCAAGCTGAGCAATTGGGTCGCGGAAAAGACCTCGACCTACGTGGCCAGGAAGGTCATCCATATACTAGGAGGAGGAGTGGTGGCCGTCTTGGCGCCCTTCGTCTTCTCCTCCCCGCTGATCGTAATAGTCATGTCTTACATCCTTACGGCCTATCTTATCGCCCAAAGGCTTAGGAAAAAAGAGATGGGGTGGTTCATGGAGAAGGGCAGTTTAGGCGAGGTCTACTTCACTTTCTCCTACGGCACTGTCCTCGCCCTGATGTGGGCATTAGAACCGAATTATTGGACCACGAAGGACGTCTACATACCGCTGATCCCAATATATTTCATGTCTTTCGGGGACGGCGTCACGGGGATCATCAGGAACTACGTGTACAAGCGGAGGGTAAAGGGGCTCTGGGGGAGCTTAGGGATGCTAGCCGTTTGCGTTCCCATAGGCTACTACTACTTCGGCCTGATAGGGATAATCGCGGGGATACTCGCGACTGCTCTAGAACTCTCGAACGTGATAGACGACAACCTGGCCGTCGCTTTCGGAACCTTTGCCTACCTCCTCCTCGCGGTCAAGTACCTTTAGCTCAGTCAGGGAAGCGTTCGTCATCGCTCGGAAAACCGTCACCTCATCACGCTTATTACGCAAGGAGGTCTTCGACACTAATATGCTTTCTTGGCTAATGGGGGAAAAGGCCAGGGATTGGGCCTTTTACAGGGACGTGTTCGAGGACTATCCAAACGCCTCAGTTTACGTCGATGAGAACGACGTTGTCAAAGTGATAAGGGTGAGCGACATCGGGGAGTACTGGGGCGTCGGGACGGTCATCCTGGAGTGGGGGAAAAGACCTAAGTTGACCCCGAAGTTCGTTAAGATGGAACATTACGTCGCAATACCGACCTCGATCGAGGAGGTGTACGTGGCCTTAGTGAGGAAGGGAAGAATGAGAGGCGTCGCCAGCTATGAGCCGGACTTCGGGGGAGGTTTCGCGATATACGAATGCGAGAGGTGCGAGGAGAAACAAAGGGCGCACTTCGAGGTGTTCTCGGCGGAGTCCTCAACGCCTCCAGACGAAGTCGTTAAACGGCATCTGAGGATAGCAGAGGGCTAGAGCTCGTGCGGTTCCTTGTTCCACTCGAAGTCTTTCAGGCTCGTCAACCTCTCCGCGCTGTACTCCTTGTCTATCTCGCCCTTTAGGGCGAAGTTGAGGGCCATCTCCGCCAAGGCGGGGCCTATTTCCGCTCCGTAACCGTCGAGCCCGCCTATCCAGTAGGCGTTATCAGCTATCCTGCCTATCGCGGGCCTCAGGTCCTTAGTCCCCTCACAGAACCCGTCGCCCTTGAAGAACGGCCTGACCTTCCCTAACCTCTTCTCGACGTTCCTCAAGGGTCTGTCGCTGTGGGAGGGCTTCCCGAAGGGGTCGCTCACTACGAACTCCCCGTCCCCTACGATTGCCGTCCTCATCCCTAGGCCGAATAGGGGCCTCGAGTAGAATCCCAACTCGTAGTCGTAGACGAAGACCCTGTCGAAGACCTCCGAGGGCGTGGTTACCGCATAAGCCCAACAGTAGTAGCTCCTCGAGGGGAGCTTCACGTTAGTCGAGTAGGGGTTCCAGGCACCCGCGGTAAGGAATACCAAGTCCGGTACGATTTCCCTCGAGTCCGTTCTGACTTTAGCCAGATCGCCCACGACCTTCACGGACGCTTTCACCGAAACCTTCGGCACGACCTTCCTCAAGCTCGTCACGCTGACCAGCCTATCGGTGTCGACCCCTAGGATAGCCGAATTCCCGAGGAACTCAACCTCCCTGACGTCTAAGCCTTCGGAGGACCACTGATTAACGATGGAGCGATCCTTGAGCCCCAAGGTGTATGAAGGGAAGCCGAAGGTCGGAACCCTCCACCTCCGATAGAGCTTCAAGGACTCCTTGGCCAACTCGACGTCCTTCCCCTTGAGCAGGGTGGAATGGATCAGCGTGGGATAGAACTTCCTTTCACCGCTATCTAGAACTAAAACATCATGACCTTTCTCCTTCAGGAGGAGATACAGGGATGACCCTAATATCCCGCCCCCTACAATTACGACCCTCAAGTTGGGACACCCCGTAACGGAAGGCTACTTCGTCAAGTATAGAGGGTGCGTCTGGGCCGTCAAAGGGTGCAGACACCCCGAGGGCTTCGCAGTCGCAGTACCACGGAAATGTGGGGAGGTGAAGGTAAAGAAGTTGTCCGACTCCATCGCGTTGGTGAGGCTCAAGTTCCCCGAGTTAATACGTTACGATCCGATAATAGGCTACGAGGTGCCGATGGTGCCCTTGAGGGACGCGGAAGTTCTGGATCCTTTCGAGGCCGAGGTGAATGACCCTTTGGCCAGGGAGTTCATGGGGCTACTTAAGGGCAAGGTGGGCGTGACGGGCAGTTTGCTCTACGACTCCCGCCACAACGACATGGACTTCCTCAGCTTCGATGAATCGCATTACCTGGCGTTAAGGAAATTGAGGGAGAGCGGAATAACCGGTCCGTTGACTGAAGCGCGTGAGGAGGAGGCCGAGGCCCTAACGGTGGACTGCTTCAAGAAGCTCAAGGCTATCAGGGTACTAGAGGGAACCTTCCGGGGAACGCCCTATACTTTCAAGATAGTCAAGTGCGTCGATGAGGCCCCGGTTTTGAGGACTTCTACGGTCGAAGGGACTTTCAAAATAACGGGGCTAGTGAAGCCCTACAGTTTGCCGGTGATTTACGCGGCGGAAGGACCTCTGAAAGGCTTCCTAAAGAGCTACAGGATTAGGTTCACGGAGCTGCCAGAAGGCCTCGAGTTAAGGGTGAAGGCGAGGGCCTTCGTGAGGGAAAACGGATTTATTGAGGTCAACTTAGATACGGCGGAGCGAGTTGAGTGCGCACAAAAAACATAAGGAGCAGGCCCCGACGGTTCTGAACTATTACGTGATATCGATAAGCACGTCCAGGTACGAGAAACTCCAAAGGAAGGAACCCGTGGTTGACGAGAGCGGCGACCTGATTAAGGAGATCATTATAAAGGCTGAACAAAAGGTAATTGGCTACGACCTAGTTCCCGACGATAAGGTGAAGATACTTAAGGCGTTCGCGAAGGCCTTAGATATGGACGAAGTCGACGTCGTAGTGAGCACGGGAGGTACCGGCTACAGCCCAACCGACGTGACGGTCGAGGCCATAAGGCCCCTCTTCGACAGGGTGATTGAGGGCTTCTCGGACTTGTTCAGGCTTTACAGCGAGAGGGAAATAGGAAGCGCCGCTTACCTCACCAAGGCCTCAGCGGGGATAATCAAGAATAAGCTGGTCTACCTGCTTCCCGGATCCCCCGACGCGGTGAGGTTGGCCGTGGAGAAGCTCATACTGCCAGAGGCGGGACACCTGATTTACTTAATAAGATCGTCAAGATAGGATCATTCTGTCCTTTTTAATTTAATATCTATGGCTTTGTGGAGAATCTTCGTTGTTTCGCCCTGTTTTTCGACCAATTCGAAGTACTCCTCCACTTTCTTTAATTCATCATCGCTCTTGTCCTTAATCGCCTGTAGCATCGCCCCGACTTTAACCCATTCCCTGGCCTCCTCGGAGATTCCAGCGTACCAATCCAGGTCTTCCGCGTACGTCTCAGTCAGTAATTCAGTGTATAGGTTCTCAACTTCCGATTTCACCTTTACCAAGGCGTTTGCCAAGGCGTCCTCAAGCAGACGCTCCTTCATATATAAGGTAACGGCTGAGGGCACTCCGGTCTTAACCGAAGCCAGGGAGCAGAGCGTGACCTCATAGTCCAGCTTGGCTTCCGTTTTGGACCCAGTGGCCAGGTCGTAGAAGGCGTAAGAGCACGCACCTTTATCGTTCCTCAAATAGCACGGGTAGTGAACTTTCAGGCCGGGTTTATCCTCGATCAGCTCACCAAGAATGAGCTGGTGGACGAGGGCTATTTTCGACTCATCGAACGACTTCCTGAGAACCTTAGCGAGCTCGGGAGTTAAAGTGTAAATTTTCTTGGCCGCATCTAATTTCGTCTTCACATCTGGAGGCAAGGATCCAGATTTGACGAGGGACGCCAGCGAGCTGGGTATTACATAAAGGGATGCGCCCTCTCCCTTCAGCCCGAGGTACAGTAAGGCGCCCTCGATCTCGTCCTTCAGGAGGTCTTTGGTATCTGCGGTGACAACCAGGACGACGTCCTTAATCATCCCTTCTTCCTGTAGAGGTCCTTGCAGTTCCCTGAACTTGGCTTTCGTGGAGTAATAGCTCAGAATAGGCAGTTTAACTGGGCACACGTTCTCGCAGATACCGCAGAACTCACAAGTCGCCACGTCACTTACGTCAAGGTCCGAGGCCAGGTGGAGCGCGAAGAACCCCATGGGCGAATACGCGAAGCTCCGTTTCAACTCCGCATGGGGACACACGCTTACGCACTTCCCGCACAAAACACAACCAGTCGTGAAGGCCTCCGTTTCCGGGGCGTCGCTGTAAGGCGTTAGCGCCAAGCTAGGAGGTAACTTAAGGGGCTTGAACGAGAATAAGGAGACCCACATTCTCGTTCTCTCGAGTCTTAGGACAGCGGCGACGTCGGGGTCCGCAAGAATTCTTTCAAGCGACGGAAACTCGTTCAGTTGTGTAATCCCGAAATACCAGTAAAGGGGCCAGCCCAATCCCTTCAAGGACTCGGGGCCGGTCGGCCTCGTCTCGGTCCATCCCGTGAGCGTGGACAGAACGGCGCCAACGAGGCTCTCCCTGAAGGGCGTGTAGACGGCAATCACGCGAAAGGTATCACCGGTCTTCCATACCTCTAGACTCCTGAAGGGCGCTACGCGCGCGGTTAGAATAGCGTCATTGAGCGAGATGATGTCCTTGAAGTTTTTCGTTATCAGCTCCTTCCAAATCAGTTTAGTTTTCTCCCTCTTTATCCGAATTAATAGAGGGATACCGCCGTCCTCGTACTGTCCCGTCTTCACCGAGCCGTTCTTGAAGTAAGTTACCTCCGCGAGCGCGGACTTAAGCGACCTGAACTCGTTGAGCCCGAAAATGGGGTCTCCGAAATAAAGAGAACCCCCCACGGAGAACTCTGCGACGGAGTAAGAGGCCACGTCAGGGAATTGGGAGACCACTTCCTCCCAGGTCGTGCCAGCCCTCACGGTGACGGTAGTATCGTCCCAAGACACTATCCCCTTGAAGTCCCTGAGGTCGTAAACGACCTCCCCGGGGGCGCCCCTGAAGTTCTCGAATCTGGGAACGCCTTCCTCCTTGAAGTCGCCCACGCTGGAGACCTTGACGACCTTTTTCGGTAACGGCCCAAACTTCGTCTTGTTAAGGAGGCCGTAGAACGCCAGCTCCAGGCTATTGCCGTTAGCGGACATTCAAACCACCGGATTGCCCCAGATCTCCTCGTCCTGGTTACTTCCGTTTATAGAGGTTAAGAGCTTTAATGACTTCTTTCTAGAAAGGTATTTGTTACCGCTTCCGCAATAGGGCGAATAGACGCAGTTGGGACAGCCGTCTTCGCAAGTGCATTTGGAAAGTATGTCTATGGCCACCCTCCTGGCGACCTCGAACCTCTCGTAAAGCAACTTGGCGACCCCCGAGCCGCCTATGGTTGAGTCCATTATGGCCACGTGCCCGGAGGGGTAGCTAATCCCCATGAGGTCCGTCTGTCCCGCCCCGGCGGCGACCCTCGCGGCGGAAATCAGGACGTGCTCCGTCGCGTGGTACGCCTCGAGGGCGTCGACCTCGGTGAACCCCTCCAGGTAAGGGAAGACCGTGACTATCCCTTTGGTCCAGTAGGAGAAGACTATGGGTTCGTCGTAAAGCTCTTCCTCCACGGGCCTCTCGCTCTTCCCGCCTATCGAGTACTTGAAGAACCCGTTGACCTCCTCCCTAACCTTGACCTTGGCGTAGGTTATCTTAAGCCCTTCCGTCGTCTTTCTTTCCATTATGGGGTGGACTTCCTCCAAGTGAAGGGAGTACATCGGCCTGGTGTAGTACCCCACCTCCCCCGCGAACTCGAGATCCGCCCTGAGCTTGTCCAGGTCTAACGACTTGACGACGAAAGTCCTCTTGTTGGAGTAATAAATCGCCCTCGGATACACGTCGTAAAGGGCAACCGGGAGCTCCCTCTCGCCTATCTTCCTGTCGCCGTGATAGAGCGAGACTAGTGGGCCGGTCCCCCTTAGCTTCAACGTCCTCACGTAACCGAACGTGGCTGACGTGGGGAAGGCAGTGTCGTCCGTGATTCTGGCCAATCCTTCGTCCCCCAATTTCCTAATAGCGGAGGCCCACTCGGGTGGGATCGAACTCAGCGAGACCCTGAGCTTTTCGGCCAAGTAAGCTGCGGCGTGAGCCCTCAGGACTTCTTCGTTGGAGGTCTCAACCCTGGGCGGGAGGAGTTCCCTTTTGAAGAAGGCCTGGGGGTTCCTGAGGAAGTAGCTGTCTATGGGGTCTTCCCCAAGGAGGGTAAAGACGTAGCCTACCCTGTCCCTTCTCCCTACCCTTCCAGCCCTCTGAAGGTACTTGGCGAAGGACGGCGGGTTGGTAACCATTATCGCCGCGTCCAAGTCCCCTATGTCTATGCCCAGCTCGAGAGTTGGGGTAGCGACCACCCCGCTCAGGGTTCCTGCCTTCAGCCCCCTCTCTATCTCTACCCTCTCCTCGCTCCTCAGTCCAGCCCTGTGGACCGGTACGTTAACGCCGAACCTCTCCAGCAGCTTCGCCACCACCTCTGCCATCTGCTGCGAGTCAACGAAGGCGATCGTCCTGAGCCCGAGCCTTATGAGGGTCGCCATGAGGTAAGCCGCTATCGTCCACCTGCTGGCAGGGCCTATGTTAACCAGGACGTGAACGGCCATCCCCTTCCTCCTGGGGGAGCCCCTCAGGATCACGCCGTCCGTGCCGAACAACTCGTAGAAGGTGGTCTCCGTAGTCCCTATGGTGGCGCTCGCCCCGATTATGTGGGCCTCGTCGAACGACCTTATCCTCTCAGAGAGGGCCCTAAGGTGAGACGCTAAGACCCCGTCGTATACGTGAACCTCGTCGAACACGAAATGCTGGGCTTCCCTTATGAGCTTCCTATACCTTTCGCTCAGGGGTAAGCCGACGTGGAGCATGTCAGGCGTCGTTATGAGGAACTCGGGAGGGTGCTCGCTCAACCTCCTTCGCTCCTCGCTCTCCGTGTCCCCGTCGAAGACCCCAACGCTCAGGCCCAGCTCCTTGGCGAACCTCGAGATCCTGGCCAGCTGATCCCTCCCGAGGGCCTTAGTGGGGTATATTAAGACGCTCCTCTCCGCGTTTTTCAAAGCCAGCTCCAGCAGGGGGATGAGAAACGCCTCGGTTTTCCCCGTTCCTGTGCCGGAGACTATTAGGACGTTCCTCTTGGACGAAATCAGGTTTAAGGCCTCAGCCTGATACTTGTAGAGCCTCGTTATCCCCAGCCTCTCTAAGGCGGCCTTGATCTCGGGGCTCACGTTGAGCTCCGACACCTCGGGTCCAGGGTCAGGATCCAAGGACGTCTCCCTGTGGACGTGAGCGATCTTGGCTCCGAAGTAGGACAGACGTTCCTCAACCGTCTGGATAACGTCCAACTCGCTTTTTAGTTGAGTTATCTCGTTAAAAACGAAGTGTGTAGCGTAAGCGGAGCGCTACTCCTGAACCCGAAGAAGTACAAGGAGGTCGAGGAGAGGCTAATAGAGATCCTAACTAGGGCTGAGGACAGGGGAAGGGACAGCTTCGGAGTCGTGGTAGTGGACGAGGACGGAAGCGTTAGGGGAGTCAGGGGAATCGGCAGGTTCTCCGAGCACGAGAACGAGGTAAGGGGGTTGTTGAACGAGAGGTCCAGAGTCGTCGTCGCGAACAACAGGGCTGAGCCCACGACGGAGTACGTGAGGTTCAAGAGACAGACGGACATACAGCCCTTCGAGGGGAGCAGGTACATAGTCTCTCACAACGGCATAATAGCGAACGATGCGGAGCTGGAGAGGAAATACGAGCTCACGAGGGCCTCCAGGATAGACTCGGCGATACTACCTCCATTCCTCGACAAGGTCTGGGACGGGAGCTTGGAGGGATTGGTTAAGACACTCAACGAGGTCAAGGGCAGCTTCGCGTTGGTGATCGCCGACAAGCGGAGGCCCGACAGGATCTTCCTGGCACAGAACTTCAAGCCCCTTTACATGATGTACGACCCTGAACTCGAGGCGTTCTTCTTCACCTCCCTGGACAGCTATTTCCAGGTGAGTCCGAACGAGCCCAAGAACGTGACTAAGTTAGAACCCTACAGCGTGTACGAGGTCGACGTGAACAAGAACGTGACTAAGTTAGAGCTCCTGCCTAAGCCCAAGCGTAAGAGGGCGTTGGTCATAGCCAGCGGTGGCCTGGACTCGACCGTGGCTGCGACGAAGCTCTTGAGGGAGGGCTGGGAGGTGACGTTGTTACACTTCAACTACCACCATAAGGCCGAGGAGAGGGAAAGGGAGGCGGTGAGGAAGATCGCGGAGTACCTGAACGTGCCTCTCATCGAGATAAGCACCGACCTCTTCAGGATGATCGGCCACACCAACCTGCTGAAAGGGGAAGGCGAGGTCTCGAAGGAGAGGAAGGGTGAGGCGGGGGCGGAGTTCGCACACGAGTGGGTCCCCGCCAGGAACCTCGTGTTCTACTCCGTAGCTATAGCGATGGCCGAGGCCTACGACTTCGACGCCGTGGTCTCAGGCGTGAACCTGGAGGAGTCGGGGGCTTATCCGGACAACGAGATGGAGTTCGTTAGGATGCTTTCCAAGGTCACGCCCTACGCCGTCAGGCCTAACAAGAAGGTCGAGCTCCTAATGCCGGTGGGTAACCTGGTCAAGCACGAGATAGTGAGGCTCGGCGTAGAGATAGGGGCTCCCCTCCACCTGACCTGGAGCTGTTACGAAGGGGGAGAGAAGCACTGCGGTAGGTGCGGCCCGTGCTACATGAGGAAGTGGGCGTTCAAGATAAACGGCCTGAAGGACCCTGTGGAATACGAGGATCCCAGCCTGTAATTTCGCTTAGTGGATTACGGGTTACTTTCGCCGCACGCTTCAGAAGACGACGTCATTCATCGCGACGCGGAAAGCATCTCTCTTCAACCAAATCGAAGTCGACGTTAATTAGGAAGAGTTCTCAAAGCGCAACTCGATGGAGCTGGAGAGGCTCGCGTTGGCCGGCTCAGCGATCTCTTTGGCAATTGGTGGCTACATGCTGTACGGCGTTGTCCCCCTTTATCTCACGGTCGGGACCGCCCTCGAGGTCGCTTTGCTCCTCCTCTCGCTGGCTCTGTTCGACAGGAAGCCGTTCAGGTACTTGGCGCTCGTCCTGAACTTCCTTTTGCTTGCCACCCTCTTCGACCCGGCCCACGTGAGTGCCTACGAACGTTTCGGCACCGACGCTTGGATAACCGCGCTGGACGTCCTTTCGTTCCTGGCCTTCGGGGTGTTTCCTTTGACGTTCTTGATAGTTTATTTTAGTAAGAGGAAAAGTAGCCAAAGAACACTTTAATTCCTCGAAGCTCAATACTAAGGGCCTAGACGGAAAGTCATGTCAGAGCGCATAATTCACCCTATGGCTAGGGTCGCAGACCTCCTGGGGCTCCTCTTGACCCTCCATAACTCCTTCGGGGGAGTGGCAGACATTTACAAGGTAGAGGAGGAGCTCGAGGTCGACCTGGACGACTTCATGCCCATAGTTTACGCCGCAGCCGCGATGGGCTTCGTGACCGTGGGGGACGGGGTAATATCTATAACCGATAAGGGACTAGAGTTCATCAAGGGCAACATCGAGAAGAGGAAGGAGTTATTGAGGGAGAGCCTGACGGGTGTCGAGCCCTTTAAGACCGCCGTGGAGCTGAAGTCCTTCACGGTCAAGCAACTCCAGGACGAGTTAGAGAGGAAGGGCTTCCCCGATTACAGCGGTCCCGGCGGGGAGTACGACTTGGAGATAATCCTGACCGAGTGGGGCGTCTACTCCAAGTTGCTGAGGAAGGAAGGGGACGTTTACAGGGTCGTCCAATCTTAAGGGCTTCGGCGAGTTGATCGAAATTTTACTTACGACTTTTCGTATTACTAGATAAAAATAAATTCTAAAGTTCTGCCTAACGCCCATGAAGGGAGAGAGAGACCCACTTCAGGCGGAGGCCGACGAGGTTCACTACACGTCAGAGGCCGACAAGTTCAGGACGATCGTCTTCGGGATCCAGGACGGCCTCATAACCGTGGGCTCAATAGTTCTGGGGGCCATCGGCTTCAGCTCCGGGGACTTCAAGCTAGTGCTGATCTCCGCGCTGATAGCTCTTTTCGGGGCCGCTATATCGATGGGTATGGGCGAGTACATCTCAACCAGGGTCAGGATGCAGATCTTCAACAACGAGATAGAGAAGGAGAGGAGAGAGATAAGGGAGTTTCCGAACAAAGAGCTGAACGAACTCAAGGACTTCTACATGGGCAAGGGCCTCAGCGAGGAGGATGCCGAGAGAATAGCGAGTGTCCTGTTCAAGAACGAGGACGTAGTCCTCAACGAGATGATGATCCACGAGCTGAAGGTGTTCCCCGAGGAGTTCGAGAGTCCCGTGAAGCTCGGCCTAATAATGTTCGTTTACATGTTAATAGGCGGTCTCGTGCCGACGGCACCGGTCCTCGTGGGCTACTTGCTGGGCCTCCAGAACGTGATCCTAGCGGGTTACGCCGCGGTCGCCCTCACCCTTGCGACCCTGGCGATATTCGGCGTTTTGTCCACGAAGTACACCGGGCTTAGGCCCTGGAGGGGAGCTTTCGAGCAGGTAGTAACTGGAGCCTTAGCTTTACTGATAAGTTACTTGGTGGGCTATGCCTTATCCGCGTTAATAGGCGCGGTGGTGCCCGGCTGATCCCCTAACTTTCCCCTGCGTTGAGGAGCTGGGCGAGGCCCCTGGGCACTTTCGCGGGCCTGTAGTCCTTCTCGAACAGCTCCCTCCTGTGCATCTCCAGGAGCTTGGGCTCGACCCCCAGGAGGTCCGAGGCCTTTAAGACCTTGACTCCGACGGATCTCGCGTATTCTATTACCGGCTTAAGGACGCTCTCGTAGTTCGGGTCCCTCAGCACGTGGTGGTCTATTACGGCCCATTGAAGCCCTCTCTTCATCAACCTCTCCAAGTTCTTTATCCCCCTATCCAGGTCTTCCTCGCTCAAAGCCCTGCCGAGAAGGTAGCTCAACGGTCCGTCAACGATCAACGCGTTCGGTTCCACCTCCTCCGTGAACTTCACGTGCTCTTCCTTCGGGGCGCCCTCAATGTCAGAAGTGAACAACACGGAGCCATCCTTGTCCTTTACTGCGACCTGAATGACGTAACCCAGCCTCTCGTCGTTGCCGTGAGGGACGGCGTTGGAAATCATTACCTCCGTGGAGCCGAAGGCGAAACTCCTGCCGTCTCCTATCTCGATCCTCTTGGGCAACCCCTGAATGGCCTTAAGGAACCTAGGGGCCCTCCTGAACTTCTGGCTAGCGTTTATCATGTTGGCGGGGTCCTTGATTATCACGATCTTGTCCCTGTATATCTCCTTCGGAACCACCCAGCCGGGGTCGTGATGGTCGTAGTGATAATGAGTCACTACAATCACGTCGACATCCTTGGCGACCTCCGTTATCCTCTTCGCTATCTCAGTCAGGGCATCCACCTCCAACTGGTGGGGAGGGAGGCCGAACCTCCTGGGAGCCAGCGAGACGGCCGGGTCTATCAGCACCCTCACGTCCTTAGTCTCTACCAGGGTCGCCTGAGACCTAGCCCCCAAGCTTTCGAAACCTAAAGGGGTTATCTCCAACAGACAGAATACTCGGCTTCGCCGTATTAAAGAAATGACAAAAACGGACTTGAGGTTCGGACTCCCGAGGTTGACTAAAGACGGCAGGAGTGAAAGTCGAGCAACACGTCCCTCAGTTCCAGCTTGAGCAGGGAGTAGTCCGCAGCGAACATCCTCAAGCCGTAATTGGTCGATCTCTCCCTGGCCTTCCCCATCGAGATCGGAAGAGC
>OGCG01000198.1_pt1 | contig 41067 bp, 45 predicted proteins | sample 1570061 | NCBI WGS metagenome assembly OGCG01 (sample SAMN06268698, study PRJEB24515) | hot springs metagenome | isolation source: Joseph's Coat, Yellowstone National Park, Washington, USA | place: USA:Joseph's Coat, Yellowstone National Park, Washington, USA
ACTACAAAGGGGGCTATCCATCTCCACCCTTACGGATGGAGTCTTCCGCCCCCTTTGAACCCCTTGTTAAGATAAACGTAAGAGAGTTCAATCCCATACAGGGGATAGGAGCTCGTATGTTCCGAGCTTACGTCCTTATCCTCTTTCGAGATAAGGGAGCTCACTTTAACTTCTCGTCAAGCCACTTCTCCCATAGTAGTCCGTTCTCGTCCATCCCTCGCACTATTTCATAACCCATGGACATCCACAGGGCCATCCCTCCTATCATGTACACTGCTCTCTTCTTATAGAGGTGTGGCATCCCATAGGTAGCCACCCTAGCCCTGTTGCCGTGCTCGCATATCACAGCAACTTCCTTGTCGCTGAAGTACTCTGAAAGTACCTCAAGGTAGTCCATGGGTATTAGGAGGGCACCAGGTATGTGATGGTCCACATACTCCTCTGGTGTCCTTATGTCCAAAAGGAGCAACTGGTTCCTCTTCCAGAGTCTCCTCACCATGGACGGAGGCATGTCCACAACATTCTTGTAAAACGGAGTCGAGTACTGCTCTATAATCTGCATACGTTAACATCGTTAAAGGGGGTTTAAATATTTTCCTTTTGATTTGTTCTAATACCTAAGTGGTAAAAATTACTCTAAAATAAATTAAATGGTTTTATTTAAAGATTTCACGTCTAAGGTAAGTTTTTAAAATGACGCCAGAGAAGTGTAATTGTGTAGTTAACGATGACCGACCTATTTGAGAGATTCAGGGATAACTTGGCAAAGTACAAGAGAATGGGACTGAACCCGCTTTCGCTGGCAACCGGTTGTGCGGTAAAGGTGGATCTGATAGACACGGTCTACCCGGCCCTGGAGAAGATTAGGGCGAAACTATTGGAGAACAACATAGAGCTTATGCCCAGGGAGGATACGGACATCTTCATCAGCAGGGAGAGTGAGACCTTAAAAAGGGTTATAAACGGAGGAGAATTCGACGCCGACAGGGCCGTGAGTCTGATCCAAGTCAATCAAGAGACTGCCGGTAACCCAGAGAAATTCGCTGAGTTCCTCATGAGAGTCTACACGGGCGTGAAGACGAGGAGGAGGCTCGTCGTAGGAAAAGGGCACTCCATAGTTACCACCAACCCTAGGGGAGAGGTGGCGGTGCTAGACCTCATAAAGCTGGACGGAGGGAGGCTAAAGTCTTACACCTTGGCCAACAACGACACCATACAGATTGTTGATCCCCTTGAGGATCCGGGTACACAAATGCAGGTTGACGTTGGGGTCTCAAACTCCCTTAACGATCTCTTCACCAAGGGAGCGTTTCAGGACCTCAAGATGATCCCGGTGGCTGACGCACCTGATCCTGAGCTCAAGGAGAAATTGATGAGGAACTTCGAGAACTTCTCCAGAAGATACAACGTACCAGTCATTGATGAAGTACAGCCCAGCACTGGAACCCTGATGATAGGTGCTACGATCATAGGTAGGTCAGATCACGAGTTGCCAACCTTTTACGACAGAGTAGACGAGGGAATGGAGATCCTGGTAACTAGGCCAGTTGGAGAGCTGACCCCAATAAACGTTCACATGTGGCTTCTGACAGTACCAGAGTTATTGGAGCTAATGGAGTCTAGAGGTATCACCCTCGGGAAGGTCGAGGAGGTTAAGAGCAAGGCCCTCAGGTACATGTCAGTTCCTAACTTTGCGACGGCGAAGGTTATATACGAGCATCTTCCTGAGTTCGGGGGAACGTTTGACAAGGACTCTCACGTGGCCATGACCACAGATGTCACTGGTCCGGGAATATTTGTAATAAAGGAGTTCGCCGATAAGGCTAAGGTCGACGTGGAACTCTATGACATACCAGTAGTGGACAGGGACATCTGTGAATTTGCAACGGAGAACTTCATAATTCCAAACTCCACTGCTGGAACCAACGGGGCTACAGTTTTGTTTGCTTCTAGGAAAGTAATTGATGATGTGGCCCAAAGACTGCAGAGAGATGGACTGGAACCAAGAGTTATTGGGAGAGTGATAAGGAAGGGAACAGGAATAGTGTACGTCAAGAAAGACGTGTGCAAGTTGATCCACAGGGAGAATATACTGAAGTACTTTAAGGTGAGAGATTCTTAGCCCGAATAGCCCGTCTGAACTCGAGAAATTTCAGCAGTTATTAGATTTCGCCTAGATTACAGGGCGATATTTAAGGGAAAATCCCATAAATGCTGAAATTAATTTCTTGTGCATTAATCACCGGCATAAGAGGAACCTTTTGGAAGCGGATAGTGGACTTTTGGAACTAAGTGATCCTGTTAGCGGTTAGACCTAATAGGCTGGCACTTCTGGGAATTATTGATAACTTAGGATGTTCTCACTCCCTGTGAGTCTCTTTCTCCCTGCAAACCCTTCCTCAACGTAATGCCAGTACCTTATGTCGTCTTCGTCTGCCTTCCAACAGAGGTATGCAGGCCTATCGTTTATGACAGCTGGAAAGTCCACCAAGCCTAGTGAGACGTCCCTAATTATGATCCCCTTTTCCGTTATGTCCCTGACCACTGAGTCTACCTTCAGGGAGTAGTGCTCTATGAATTCTTTCTTTCCGCTCAGGAGTGCCCTCTCGGCGTTCAAGTGGGCCTCTCTGAGCTCTTTAAGTTTCTCCCTGACCCACGGGAGGAGCTCCTTGGCGGTTTTAAGGTCAAAGTACTTGTACTCCATCCACATATGTAATTCTCCCATGACATTTTAAACCTAAGTAAATCAGTGAGTTAATATCGTCACTGTTCTGCCCTTGTAAGGCTCATCATCACATTTGAGTGTTGAGGGGAAGATTTAGTGGTTTACTGTTAACTGAGTTCCTCAACTACGTCAATAAATTAGGACGTTTGTGAGGAATTCGCCTACGCGTAATTTGAATTACCAGCTAACGAGATTTTCCCATGGGTATCACCCTGTAAGAAAGACGTAATGCAATGACCGGTGTTGGAGCTCCTCGTTTATCCGGTCCCTCAGTGAGCGGGTCACGTTCCCCTGAGCTCGAAGAGGGCTCGCGACTACGTATTCCTTTAGGCGTATCACGAAGGAGCGAGAGTAGGGAGCGCGAGCTAAGAAGGGAGTCCCTAGGAGGGACGATTCTACCTTGAATGCCTAACCCTCCGTTCATGAGGCTCATCGGTCACACTTACCCTTACCAATGGCGTTCCAGCAAAACTCCGCGTTTCTTCTGTGGGCCCTCGCCACTGTCCCTGAAATCTAGTGAGTTCCTCACTGGAGGCGCTCGTTGAATCTGTCCTCTCTCGTAAACGTCTAGACCTCAGGTCTTCAAGGGTTTTAACTTTTGAACAAGTAAGTAAAAATATGAACAGAAGAGTCAGGTTATCCGGCGTTCTCCTCGTCGTAGGAACTACACAGTTCTGGGCGTTCACCCTTTTGGCAGAGGAGCTTTACAAGGGATATAACTTAAATTACAATTATATTAGCGACCTAGGAGTTGGACCGACGTCCTTCATCTTCAACGGGTCTGTCATAGCCTTAGGGATCCTCGTGCTAATGAGCGGAATACTCATAGGGAGGAAGTCACTGACGACCCTTTTCGTGATAGGTGGGCTAGGTATGATCGGGGTTGGGATATTCCCTGAAACCACGGGGCCCCCTCACCTGATCTCGGCTCTATTGGCATTCCTCTTCTCCTCGTTGGCCTCTTTTCCGGCTACAAGGATGGTGAGGGGGAGTGTGAGGGTTCTCTTCCCGATCTTGGGGTTGACCTCCTTGATCTCTCTGGCTCTCTTCGTCTTCAAGGTATTTGGAACCTTGGGTCCTGGAGGGGTTGAGAGGTTCATAGTTCTACCCGATCTAATATGGGCAACTTCCTTCGGTTCCCTAATCTCGGGAGGTGAAGTAGTTGAGGCTTAAGAGACCTCCCAGAATAAAGGTGTTGGAGGCCCTGGGTTCCATAGCCGATGGTAGGATAAGGAAAGAGGGAGAGAAGTACAGAGTGAGGTCGTCTGAAGGCGACAGAGAATATGAAGTCTGGGTTAAGGGTGACCTAGCCTATAGTGATGATAATGGGACTAAGTTCAGACATTATGTGGGCTATCCCATAATAGCAGTCCTGATGATGGAAGGGAGGTTACCCTTCGACGAGAGGATAGCCCGATCGCTCAAGGGTGTTCCCTGGAGGAAACTCAACGAGGAATTGAAAAACTATTCGGCGGTAGAGGATCTGGTTATCCAGGAGGCTGAGAGGAGAGGTGTTAAAAGGGAGGAAATCGATTTGTTTGTGGAGAAGGTATTAAATGAGCTCGGGAGACTTAAGCTCAACGAGCCTACCTGAACCCCTCCCCTGTGTGACCGAGGATGTCGTTAGAGAAATTGAATTCCAGATACGCCCCTTTCATAACTATACAAGAGAAGGGTAATAAGGCTGGTCCACTCAGCGGACTGACCTTTGGGATCAAGGATATTATAGAGACCGCAGGGATCAGGACTACCGCTGGCTCGAGGATCCTCTCAAATTACGTACCAAAGAATGACGCGTGGGTGGTAAAGAGAGTCTTGGAATTGGGTGGAACCATTTTAGGCAAGACCAACACCCACGAGTTCGCGGTAGGTGCGACAAACACCTCTTCCATAGCCGGTCCCGCCAGAAATCCTAGGGATCCAGAGAGGATAAGCGGGGGTTCCAGCGGTGGATCTGCGGTGGCCGTGGGGCTAGGAATCGTGGACGTAGGTGTGGGAACGGACACTGGAGGATCTGTGAGGATACCTGCCTCCCTTTGTGGGGTGATAGGTTACAAACCTACCACAGGTATACTACCCAAATCTGGGGTAATTCCGTTCAGTTGGACCCTAGACACCATAGGGTTCCTGACAAGGGACTTCGAGGTCTTATGGAGGGTGGTGGTGAACGTAACTCCAGTGGAGACTAGGAAAGTGTTCATGAGCAAGGGAGGGACTAAGATAAGGGCAGGTCTCTTTATGTTTGGTGAAGATGAAGTGTCAGTGAAGCTGAGGGATAGGGTGGAAGAATTTGGTCTCGACATAGTAAAGGTAAGTCTCCCCAACCTAGAGAAAGAAGGAGGAAAAGTGAGGAGAACAATTGCCGTGAGCGAGGGGGCGTCATACCATATGGACTGGCTGAACTCCAGAGCTCAGGAGTACTTCCCTGATGTACGTGAGGTGTTATCTTCAGGTCTTTCGGTCACTGCGGTAGACTATATTAACTCCCTTAGGAAAAGGAGGCTTCTCCTTGAGGAGTATGTGGGGGTCTTCAAGGATGTAGACGTGGTACTATCTCCCACTACAAAGATGGTGGCCCCAAAGATCCACGATGTCTTGGGGAAGGAGAAAGAGTTCAGGGATAAGTTGGTGGGAATAACCGAGCTTTTCAACTTAGTGGGGGCCCCATCAATAAGTATTCCTTTCCTGGAGCTTGAAGGGCTACCCGTAGGTCTGATGGTTAGTGGACCCCCGTACAGAGACGGAACTGTATTGGACGTGGCCAAATACCTCATCTCATCCAATTGACCTCCTGATCATGGCCATTTCCCTTATGTACTCTCTGGCTTCGTTTATTCTCCCCTCCCTGAGGGCTAGGATGAGGAGCTCAGAGAGGAGAGTGTGTTTCTTTGACTCGTAGTCCTTAGGCCCTACCCTTACTCCCAGATTGTCCTCCAGGAACTTCACGTCCTCTCTCAGGGACTTAATCACCTCTTCCCCGATCCAGCTAGATATCAGGTCTAGGGAGTTCCAGCTGAAGAACTTAGAGGCTTCGCTTAAATCATGTCTCATATACTTATAGTTCTCCCCCAGGACCTCCCACTCCTCCTGGTTGAGTCCAGACAAGGAGGCCACGCCAATTATCTCAGGAGGAATCCCAATACTGTAAAGTGCACCTACAAAAGTGATGGCCCTGGGCAACGTAACCCTTCCGGTGCTCCTGGCGTAGCCGAACAGGCTTATGTGGAGCTTCCTGGCCCTCCTGGGTGGTATAGTGAGTGACACCCTGTTGATGAGGTCTGCCATGGACTCTATTGTGGGCTGATACCTTGACGTATATTTTCCAACTATCCCTTTGAGAATCTTTTCTTCCCTTTCGTCCAGGATCCTTGGCTCCCTTTGCGGTAGAGAGTTAAGGAAGGATATGGCCTCTCTCACCTTCTCCTGTGGATAGTCGTACTTGAATGCAGATTGGACAGTAAAAGTATGGACCCCCAAGTATTCCTCAGAGACCTTGATATAATTCTCCGGGCTAAGATGTCCCCTGAAGGGGAGCGAGCCCACTCCTATGATGGGGAAGACGGGTATACCGACCTTCTTGGAGAACTTCTCTGTTGAGCTAAGGGCGTACTTGGCCAGGAGGACTGCACTTAACATTCCGTAGTTCATGGCTGGATCTGACCTTGCTATGAAAACCCTCATGTAGCTGGGCTTCACAGCCTTGAAGTAACCCTCTAAGATCTCCCCGGTCTTAAATAGGGAGTCCCTGTCCTCTATGAGGGGGATCACCTCAATCTTCTTGGGATAGATCTCACCCACTAGATCTCGCACGCGAACTCCATCGTAGAGCTCTATGTCCTCTTCAGCAGCCACCGCCCTTTCATAGTACCTCGCCACGGATATGAGATCCATGGCCTCCGTGGTGAAGGGAAGGATGACCTCGAATACGGGCACGACCCTCTTCCCGTAAAATTTCTCAGCGACGTCGAAGGTTATGGGTACGCTCTCCATGGTCTCGGCGAACACTTTCCTCTCTGCCCCCTCTATCTTTGGGTTTGGTAGCCTGTAGGTCAAGAATATGTCTTCCCCAAGTACGTTCTCTCTGAAATAATCTTGAAAAGAAGAGAAGAGTTTTCTCACTACGTGAGTATCTACATCCTTTCCCTCAGCGTCCCACATAACCTCGTGAACCCCCAGGGAGGAGTAGGCGAAGTAGGCCTCTAGCACTTCATCGTCTCCCTCTATTACCTCCCTCCTAGCCCACTCTGGAACTCTGGCGTTATCTGGGTGTTGAGTGGACATTGTCCGCGGTAACTTTCTCATGGGTCGTTGTTATGAAGAACGCTTTTAAGGTTATCACAGCAAGGTTTAGAACATGATAGAACCAAACCAGCTTGCACCCGACTTCGAGGCTGACTCTAGCAAGGGAAGGGTGAGGCTATCCCAACTTAAGGGGAAGAAGGTGATACTCTACTTTTATCCCAAGTCATTTACGCCTGGCTGCACGAGGGAGATACAGAGGTTCGTAGAGCTCTACGAGCAATTCGTCAATCTGGGGGCAGAGATCCTTGGTGTGAGCGTGGACTCTGTGGAAACACAAAAGAGGTTCGCAGAGAAGTACGGAGCTAAGTTCCCCGTAGTCTCGGACAAGGATAAGGCGATTTCGTCTACGTACGGAGTCCTCAACGAGAAGGGAAGCAGTGCCCAGAGGGTAACCTTCATAATAGACAGGGAGGGCAAAGTGGTATCAGTCCTCAGAAACCTAAAGAAGGCCGAGGAGCACGCAGATAAGGCCTTGGAAGAAGTCAAGAAACTACCATGAAATGACTCTTTTGTACACTTTTTTCTTGAATGCCCCAACAGGATCGTTCATGACGTAAGGTATGTTGGCTATCACATCTGTTGCAGTTATGTGGGCTCCATAATTGGAAAATGCAACTGTTCCAGCTAAACTATTAATTAGTGCACCGATTGAGGCAGCATCGAACGTGGTAAGCCCCTGTGCCAAAAGGGTGCCTATAATCCCTGTAAGTGTGTCCCCCGTTCCTCCAGTGGTCATACCTGGATTTCCGGTCTTATTGAGCCTGAACTCTCTGCCGTCACTGATAATATCCAAATAACCCTTGAGAAGTATTACGCAATTGCACTCCTCTGCCTTCCTCATGACCTGTTGGATCCTCTTCCTCTCATTCAGCTCCTGGTCTTCCCCGAAGAATATCTTGAACTCGCCTGGATGGGGAGTTATAACCACATTCTTATTGAGTCTATGACCCTTTGCTGCCTTAAGACCATCGGCGTCAAGAACCACCGGTTTTCCCAAGGACATCAACATCTCCAGAAAGGGCAAGGCAGCCTCAATGGTTTCTGGATCCAGACCGAGACCTGGTCCGAAGATCACGGCATTGGCCTTCTCTGCCCAAGGTTTCAACTCCTCCAAGTTCCTTTGATTGAAGTTCTCTCCTCTTAACTTTACTACAATTAAGTCTGGAGAATATGACGCTATGGTCTTGGCCGTCTCCTCCGGAGATGCTATATAGACTAGATCAGCTCCAGTCCTCAAGGCAGCCATTCCTGCAAGGGCAGGTGCTCCACTGAAGGTCTTACTCCCCCCCACAACTAGTACTCTACCCCCGACACCCTTCCTACTCTTCATGTCCCTGGGCTTCAGGTTTACCATTAAATCCCCAGGCCCCACATAGAGCTCTGCCTCTGGAGGAATACCTATCTTTTTTACAACAGTTCTGAATCCCACCTTAAGTAGGCCAACCTTCATATCGTGAAATGTGACCACCAAGTCTGGGGTTACGTGTGCTCCGAGGGATTCTCCAGTGTCTGGATCTAGGCCAGAGGGAACGTCTATGGAGACCTTAAATCCTTGACTCTTGTTAAAGACCTCTATTGCGGTCACGAAAGGTTCCCTTATCTTACCTTTTACTCCAGTGCCGAGCATTGCGTCTATCAGGACATCAGACTTGGTAGGCGTCAACTCAGATAGGTCGTACACCTCCTTTAACTCGACACTGTAGTCCATCTCCATGACGGCGTTAAGGTTCACTAGGGCGTCCTTATGTTTTATCTCTCCTAGGAGTATGACCCTGACTTTAGCTCCACGTCCAGCGAGTTGCCTTGCAACAACTAGACCATCTCCACCTTTTCCCCCATGTCCCACGAAGACCGTCGCCGACACGTTATCTAAGCTCACCTCCTTTTCGATCTCCTCCACTACTGCCCTTCCGGCATTCTCCATCAACTGTAGTGTCGAGACGCCCAGACTGTCACTGTTGATCTCCAGTGCCCTCATCCTCTTGGAAGTTATCATCTACATACAAATGGCGTCAGGGGTAAAAACTTTTCAGCGTCGAGTTACCCTATCACCTCTCAATATCGGAGTCACTCATCATCTATGCTTAAATATTCCAACTTTAAAAATAGGTACAACGCTATTAACCTTTCGCTCTCTTTTTAAATATTTTGTGATTATATGATAGGTGTATTATTATGATAATGTTAATCAAGACTTATTAACCTTCGAGGCTGTAGTTATGCAGTGATCGAAATGGTTCTGGGTAAGGAAACCGAAATGGGATTGAAAGAGTTATTCAAAGCCAACGCAGAGGACTACATGCTGCTCAGCTTCCTTGCAGACAAACTAGAGGCTGCAGGAAGAAAGGAGGAAGCGAAGATACTGAGGGAGAAGGCCAGAGTGGAGATGGGCCACGCCAGGGGTATATTCGAGAAGCTGTTCGCCCACACTGGAACCGAAAGCATGCTGGGACAGTTCACGAAGGAGGAGGCAGAGGAACACGTCAGTGAGTACAATAACGTTGCCATGAAGGCCAAGGAGGAGGGACACGCCGACATAGAGGCAATGCTGTGTGCTTACGCTGAGCAAGAGAAGGACATAGCTGAGGCCACGAGGAAAGTCGCAAAAGCTCTTTAATCTCTTGATTTCTATCTGTCCTTTTTTGTTCTATAGTTCGGATAATACCTTTTCCTATACATTAACATTTATTGCAGTGATCCCCCCTCTTTATCTTAATGATTATAGGATACGTGATAGGGGAGGCCTCACCCCAGGAGGCACTGATGCTAGCCGAGAGCCCGGTTAGAGTTGGGAGATACGTGATCCTAGAGTATGACGGAGCTAAGGTTCTAGGACTCATCACTCAGGTAACCAGAGGAAGCCCGTTCCTCGACCTGAGTACCAACGACGTTAAGATAGTCCAGCGACTGAGAGACTTTGAAACAGCCATACCTCAATTTGTGAAGGCCGTAATCAAACTCCTCTACGACATGAACTCAGGCTCCCAGCCAGACCTGCCTCCTAGTCCTGGAACTCCGGTCAGGTTTGCTAATGACGATGAGCTCAGGGAGATCTTCTCTGGGGGAGACATAGTCATAGGTCACGTTATCGGAATGACCATTCCGGTCACCATCAAGGTGAATTCCCTTTCCCGTCATCTTGCCATCTTGGCAGCTACAGGCAGTGGAAAGTCCAACACAGTCGCAGTACTATCACAGAGCATAGCAGAAATTGGGGGGGCTGTAATAATATTTGATTATCATGGAGAGTATTACACCTCCGATATAAAACCTCTAAACATTATAGAGCCAAAATTAAATCCTTTACATCTAAAGCCCAGAGAGTTTGCGACATTATTAGAAATTAGAGGCAATGCACACATACAGTATCGATTTTTAAGGAGGGCCTTCACGGAATACGTGAAAAAGGTGAGGGACATGATAAAGGAGGGCACGGTGGATTTCCAGTCCCTTAACTCGTCCTTCGTTCAGGATATGGAGAGAGAGATCGATGCGATACTCAATGGTGAAGGGGAGGGGAAGGGGCAGAGGTCTCAGAAGGAAGCAGCGGATGAGGTGAAGAATAAGCTTGACGAATTCGTGGACAGGTATGGGAATCTCATAGACTTGACCGCACCTGACATAACGTCAAGGATAAAACACGCCACGGTCAACGTCGTAGATATCAGTCACCTGGACGAGGACGGAATGGACGCAGTGGCCTCCCACTACCTTAGGAAACTCTTGGACTCAAGGAAGGAATATAAGACAAAGGGATCAGGCCTGAGGTTCCCCGTCATCACGATAATAGAAGAAGCTCACGTGTTCCTTTCCAAGAACCAGGACACCTTGACCAAGTATTGGGCCTCCAAGATAGCCAGAGAGGGGAGAAAGTTCGGGGTGAGCATGATAATAGTTAGCCAGAGACCCAAGGGATTAGATGAGAACATCCTCAGTCAGATGACCAACAAGATCATCTTGAGGATAGTGGAACCTACAGACAAGAAGTACGTCCTAGAGGCCAGCGATAACCTGACTGAGGACCTTGTGGAGCAACTCTCGTCATTGGGCACTGGTGAGGCCATAGTGATAGGCGGACTGGTGAGACTGCCCGCGTTCGTCAAGATAGCGAAGTTCAAGGGGAAGCTCGGTGGTGCGGACCCTGACATGAAAGGGGAGTGGAGTTCCTTAATGCAATCGGGCATCCAGGACACGGAGTTCGGTTGAGCATGCAGATACTCCACATATCTGACACTCACCTGGGGAGCAGAAGATATAATAGGGAGTCCAGAGAGGAGGACGTCTACAACGCCTTCCATCAATTAATGGAGATCGCAGTGAGGGAGCACGTGAAGGCAGTAATACATACTGGAGACCTCTTTGACGTGTATAAGCCGAGCAACAGGGCACTCAAGGTGTTCGTCGACGAGACTAGGGTGCTCAGGGAAAATGGAGTCCCCTTCATAACTATACCTGGAGACCACGACACTCCAAAGGTGAGGGAGGAGGTATATCCGCAGAGGCTCCTTGGGGATTCATTGGGCCTCATTAAGGTGTTACTAGGGGATTCCGAGAAGTCCTTCTACGAACTGAGGGAGGACAACCTGTCCGTTAAGATTTACGGCATTAGGAACATGAGTAATGTCTTCAAGGAGAGGTTACTCCAAATCCTCGGCTCCCTCAAGCCTGACGGGGACAGGAACGTGCTAATGCTACACCAGGGGTTCAGGGAAATGTTGCCATACGACAACGCGTGGCAACTTGAGATTGGAAACCTACCTAAAGGTTTCCAGTACTACGCCTGCGGTCATGTCCACTCCAGGATAGAGAATGTGCTCCCAGACGGAAGCAGACTGGTGGTAGCTGGCTCTCCAGAAATAATAAGAGAAGAGGAGATAGAACCTTGGGCTAAGAAGGGGAAGGGTGGTTACTTGGTCGACCTAAGCGGAAAGGAACCCCTGACTCAGCCGATCAACGTTGATGTGAGACCACAATTGGTGGAGAAAGTGAGGGTAGACGACGTAGACTCGGAGATCGACAGGTTACTGAGTAAGTTGCAGGGTCTTAGCTCTAAGCGTAAACCTATCCTCCACTTGATACTGGAGGGGGACTCGGCCAGGAGGGCCGTCGCCCTCAAGAGACTCTCGAGACTGGAGGGGTATGTGGACTTCTACAGGGTTTATAAGGATGAGACGGTTGACGTAAGGGAGAAGGTCTCCCCTCCACAAACCCAAGGGAGTGTGGAAGAACTTATGGCCTCCTATCTCAAGGCTCAAGGTTACAACGAAGGAGAGGTCAAGTTGATCTTGGAGGCCGTGGAGAAGTACGATTCAGATGAGGCCCTAGAGATCCTAAGGAAGTTTGCGGAGATGTGACCATGAGGATAGTCAGGCTTAGGTTGAAGGACTTCCTGAGCCATCAGGACACCGTAGTTACCTTTCCCGGGGACATCAACGTTATAATAGGTCATAACGGGGCTGGAAAGAGTTCTTTAATAGACGGCATAACCTTTGCCCTCTTCAAGAAGGGTAGGGGTAACAGGGAGGACATGATAAGACAGGGAGCCAGTAGCGCGGAGGTTGACTTGACGTTGCGAACAGATAGGGGGGAGATAAGGATAGTGAGGGGCATCCCCACAAGGTCTGATCTGCTCTACATAAACGGGAAGCTAGAAGCGAGGAGTTCCAACGCCGTCACGGAAAAGTTGAGGGAGATGAACCTCGACGAGGGTGTACTCCTCAACACAGTATTGGTAAGGCAAGGGGAGATAGAGTCCGTCTTTGAGGATCTCGGGGAAGTAATAAAGAGGATACTCATGATAACTAATCTAGAGAAACTCACCGACTCCAACGGTAAACTCAGGCAACTCTCCAAGGAGTATGAGCTAAAGGCACAAAGGGCCGAGGAGATGGACCAGGAGTTGAGGAAGTTGAGGGAGGAGATGGAGAGGGACAGGCAGGAACTCAGGGGGTTAGAGGAGTTGGAGAGTTCCTTGGAGAGTAAGACGAGCAAACTCAGGGTTGACGAGGCTAAGCTGAAGAACCAGTTGTCCAGCCTCGAGGAAAAGCGCAGTAAATTCATTGAGTTACGCTCCAGGTTGGAGGGAGCAGCCTCGGAGTTGAGGATCACCCAGGACAGATTGAAGCTAACTCAGGACCTGGAGAGGAGGCTGAAGGAGTTGGAAAAGGAGATAGGGGACTTACAAAAGTACGAGGAGAAGAAGGCACTCCTAGACGTCCTTCAGGAGAAGAGAAGACGTCTCAACGACCTTGAGGGCGTGAAGGGACAGTTGGAGAGGAACTTGACAAAGCTTACGTCGAGCTTGGAGATCAAGAGAAAGCTGGAGCCTAAATATGCCAACCTACAGAGGGTTAGGGTAAGGATTAGGGAGCTGGAGCAAGATCATCAAAGGTATCAGAGCCTGAAGTCCCTTGTGGACGATATAGAGAGGAAGTTGGCAGAACAGAGGAGGGAATTGGAGGAACTCCCTCAAGTGAACCTGGACTCACTGCAGAGGGAACTGGAGGAACTGGAGGAGAGGCTGACTATAGCGAGGTCATCCCAAGAGGCTACTGAGAACTTGCAACAGGAACTAATGAGGAGCCTCGAGTCGCTCAGGGAGGCCAAAGGAGGGAAGTGTCCCGTATGCGGCGGTCCCCTAGACGAGGAGCATAGGATTCTCCTGATAACCGACACTGAGAAGAAGCTCAGTGAGTCCAGGAAGAGGATCGAGGAACTGAGGAGGGAAGTGAGAGAGCTGGAGGGTAGGAGGGGAGACATCAGGAGGAGATTAGACAGGGCCAGAGAATTGAAGGCACGGAGAGAGCAGATCGAGAAGACTTTAAGCAACTTCGAGACCGAGTTGAGGAGGAGAACAAGGGAGTTAGAGGACGTCAAGGACAAGGAGGACGAGTATAGCTCGTTGAGGAGTCAAGAGCTTGAACTACTGGAAGTTGAGAGACAGTTCACCAAGGTGGCTGGAGTGGACGAACAGGAGGTCGAGGAACTTGAGGGAAGGCTGGGCAGAGTGATCCAAGACCTCACTCTCTTGAAGAGGGAGGTAAAAGAGGTCGAGGAGAGACTAGGAGGGACTACCAGAGAGCAGGTTGAAGTGAACCTCAGGAGACTCGTCAATCTCAGGAAGGAGAGGGACAACATCCAAAGACAGGTAGGTGAAAGGGAAGTACTTCTGAGGAAGGAGGAGGAGTTGAGGGAACTTCTCACTAGATTGGAGGAGGAGCTCAAGTCACTGAACTTCACCGAGGAAGATTACACCAGGTTTAAGGGAGATCTGGAGGCGTTGACTGAGAGCATACGGAGAGCGGAGCTGGAACTAGCGAAGGTGAGAGGTGAGAAGGCAAAAGTAGAGGAGAGGTTGAGAATCAACGGGGAGAGGGAGAGGCAACTCAGTGAGGAGATGAGTCAAATAACCAAGTACAGGAGGGCACAGGAGAGGTTGGAGAGGTTGAGGAAGATACTGGGAGAAAACATGATGCAGAGGTATCTCATTTCCACTGTGAGGGGGAGGATAGAGAACAACCTAAATGACCTCCTCTCGCTGTTCAACCTATCGTTCGTAAGGGTTACCCTGAACTTTGAGGAAGGGAAGGGAATGAACTCCAAGTCACTCCTGAGGGCCTACGGCATGTCTGGACAACAGCTTAACGTGGAAATGCTCAGCGGAGGTGAGCGCATAGCTATAGCCTTAGGTTTGAGGTTGGCTATAGCGAGAGCCCTCATGGGGGAGTTGGGCTTCATGATATTGGACGAACCCACCATACACCTCGATTCCCAGAGGAGATCGGAGCTCCTCAACGTAATAAAGGAGTCAACCAACGCAGTGCCTCAGATAATAGTGGTCACCCACGACGAGGAGGTGCTTAGGATAGCGGACTACGTCATAAGGGTCGAGAAATTGGGAGACGTGAGCAAGGTCAGGGAGGGGGTAAACCAGTGATAAATGAGGCTTACGAGAGGTTGGCCTCAGACAGACAACTCATCCTGAGAAAGCTTACCCTGTCTGGTAATGAATTTGATAAAAAAACAATAGAAGAAGTCAAAAACAACTGGAAAGAGTTCACCCCTTCCTCTAGGAACAGGAAAAAGTTTGCGGCCATAGACGGAGGGGAATTCCACAAGGAACTAAGGGTGGGAATGGTATATGTAGTTGACGCCGAGATCCTGATCACCCTGGGGGAGAAAGTCCTTGAGAAGGAAGGAGACGTTAGAGCTGGAGTATTCAGGCCAGGTAACAAGGCCAAGGAGAGGGTTGGAGAGCTGATGGCACTGTTGGAGGCGAAGTTGGCCCTTAACCACGGAAATAAGGCAGACTGGATACTCATGGACGGAAGCATCAAGAAGAAGGTAGGGGAGATAAGGGAAATTGATCCACCTTTCGAAGTTAGGGATGACACATTACAATCTTTGGACCAGAGCGATGAGGATCTCATGCTGAACTTTATGGTCTACGAGAAACAAGTTCTGCTATCGAGATTACTGGAAAGGTACGGTGAGAGAACTGTATGGATATCTAAGGTGAGCAGGGGTAGGGAGCTGTTTAAGGAAGAGGTCTCCGATGCGGTTCTCCTGGAAACCATGACAAGAAGTCCAGGATTCTCGACTGTATGGTGCAGAAAACTCACGCCCACGTATCTTGGGATAGGGGACCAGAGGGAAAAACTGGGAGAGAGTAAGGTCTGTAGTTTCTACACTAGACTGGAGAAAGGTGAGAGGGTATTAAGAGTAGACGTTACCAGGGAAGTTGACGAACAGTGGGTTAAGGATCTCATGAATGACTTGAGTTCAGTGTCCATAAGGGGCTATCCCTATCCGTTGGTTCAGGTACATTACGATGTCAAGGTGTCAACAGTGGATAGAAAAAGGATAATGGACATATTGGGATTACGGAACAGGAGGGGAGTAAATTGGTGGCCGAGCCAATTCTCATGAACCATGAGGCTTGCTGGAACTATCTCCAATGAACAGTAGTTATGGGATTTTACCTCGGAGGTCGTGATCAGGGAGCTCAAGCCTGGACTCTAGAGGAGCTAATTCCTGACCTGGTTGAGGAACAGGGGGTTCGTCGTCCTGAAGGCACTCTCTCCTGGTCCTCCTGGCCTTCAAGTCTTCACGGGTCTTAACCAGGTCACAAAGAGGCTGTCCAGGCTGGTGAACGATATTTACCGAAAGGCCGGTGGTGTCAAACAATTGTTCAAGAGAAGGAGAAAACAATAAAATGCTACTCGTGAACCCATGACTGGAACTTCACCAACAGGTGGTAGGACGGTTACTTAGTTAAAGCTACATTTAAAAATCCCCAAAGCAGCCTTTAACTTAGGCAGGATCACTCCTGGGAGGATGCCCATCAGGGCTCCCCGTGACCAGGAGTCCACCTTAACTTGGTTCCCTTGAGGCAGAGAAAGGCCCCCTGCCAATCTTCCCTAGGTGCCTCCCTCACCTCCCTCTGATCGGGGCCGTAACTCAAGGTTGAGACTATCTTGTCAATCCTGAAGTAACGTTTTACTAGTCCGAAGAACTCTTCTCTACTAAGAAATCTAGCCTTGGAGTAGTACTTGTGGCCCCTACCTGCTAGTTCTGAGTAATGCCTTCCCCACTCTGAGTCAAGGACTACAATACAGCCTGCAAAGGTTTGTCTAGTTACCCTATGGATCTCCTTCATCAATGTATCCAAATCCTTGATGAAGCAGAACGTGACAGAGCTGAACACGCAAGGAAAAGCCTCGTCCCTAAAGGGCATATGAAGGGCATCGGCCTGAACCCTCTCCTCTCCCTCCCTAGCGTAAAGTAAGGTTATCTCAGAAAGATCTAATGACACCACTTCCCCCTCGATGACTTCGTGGAACACTGAAGGTCCGGAACCCACATCTAAGCAATCGTGAAGACCTAGCGCTCTAACTACTGCCAATTCGTTCTCATAGGTTACACTGTGGATCTTATACCATTGGGCATAACCCTGAGGGTCATCGAAACTCATGACTCTCCCTCCAGTCTCATGAGGGTCTTAATCAGGGAGATTCTCCTGTCAGTCTGGTCCATGATATTGATAAGTTCCTCTCTTCTCCTCTTGAGAGCTATTGAGGAGTACAAAGTCTCTCCGATTTTGCTCTCAATGTGGATGAGTTCCCTCTCCAAATTTCTCTTTATTGTTGTGTAGTAACCCAAGAGCTCCAGGAGACCAACTTTAGTCTTTCCCTCCCTATTTGTGGAGTAAAAGGGGCAAAGATAACAGAGAACCGGATGAGGGGACACACTCTCTCCCTCTCTCCAGGAACACAGCAAAGAATCCTCAGTGAGCACTAGGTTGCAACTTTTACCGTTGAAGTGATTACATTTTCTCATCCTAACTGACCCTTCCTCCTGGATCTTACTATAATCTGATACCCTGGATGAGAGAAATACGTCAATTATTATAGCCCTGAATCCGTCCATCTGATAAGATAATAGTGTTTGGAAGGTTAATTGCTTTTCCCTTCCATATTGCGAAAGGATAACCTCTCGAGGCCAAGATACAATTGTTATAGAAGAGGGGGTCCAAAGGGTGGAAAGCCTAGCGTCTGAGGCGGGAACGGATTGACACGAAATATGATGAAATCCCATGAAGCGCAAATCCTGGAACTCGGGAAGGCTCAGAGTTTTTAAGCAGATCACCATATTAAGTCACATGGGAATAATCAGGGAGTTCATGATCCTGAGGCCTTTCGATACTCTGTTGTATGCGTCCAAGATAATGGTGATGGAACAGGTGCCCAAGTCCATTGTGATAGACGAGAAGGGAGAACCGGTAGGGACTCTCACTCAAAAAGATATTATAAACTTTATCTATAGCATGGGAGAGGATAGACCGATAGAGAACGTGATGGTATCTGAGGTCATGAGGAAGGATTTAGTTTGTGTGAGCCCAAGCATAGATCCGTTTGAGGCGGCCCAGATCCTAGTAGACAAGAGACAGCCACTCCTGGCGGTCTGTGATGAGTCGGGGAAAGCTATTGGTATAATTATAAAGAGTGACCTGAGTAACTTCTACGCTTCTCAAGTGAAAGGCCTTCAGAAAGTCAAAGACTACATGAGTTCACCTGTGGTCACTATAGAGCCCAGCACCAGGCTCAGTGAGGCAGTATCTGTATTAATAGAGCGAAACTTAAGCAGACTCGTGGTCTACTCGTCTGGAAGAGTACAGGGGGTCATAACGACAACAGATCTCCTGTATTTAGCTCCAGTGATCAAGTTTAAGGAACTTAAAGTTGAGGTCAGAGACGTTATGAGTCCTAACGTCATCGTAGTTGACGGAGAAGAGGACATGGCCCATGCGGCAAGATTGATGGCCTCCAGGAAAATAAAGGGAATACCTGTTATGGGAAAGGACGGTAAACTGAGTGGTATTGTCACAACGACTGACGTTATTAGAGCTATGATGGATCAGAGTGTCAAAAAGTACTTGTACGAAATAAAGATGTATACATCCTCCTTTTAAACATCGTTAGGCTGTGTGTTTTGTGTTCTACTTGAGCTTTTCCAACTAAAATAACTATATAGGACGTGGATCGTCAGGAGTTCATCGGGTTCCTCAGAATTCTGGGTCTTCCCTTAACGATCCCAGGTGGTCAAGATGTCCTCGCCCCTGTCGTCGAGGTAGGTGGAGAAGAAGTACCTCTTACCGAGGCCCTCACACTCCTTGACATGACAGGGGGTACACAAGGCAGTAGCTTGCACACGAGAGTCGATCATGGCCCATAATAACGCCATTACCAGGCTCACATAATTCCTCTTGCCCGAAGCAACATGGAACATGGGGTAAATCTTAATTACTTCAACTTAAGAATGACTATAGAATGGAAATGGACACTGCTGAGTTGCTTAGGAGTCGCGGACTGAAGGTCACCCCACAGAGGTTGGCAGTCCTCAAGATCATGAGCAAAGGAGGACATTACAGCGGCGAGCAAATATTTAGTGAGCTCAGGAAAACAGAACCTAGCATAAGTCTTTCCACTGTCTATAATGCTCTCGAGATCCTTCAGAGGGCCGGAGTAGTTAGATCCTTCGAAGCTGGAGGAAAGACCTGGTATGAGGTCAGATTGGAACCGCATGTGAACGTTTATTGTGAAGACATGGATGAAATAGTAGACGTCGACGTGGATCTTTCAGGTGTAATGAAGTCCCTCCAAGAACAGGGTATAGAAACGAAGAATCTTAGTGTAATTGTCTATGCAGAATGTTCTAAAATGAAGAAAGAATTGAAAGAAGCGCATCCCTAAATTTCTTCCCATCGGCCTTCAAGACTACCTCGGCGTTGGCGTTCTCTTTACTATACCAATCAACGATCATTCCGCCTCTAGTTTTGGAACAGGTTTCTATATCCACACGAAGCCTTCTACTCTCTATCACAGAGGAGTTGTCGTAGGCTAGGTAGACGGTGAGGGAGTCTGGATGTACACTCCCAGGATTCCCTTGGCTTATGGAGAAGTCCCTGAGAGTCCTGTTTGCCCTCACGAAAAACTCCGATAGTTTGGTTCCCATGGTCTCTATTTTTTTCCATGTTTCTGTATCTATGACACCGTATTCCTCAGTCACCTCCCAAGGTACTATGGTCACGTCAAATCCTGCGTCTAAAACTATCTTCGCTGCCTCTGGATCCACCCAGAAATTAAATTCAGCGAAAGGGGTAGTGTTCCCCCTGCTGAATGCCCCTCCCATAATCCATACCTTCTTCACTCTGGTGGCGATTGACGGGTCCTTAAGGTAAGCCAGAGCTAAGTTAGTAAGAGGGGAAATTGCTAACACCTCGAGTTCCCCATCATATTCCCTGGAAAGTCTCAGTATCGCGTCCACCGCGTCCTCCTTTTCGGGTATCTTCTTAGGTTCAGGATAGTCCCAATCACCCAGTCCGTTCTTGCCGTGGACTTCAGGAACAGTCCTCCATTGTCCCATTATGGGCCTTTTACTTCCTAAGAACACTGGGACGTCAGAGCATCCGAAGTATTCTAGGGAAAAGAGACAATTCTTAACTTGGCTGTCGTAATCAACGTTTCCTGCTACAATGGTCACCCCCAAGAGGTCGAATAATCTTGAGGAGAGTAGAATGGCGATAGTGTCGTCAGATGCAGTATCAGAATCTAAAATGACCTTTCTCCCCAAATTTGATCACTGGTTATCCTTCCACTTTGCAGGTGATAAAATGAGCGGTGTGTCCTGAGCTCCTAGTAAACGCTTTGAGGGTTGAAATGTTTACGTCTTCCTGGTTTTCCCCTTGGTAAACCCGTTAGGTAGGAGGAACGGGAACTGTTAACGTCGTTGCCAGCAGTTTCAGATAACTCGTAAAGTTTTGTTATTTTTCAGAAGAGATAAATATAGTTACATCAGATGAGTTGAAGACGACCTGACGAGATGTGACAGTAACTTAAGATATCTAGGTTTTCCCCAAAGGATAGGAGACACTCCGTTGGGTGTTCATCCCGCTAAGGGAGGAGAATGAACGTGTCGGTCCTGACTCCGGTGAAGCCCATGGGCTGATGATTGGATATAAATTCATGAAAATCCAGTGAAGCCCAAACCCCTTCTCATGAACAACAGAAGAAAATGTCAGCCGAACCTGGATGGATTCGTCACTTTGTTGAGGGGATTTTGCTCCTCATGGGTTTTGTTGCAGAAAAGGCTGAATCCTTTTCCACATTAACAAAAATATTTTTATATTCATTTATTACATTTTTTATAAAATATAGGCTCTCTGGCCGATGTGGGCTGTGCCCAGAAGGGAGTGATGGCAAAGGTGTGAGCCCCGTGCCGTCGGGCTCCAAGGATTCCAACAACTCACCTACCGTAAGTAGGTGGTTGAGGGCTAAGTCCCTACACTAGATCACGATTAAACACAATATGAGTGGAGTCAAAGTGTAGGGGACAAACGGTTTAAACTAGTGGGGTAATTTTTTTAAAGGATAAATAATACTCTTACCTGATGAAAGTTAGAATTAACAATATAGGTGGTATAAGCAACCCCCTCGATATAGAACTGTCTAAGGGAGTTAACTTATACAATGCGCCTAACGCTTACGGTAAAACCTCACTAGCGAGAGCACTAGTCTCAATGCTGACCTCTGAGATAAAACCTGAGGATCTCCTCAACGTCTTCGCAGACTCAGGCTACGTGGAAGTTAGGCTCAATGATAAGGAATACTATAGGAGGATAAGGAGGGTGAAAAATAAGCTTGTGGAGAGTGCTAAGCTCATCATGGACGACAGTAGGGCCTTACTTCTGTCCTATTTTTCACCAGAGAACAAGTTGCTCAACCAGATACTTGGAGGTCAGGAAAACATAGAGTGGTTCATCTCTGCTACCTCTGAGATCGAGAAGATCAAACAGTTGAAAGTTGGGGTTGAAGAGAAACTCAAGATCTTAAAAGAGGAACACGAGGAACTGAAGAATAAATACAAGGACGCGGTGAGTATTCAAGCTGAGATAAGGAACATAGAAAACGAGATCGAGTCTCTTAAAAAGGAGAAGGAGAGCGACAGACTTATTAACAGTACCACCCAGTCCATATCGGTAACGAGGCAGAACAAACTCCTTGAGCTCAATAGTAAGATAGAACAGAAGAAGAAGGAGTTAGTGGACCTTCAATCTAAACATACCAAACTGGAGCTGGAGATCCAACAGAAAGAGCTCATGATCAAACCCGAAATAAAGAAGATATTTGAAGACCAGATAAATCAGATAAACGAGGAGTTACAGAGGAAATCGTCGCTGAGAAATGAGGCGGAGATAGGCATAAGGTTGTTAGAGAGAGTCTTGGACGAGATAAAGGAGGCTGAGAAGAACCACTTGGACACTTGTTACGTGTGCGGAAGTCACGTAGATCCTTCAAATTGGAAGGTAAGGGTGGACGTAATTACCGGAGAGTTGAGAATGAGGCAGAACAGTTTCGAAAGCATAAAAAAGGAGATAGACGAGCTCAACAGGAAAAAGGAAGAGCTTCAGAGAAAGCTCGGTGAGTTCGAGAACGTAAAGAACGAAGTTGCTAGACTCAAGCAAAAGAAACAGGAACTATTGAGTAGAATGGAGATGGTGAAGGAGCAGATAAGCGACTTGGAGAGACAGAGGAGAGAGATGGAGGACAGGTTTAACAAGACATCAGACCTCATAAGGATATCTGGGCCCGAGGACGCCGTCTCAAAGAGGATACAGGAGCTGATGAACAAAAAGAACCAGCTGGAATATGAACTTTCTACCCTGGGGATACCGGCTTCAACCCTGAATAAGATAAAGGAGAAAGAGAAAGAGATAGAAGAGTTAGAGAAGCAGGCTGAGAACTTACAACAAGAATACATCAAGAGGTTGACGGTGGCCAAGGAGGAGTTCACGAGAGTGGCCAACTCGCTCCTGAAGGAATTGGACTTCAATCTTGAGGCAGAAATAACGCCGAATTATACTCTTACGGTGAAGAGGAGCGGTACGTTCTTAGATCTTAAGAAACTCTCCTCTTCAGAGAGGACCACGTTGGCTCTCATATTGGTAGTTACGGCGTTAAAGTCTTACTTCAAGACCCCGTTCTTCATTGTCGATGAGTCCTTCATGACCTTCGATCAGAGGAGGCTCCAGAAACTGGTCGAATATCTAAATGGAATAACAGACTACGTCATTATAACTAGGAGCGACGACAATATAAACATAGTTAGAGAAGAGGCAGAGACTCAAGTTACAACTTCCTAAAAAATTGTCCCCTAGGAAAGAACTTCGAGTGAGGGTAGTTTAACCTAACTACCCCTTACCACCGATGCTGGAGAGAGCGACGAACTTTGGGAGTCTCTAATCTGAGCTAAAATTACTGTATTTTATTTAAGGGGTTTAAATCAATCCTTAACAGTGTAACTGGTTCTTCTAAAGTTCTACTACCGCAAACGTGCAAGTTGTTTCAGGAAAAACGAATTGTGATTTATGGGCTCCAGGGTATCTCAAGCTTCCTCATGAGCATCTTATTGAGGTCTGTCCTCACAGCATCGTGAACAGGTTCAGGTACATTGCCTATTGGTGTGAACCAGCCCACTGAGGTAGACATCCCTAATTCCTCAGCTCTATCCTTTAACCATAGGGCGACTGCTAGTGCAGCCATTGTAGGCTTAAAGATGACTATTGATGGTCCTATGGAGGAGCTCGATATTTTCACTGCGTGCCTGGATATGGTCTTCCACCTTGTCTTAGTTATTATTCTTACCAGTTCCTTGGCCCTATCTTTCTCTCCTATGGCGTAAAATATTATCATATGCAGAAAACAGCCTATACCGTCTTAAAAGTTTAGCTCGAGCCTGTGCCGCAGTTACAGTAGCCATATTCGTCTATTTCAAGACCACACACGGGACAGATCATCCCGGAACCTTTCACGTCGACCCACTCCTTCCCATATTGAAGAAAATGCGAGTCTGTGAGTGCCTTGGCCAAGTCCCTTATGGAGATTATGCCGGTTACCTTCCCATCCTTACCGACCACTGGTAGATGTCTGAATCCATTCTCTAACATAACTGCAAGTGCCTCCTCCACTGTCGTGTCCTCTGTGACTCCCTTCACTTCCTCCGTCATATATTCAGAGACCCGAGAGTCGACCCTCTTCTCAGCTGCAGCTCTCACTACATCCCTTTCGGTTATTATTCCTACTACTTTTCCTTTGTTATCCACAACCAGCATAGAGCCCATGTTATGATTTCTCATCTCCGCCGCCGCCAGGAATACAGGATCCTCATCTCTTATCACCTTTACTAACCTGGAAGAAACCTGGGATACTTTGACCGTCATAGGACTAGTTTCTCTCTACCGTTAAAAAACATTGTCCTTCGTGGTGGTTTGTGAGATACTTCAATTTTTAGCAGAGACGACGTGAGGTCTACTTTTAATCTTACACTAGATTTTGAATTTAAGAAAACTCATTGGATTCACCGTCTAAGAAAATTGAACAGCCTACAAAGCACCTTCGTGGTTAACCTATTATGAACTGATGGGCCTTGACCTTATCACTCTCAAGGACCACGTAAGCCGCGTGAAGGATGCCCTCCGAGTGCTCACTCCCTGGGTTCAACACCAGGGTTCTTCCTAGTTTATCGAATGCCCTAGACTCATGGATATGACCGTGAAGGCCTATGAGAGGCTGAAACTCCTCTATGACTTTCCTGACGGACGAGGAACCAACGTGAACCATGACTAGTTCTCCTCCTCTTACTACAGGCTTCAAATTGTCGTCCAAAAGTGGAGCTAGATCTAGGTTGGTGTTTAAGGGTGGAGCGTGCACGTTAAATATAGCCTTGTAAGGATCCTTGAGCTTCAAGGCCTCATCCCTCAACCTCCTGTATATCTCATCCTCTGGTAACTCCCTAGGCGTGTTCCAAGGAGTAGGATTGACGTACCCAAAGGAGATCATCTCGTGACCTCCAAGTTCCACTACCAACCCTTCACATCTCCTCATTATTTTGCTCTCGTCGAGTATCTCGAATAGGTACGTTGGATCGTCATTCCCCAAGTTTACGTATAGAGGTATGTTGTAATCCTTCAGCTTCTCCTCTGCTACTCTAACCCATCCTCTGACGACCTCACTCATGGCCGTCCTAAACGCTTCATCTACTTTCCTCTTGTCGTTCTTGAGGTCCTCTAATCCTTTCTTGTCTACAATCACGTAGTAGTTTCCCTCCTTCCTTATGTTATCGACCATCTGTTTCATTCCCTCGGGGCCGTACACTTTGCCGTCTATTTCGTACTTTCCCTCTCCGATCTCCACGACCGGTATTAGGGCCTTACCTGCTATGTCTCCTCCTATGATCAACGCATCTACCTTATACATCTTCCCGGCATTGAGGAACTTCTTAAAAATTACGTCGGATCCGTGAATGTCGGTGGTGAACATGATCTTAAACAAGTTCGAGATTGAGTCCTTGTTTTTCTTAAATAGACCCACAATAACTCTGTTGTGGGTCTTCAATTAAAAGTTGATTCCCGTAAAATCTTATGAAAAGAAGTCTTAGAAATCTTATGAAGGCCCAAACTCCTAAAGGGCTGTGGAGATAAGTTAAAATGGTTTGCGTCAATAGAGTTAACCATGGTTCTAGTGATCCTGGTGAGACACGGCCAAAGCGTCTCCAATATCCAAAAGATTCTGTCCCACGACACCAACAACTACCCTTTGACTGAAGAGGGGAGGGAACAAGCTAAGAGAGCGGCTCATGAGCTCAAGAAGTTGAGGGTGGACAAGATCTTCACCAGCCCAGTCATGAGGGCCTATCAAACGGCTCAATTGATTGGGGATGAGCTAGGACTGGTCCCAATAATAGACGAACGACTGAGGGAGAGGTGGCTTGGAGAATTGAATAACAGGAGGTTCGATCCGAATGATCATTGGAAGTTGAAGATAATGAGGGGACAATTGGAAGTGAGAGATCTGGAACCGTGGGAGAGCTTGAAGAGGAGAATTTTAGAGTTCCTTCAGTCTTTACCGGAAGGTCAAGTGGTTGTTGCCGTAAGTCACTATGACCCCATAAGGGCAGCCTTAGGTCACATCTTGGACTTAGACGACATATCTGCACACGGTATCTCGGTCCCCAATGCTAGCTTCACATTCATAGAGAGAAACTCCAGCAACTTCAAGATCTTGTCAATTGGTTCCCCTGCCATATCACCACAACTGTTATCTAAACTCAATAGATATGTTATTAAGGCGAAGTAAATTGGTTATGAATTCTCTTCTTTCACGGTTTATACTATCTAGGATAGCGGTATTAGGTCTTGTAATATTTCGTTCGATGCTCTGATGTATGACTTCCGAATTTAATTCGGAAATAAAATGCTTGGAAATAATATGGGATATACAATTTGTTAGTGCAAGACCTTTTGCTGTCTTGGAATAATGGGGTCCCCCGTACACCAGGACAACGTTTCTACAATCTACCTCGTTGACCCCCTCTATCCCTCTTAGTACCGACTCCACGAATCTGTTAACTAATGTCTCATTCCTCCAAATAGTCTCGTCACTACCCACCTCAGCGAAGATCACGGGTACTCCCCGAAGTGTAGGTCCATGGTGGGTTGCCTCAATCTCTACCTCTACTCCTAGGTTCAGTTTCCTTAACTCCCTGAAAATCGAAGTCAGGAGCCTGGGATGTGCTACTCCCAGTTGCCTGGGTTCACCTCCCATGGGAGTCCCTCCTGGGTTTCCCACATGATGTACCGTAAGGGTGGGGATCTTACTGGAACTCTCGTGCCTGGAGAGGACCACGATGACGTCTCCCTTGGAGTAAGTGAAGTCTGTTACGTCCTCTTCCACTTCATCAAAGCCGTAACCAAGCTTCTTTACAGTCTGGCCCACCGGATCCTTCTTTGATACTAAAACTGAGACTTTCATCCGCATTCAACTCGAGAAACTCGCGTTAAAGGTTAACTCGCTGGGGTAAGCCCAAGACCTTTAGAGTCTCTCTTGCCAGATGTGGGGCCAACGCCCATCCGAACCTGAACCCAGTGGCGATTGCCACATTGCTCAAGGGCCTCATCAGTAATGGTCTGCCGTCTGGAGAGACTGCCCTGAAGCCGACCCTCACTTCCCTGACTTCCAGTGTAACTCTCAAGTACTTCTTGAACACTTGGACTGTTCTCTCTACCTGGCTATTATTTACGGATGGATCTGAGGACTCCTGCGAGTCCCCGTTCAAGAGTGCAGATTCAGGCCCTTCCACCCCCAACCTGTCCTCTAGCATGAGGATGTTCCTCATTCCGAGCTTGCCTGCTTCCACCACGTGCCCCTTAAGCGGGCGAACATTGATCCCGAAGTTCCCAAGCAGGTTCAAGGGATCGTGCCCCAACGTCAAGATAACGTGACTCCCCCAGATCCTCCCGCGGTCGGTTTTAACGCCTGAAACTACTCCCTCTTCCCTTAGCAACCCCACAACCCTTGCCCTAACGAACTTCCCGTCTATCCTCTCCATGAGCGCGTTAAGGAAATCGTCTCCTTGTATAAATAGACCTTCCCCCACGAGCTCCCCGTCGTGACCTCTGAGGAGGGGCTCCAACTTCCCAACCTCTTGAGAATCAAGGGTCTCCCCTCCCCTCGGGGGAACCCTTATGACGGCCTTGAGAGAACAATGAACCTTGAATTTCTCGCACATTATCCCATAGTACTTCATGGAGGACTCACATTCCCCTCTCAAGTCACCGCACAGGTTCGGAATAACGGTCCACAGACTATTATGGGAGTTCGTCCTTCCTTTGCCCATATCCACGAGAGTCACTGGGCCTCCGTACAGGTAGGCCGTCAAAAGACCTGTTATCCCTGCTCCCACTATCACTGGGTTGTCCATGATACATTATTTTTGTTTCACCAATATAAACTTTTTAAACTCTGTTGAGTTAATGTGAGATATGAGCACAGAAAGGGATCCAGAACTAGAGGCTCTCCTAAGGAAAAAAATTAAACAGATGATGAGCGAAAACAGGAACATGGAGAAGGGAGGAGAAGTCGTACACCTGGACTCTGAGAACTTTGATAGCTTCCTGAGGGAGCATAAGATCGCTGTCGTTGACTTCTGGGCCGAGTGGTGCGCCCCATGTTTCATCCTCTCTCCAGTCATCGAAGAACTAGCCAAGGATTACCCTCAGGTTGGTTTCGGGAAGGTTAACTCAGATCAGAACCCCCAGATAGCAGGCAGATACGGAGTGATGAGCCTCCCCACGGTCATCTTCTTCCGTGACGGAGAACCAGTAGATGAGGTAATAGGAGCAGTACCAAGGGAGGAGATAGAGATAAGGCTGAAATCCTTGCTGGGCGAGTGAAATGAAGGCACTCCTCGTAGGCGTTGACGGACTGAGTTATACTAGCTTCATGAAGTGTAACCCTAGATTCCTCATGAGTCTGTTCGGGAGTACCTTCCGTGGCGTGGTAGTGAATAGGAGACCTCAGACCCACGAGAGTTCTTGGCTCTCAGTACTGGGAATGGACTACTCTGGAAAGCCGAATGAGGGAGTTCCTGAACTGGCTAAGGCCACCGGGGCGACGTTAGTGAACGTGCCTATTTCTGACCCTACCACTGGGATAGTGAGTTTAAAGATTCATGAAGTTCGACTGGAGGACGAGCTCAACCAAGTGACTGAAGCCGTACTGGAGTCCCTAAACAGGGGGCCGGTCATAGCTGGTATAGTGGGCCTGGACGTGGAACTGCACAGGGGTTCTTTAGATAAGTGTAAAGCCTACTCCATGGTCGATTCTGCCCTGAGGAAAATGGTCAACGCAGCTGACGAGTTCATCGTGTTCTCCCCCTTCGGGGAACCCAAGGCTCCGTCAGAATCTGAACACGAGGAATACGGAATCTATCTCTCCACGGTACCTAGGCCCTCCGAGCACGAGACCGTCAAGCTTCCAGAAATAGGTCTGCTGTTCAGGAAGCTCGTCGGCTGAATCCTTTCCCGCATGAGTGTACACGTTTTCTCGAAGGTTCGGGGTTGGAAGGCCTACGTGAGGATGTGAACGGATAGTCCTCGCGGTTTAAATATACGTCACGGGCACTGATTCAATGACGGTCACGGAATTGTAAGTGTAACCGAGACCCCTAGGTTGAAGCCAAGGTTGATGATGTAAGTCTCTGCCCAGTAGGCTGTCCTTACGGGTAACAAGTGTCCCACACCCTCAGGGTCTTACACCAACAGTTCCTGTGGGCTCCGCCCTCCAACTGGAAATTCCATGAGCAGTCGGAGCGGACTGGTAGTGCCTCTTCTGTCAATAATCGGATGGAGGCAAGGTGGAGCCACGAAGCAGAGAGCCTCGTGCGTGGTTAAGGCAGTCCACCAAGAGTCCTGAAGAGTCGTAAGCGGAACCCTTTTTACTTCAAGGGTTTCATCGCCCTCTCTTTCCCAGAACATTCAGGGAGCATACAGTTCTCAGCGTATTGTCCTTAGATCTTTTCCTCTATACCGTTGAGCGTCAATTACCTCTCACCGATCTCCCTGTTGTAGAAGGGGTATAGGGCCAATATCACGGCATCCTTGTATAACCTCCTCCTATCGATAACCTTGGAGAGAATCCCAACTGCTCCCTTATGATATTTGGAGCCAACTCTGCCGTAAACCAGGTCCGTAGCCTCTCCCAGTTCCTTACCTTCAAATAGTTTTGAAGCTAAGGAAGGAGGCAGGACGAACCAGGGAGAAGTGGAGAAGTTCTCTGTGCCGTCCCTCCCTACCGCGTATATCACAGCGAAGGCCAGCACTCTGTTCCTCTCTACACATACCCCTCCCTCTATGCCCACTCCTACGTCGCAACCTTCCTGGAGGGACTTCAAGGCCCTGTTTCTAGCTCCAGAGTAGGTCTCGTGACACCACGGTTGTGGTGACACTTCCGAGTCCACACTCAGAGTCTTAACCTCAGCGTTGGGTAAAACCTCCATCAGGGCCTCTCTCACTGCCTCCACCTTTACCCCGTTTGTTGAACCAACACAAACCAACATTTTTTACTCCCCTTGCCAGTTCGTTATCCATGGTCACAATTAAGATTGGTGCACTGGCAGATTCAGGTGACCTCTACCCTTTCATTCCCATGATGGAGGGTTGGGTGAGGGAGGAGGGTCTTAACCTGGAGTTCGAGGTGATACCAACAGTTCAGGACGTAAATATGAAGGTACTATCCAAGGAAGTTCACGTTTCTGTACCCTCAGCCGCCATGTACCCTTACATTCAGGACGATTACTTTATCCTAGGTAACGCCGTCGCCACTGCCATAGATGGAATAACGGGGATGCCCATCCTCTCAGCTACCAAGATTGGAATAGAGGATGTGAAGAACTCGGTCCTGATAGTCCACGGCCCCAACACCACTGCCTTCACCCTGTATCGTCTCCTCATAGGAAAATACAAGAGGTTAGTCATCATACCTAGAGTTCTTGACGAGATCAAGGCCTTGGGGAAACAGGGCGACGTATTGGTGGCAGTTCACGAGATAAAGATGATGTACGCCCTGAAGAAGCTGGGTGTAACGCCTAACGTGGTGACGAGTATGTGGGATATGTGGCGTGATCGGTCTGGAGGTTCTCCTATGCCCATGGGTATGGTGGTGATATCCAAGGAGTTAGGGAGAGATGTGGCAGTGAAGTTCAGACAGCTGTATGAGAGGAGCAAGAAGTTCGCGGAGAAGAACTTAGAGAGGGTTATACCCAGAGACCTTGAGATAATGAGCGAGTCTCAGGGAGTTACCATGGATAGGGAGGTGGTGGAGAAGACCATTTGGGCTGACATTCAGGAGTATAATGTCCCAGAAGATCAGGTAATGAAAGGCTTACGGACCTTCTACAACATGACGTTCGAGAGGGGTGTCCTTCCCAAGGTTAAATCCTTGGACGTCGTATAATCAAACTCTCCTGACATACTTGAAGGATCTTGGGGCGAACAATATCTTCACTTGATCCCTGACTTCCTCTAGGGCCTCCGCCACTTCTCTCAAGTGGGCCTCCGGCATGAACAGCTCTATGAGATAAAATGTAGCCTCGTCTCCTCTCAGGTGGGCTACAAATCTTATGAACGGAAAATATTGAAAGGCTTCTTTCACTTCTGGATTTAACGTTATCACATCCAGAAGGAACTCCCGGCTTCCGTAATCCACAACGTAACTTTGGATCAGGCCTTTACTGTTCGCCTCCCTCAGTACATCAGTCATAGACTTGGGAGACCTCAGGGTAGAAAAATCGATTGGTTCAACTTCTCCCTCATATTGGAAATCATGGACAAGGGGAGTAGCCTTGATGGAACCGTCATAGTTCCATGTGTCTGTATCGTAGTCATAGGTCTCTGGGATGCCAGAAAAGTTCTCGAAGCGTACTACCTCTACGCCCTCCTTGTCAAACAGAAAGGAGAAGTCGGTCTTTACGCTTTTCCTAGTGTAAATTCTAGAGCTAAACTTCAGCTTCATTAACCTATTGGCTGGAATGGGGGTGAAAGACAAACCCTTGATCCTGGACAGGAGGGACAAGATCTCGTCCTGCTTCAACTTGGTGAGCTCACTCAACAGAGGTATGTCCGGGCCCACTCTTCTCATTAATCGTATTAGCTCTGGGAACTCCAACTCCCCTCACCTCCTTCTTCAGCCTATCAACCTTTGTCGGGACTGCCCTGACGTCTATCACGGCCACGCCATCGAAGGTTTGGACTATCCTTTCGGCCTTTTTCTTCTCCTTGTAGACTTTAGATAGCGGAGTTTCGGAAGGCATCCTTACTATCACATGGATCATATAAAATGATCCCAGCCTCCTCACATACACCCTCGCTACGTTGAACCCATAGCTGGAGAGTATCGTCTCAATCCTCTCCGCCAGGGGACTATTACAATTCGCTCCGACTAGGGAGAGGATAGCCTCCTTGACCTCTCTGGCGGTGTCTACGAGTATAAATCCGACTATGGTAGTTACTATGGCTATTGTTAGGAAATAGTTCCCGACAATGATTCCAACCCCACTAAGGGCCTCCAGGACAATGTCGAGCTTGCTGTGTAGCATGTCGGCTCGAACTAGCTGGAGCCAGTTGTACCTTCGCTCTAAAAGATATATCCCCAACGTGACAAGACCTCCCGCCCAGGCCAAGGACGAGAGCCACGACGGTGTGCTAGCCTCTCGGCCAAAGCTCTGCAAGAGAACGGAGACGGAAAGGAAGAGTATTAGAGCAGACACCATGAGCATAGCCAGGCTCTCCAGGTTATAGAGACCTAGCGGGAACCTTTTCGTTCTCCTGTAGATCACCTTGAGTAATACGGAGAATAGAAAAGCTGTCAAGGAGTCTATGAACCCATGATAGGCGTCCGCAAGAAGTATATAAGACGAGAACAGGTTACCGTAAATGATCTCTAAGATGGAGAGGGGTAAAAGCACTATCCCTGAGTAAAGGAACACTCTGGAGGCGGAGTTTAGCTTTTCCGTCGGAATCAAGCCACATCACCACTCCATCCCTACCCATGTATAATTAGAGCGGATATTAATAAATGGAAAGGTGGGATGGGAACGGTCTATTCGGTCGACTATGTTAGCAGTGTACAGGTTCAATCGAGAAGCTCATCGCGAGATCTCCGAGCTTCGTAGACCGCTTTTTGCAGCACCAGGTATGGAATTTTCTCTTGGATACGGGCCTTAGGTGAGGTGAAATCTAATAACCACTGTTACAGTCTGTTTACTCTTCGGGATTTGAGAAACCTATTTTAGATTGGAGCTCTCACCTCGAGTCTGCTATGGTTAACGTAGTTAGTAGCGTTTTTATAAAAACAATAAAAGTAACTTTTATAACCTCACGGAGAGACCCATATTCATGGCCGAGAAGAAAGAGATAAACGGTCTCCTAGATCTTATAAAGGCACTCTTTGCGGACGACAACTGGTACTTAGGGGGTTTCATCATAGCTCTAATACTCTTCATCATCTACGATGTAATAGCCTTCACACCACATTGACCTTCCTCTATTAAACAAATCTACAATGGTTTTATAAAGTGTTGAAATGTACATAATCATGGATAAGAGTTGCCAAGGGTTAACATAGCGGCTGACAGTGACCTAATCAGGGAGCTGGAAAAGGAGGCTAAATCCAAAGGTTACACAATATACTCTCTGACGAACTTGGCCTTGAAGGCCATGTTGGAGATGATAAGGAGTGGAGAGGACTCCACGAAGCTCCAAGACCTAGTGGAGCTACACAAGATATTCAAGGACTTGGACGTGATACCCATAACCTCCTGGTATATAGAGAGCCTGGCCAAGCTGGCATACGAAAAAGATCAGAAGGCCTTTCAGACCATATGCGAAGGGGCAGGCCAGCAATTGGCCTCATACCTGAAGTCCAGGGCCTCTAGCCTTGAAGAGCTTCTGGTAGTTTACGAGGGAGTGAAGTCTGCACTCCCGATCAAAGACATGAAGATCAAGAGAGTAGACGACGATATGGTAGAGCTGAGGCTGACCGGTACTGGGTTCAGCCTTGAGTCTACGTTCTGTGCCTCCATGGTCCTAAAGAAGATCCTGGAGAGCTACGACTTTGAGACCGTCGAGCTGGTCCCCTCTCCGGGCGGAATAATATACGCCAAGGCTAAGTATCAGCCCAAATGACTCAGAGAACACCCACAGAGTAGCCTGCAGATGACGTTCTGAGTCTCTAAGACGTGTTCACTTATGGATACCGTTTCCCTAGCTAGTAACGTCACCTCCTCTGAAAACTCTCCATGAGGAAAGGCCCCTACTCCGAGGAACGCTTTCTCACCGCATAGCGTCCTCACGCCTCTCCTCTCTCCCTCCTCATGGAGGAGAACTAGTCCTCTCTCCTCCACTAGTTCTTTCAAGCTTATGTCAAGCAACTCCATGAGCGGATTACCCCGAGGGGGAACTCTTCCCTCGACCAACAGTTGTTCCATCAGCCCTACAAATCTAAGGTAGTTTTTTGGGGGTCTCATCCTCCTGTCTACCCTTATTATTTTCGACTCCAACGTGTGGATGTAGAGGTCACCCCTGAAGCTCGGTTCGCTGAGTAGGAGAACGAGGGATGAATGGAGTATATCTGGCCTACCTCTCTTCTCCCTGTTTGGTAAGTAAGTCATGGCGTGGTAGTGAAGGGACTTGTCTAGTAAGGTTCTCCCTGGATCCTTTCCGAACCTCTCACTGTTCTTAATCACGCTTGGGTGATTCCTTATGGAATCGGGCACCAGTTCTAGGGACGCATCTAACAGTATTATATCCATGGTTCTTTATTTCTACTCGAGCCAAGAAAGTTATGAATTTTATGAACAGGAGGGCAGTCCTCAGGAGATCCATGGAACTCATAGATAGGGCGGTCAGGTTAGCTAATGAAGGTGATCTTTACCTGGCGAGGGCTTACGTGAAACTAGCCGTAGAGTACTCCAGGAAAGCTCAGGTGAAGTTGCCGAGGAAGTACAAGGGAATGTTCTGCAGAAGGTGTTTCGTACCACTCATTCCTGGGATTACCGAGAGGAGGAGGATTAAATCAAAGATTTTAGTAAGGACATGTCTATTGTGTGGATGGGTGAGAAGATACGACACGAAGAACGTGGAGAAGCTTAGACGAAGTTCGATCTCAGGGGGCGGAGGTGAGGATAGGGAAGAAAGGGGTAACAGAGGAACTGAAGAGTGAGATAGCCAGACACCTGAAGGATCACGGTCTAGTTAAGGTTAAGATCCTGGACAAGACCTTGGACAGGGAAGAAGTGGCCCGTAAGGTTGCTGGAGAGGTAGGGGGAGAACTTATAGAGGTGAGGGGAAGAACCTTCATCCTGAAGTCCGTTGATAAGGACTGAAGTGATAACCTGTAGAGGACATCCCAACGTCTTGGCAAAACATAGGAGTACACTTGAGGTTACAACTGAAAATTTCCTCACCTTGAGGGGAGACTGCATAATCTGCGTGGAGGCAGACAAGAGTGCCAGTTCGTTGTCCTCTGAGGTAAAGGAGGTTCTAAGATCGGAGGGATACGGATACTTGTTAGTGTCTACGCAGAACTTCACCGAGCTGGTCAAGGGCAGGGGGAGTGCCGGACTGACCATGACTTCGACGGTAAAGATGATCGTGAGGAAGTCCTCGTTCATCTCGGACGCCACGATTCTAATAAAGGCCGACAAGTCCGCTGGTGATCTAAATAGGGATTTGGTGAGGGAACTGAGGGGAGGAGTGGTCAGAGTCTTCTTGGTGGCATCGGATCTCCCTCTTAGCAATGATGAGGTCCTTAGAGTACTCATTGACTCTTTCCCAACCCTCCTGAGGAGGGCCCAGCCTGTAGACGAGTAGTGTGCCTCTAGTCACCCTACAGAGTTCCCCGATGAACCTATCTATCATTGACGGATTGTCCCCTATCACCAGCTTGAACACTGCGTCCCTGAAGGGGAGGAAATTAGCGTCGTAGTGGACCAGGTCCACCGTGAACTTGTTTCCGTTCAACCTGATTGACTTAATAGCCATGATTAATCCGTCTAGGTTGAGGTCACCTGCTACCACGTATGCCCCTCTCTTGGCCATATGGAGGGCAAAGGCCCCGTACCCCGTGAAGGCGTCGAGGACCAAATCTCCTCTATCTACTCTCTCGGACACCTTCATTCTCTCTATTGCCAAGGAGGGATTCACATATACCTTCGAGACGTCTACGAAGAAGGAGATCCGTCCCTCTACGAAGGAGGTGGTCGTCTTTCCCTCCCCTGCTATAGGAATCAACTCCCCCAACCGCAACTCCCCGACTACTCTCCTCTTCAGAAAGACACTCCTCACCCTGGGAACAAGTCTGATTATGGCCTCACCTACACTCCTCGGATCCTCTTTTCCCTTATACGACACTATGGCTATGTCGCCTATCACATAGAACGAGGAAGCTCCAGGTATCACTTCGTTGAGCCTCTTTGTCCTGACCTCCAGGGGATTGCACTCCACCACCTCGAGTTCTTTGGTCGGCTCAGACACTGGAACCAGTAGGAATTCGCCGTCCCTCCTTACCTCGTAACCCCTCAGGTTCTTTATCCTACCCTTCCACTTCTGAAACTCCCTCCTAGGGACCTTTGCACAGAGCGTAAGTGCTCACCTCCGTCACAAACCTTAGTGACAAGGGAAGTTGCCCACAGATTTACCATTGGAGTTGAAGAGTTAAAGTTTCACTCTCCTCAGGCAGGCTCAAGGTAAGCCCTTGAACCGTCGAGTCCTGTCTTGCGTGAAGATGTCCAGCTTTTAATCTTTCAATTGGAAGGAAAAGGGGAGATAGGCTCTATCCTGTTGGGCTGCAAGGAGCGTCACGACCAACTCACGGTAAAGCTAGGTGAGCGCTGGAAGGCTAAGTCCCCACATAGGATCACGTAGTGAACACAACAAGAGAAGTGAAAGTGTAGGTTCACGAACCGAAGAAAATTCTCACTTCTTGAACTTATCCATCTCAGAGCTGTGGCCAGCGAAGACGGAGGCGTTCGGGTCGATGTACTTCTTTGCCATACTTGCGGCCACTGCAGCCTGACCGAACCCCACAGCTATGAGAGCCAGCTTGGGTGCCCCTTCCACAGATGCGATATCCCCTACAGCGTAAACCCCCGGTAAGTTGGTCTCCATTTTCGGGTTCACCACTATGTCTCTTCCCTTCATGTTTAACCCCCACTTAGTCATGTTACCCAGATCCCCCTTATGGCCTATACTTATTATCACTGCATCAACATCCAACGTCTTCTCCTCCTTGGTTCTGTTATCAAATATAACGGCCTGTGTGACCCTCGTGCCATCTCCCCTAACTTCCTTCAGCTCATGCCACGTGTAGACCTTGGCAACCTGAAACATTTCCTTAACGCTCCTCTCGTGTGCCCTGAACTGATCCCTCCTATGTATTAGCGTGACTGACTTGGCAATAGGTGCTAGGGTGAGGGCCCAGTCTACTGCTGAGTCTCCACCACCTACTATTAACACTCTCATATCCTGGAAATCCTTCTTCCTCCTTACCGTGTAGTACACTCCCTTACCCTCATAATCCACTTCCCCTTTGGCTCCTAACCTACTGGGTGTTATTTTCCCTATCCCTGCCGCTATCATTACGCTCTTGGCCTTATATTCCCCACCTTTGTCGGTCTTCACGACCCATATGCCATCTTGAGTCCTCTGAAGCACATCTGCCCACTCTTTGGTCCTCACGTCTGGTGAGAACATCTTAGCCTGCTCTATGAGCCTCTGGGCGAGCTCATAGGCCTGGATTCCCGCGAACCCTCCCACGTCGTAGACCATCTTCTCTGGATATAGAGTCACGAGCTGTCCTCCCAGCTCGTCTTGTGAATCTATGAGGAGAGCCTTCATGTCCCTGAGCCCTGCATAGAACGTTCCGAAGAGACCTACAGGACCTCCTCCTATAACAATAATGTCGTATTCTCCCATGCTAACCAAGAGAGTGACAAATTTATACTATTTAAACTTTCCGACAACAATCATGAATAGTAGGTCAGAGGTGTACATTTCTATAAACAGAATAAAATTCAGGAAAACGCTTTAACCTCGAGGAGAGACATGTCAGCGGTGCCTGAGTCTACCCTTTTACTGATTGGCCTTCCTGCCCCCATTCTTATGTTGCTCTGGTTCAGGTATTACAGGAAGCTCTTAAAAGGAGCTTTGGAGTATCCTGGGGACTCGTTTACGGAAGACAGAATCCGCATTCCGCCGTCCCACAGTGTGAAGGTGAGGATAAACGGGAAGTGCACCATCGTGATTACCGGTGTGAATAGTTGGGCGACCATAAGGGTTAACGGAGGGCCCAGGCAGAAAGTTTACAAAGTCAGGCTTGTGAACGCCACAGGCGAACTGGAGATAGTTAATGAGAGCAAGGTATTTCACATAGATGTCTACCTTAGGTGCGGTTCCTGAGGGTGAGAAGAAGTAGGAGGGGCAAGAGCCCCGCCACGGAGAGGGCTATCCAGGCAGAGAATCCGAGAAAACCTGCAAGAAACTCTAACCAAGTTCCAAAGAAGATGTTCAATGAGTTGACTTCAGCTAAGGTTACGCTGGAGTTCACCACTCCTCCCTCTAACGCCACCATTGAGTAAAGGACTGAGATGGCCATCTCGTTTGAGATCCCTAGGATCGCGAGTCCTAAAACGTAAGCGGGGGTATAAAGTAAGAGGGGAGAAAGGGAGGTTAGAACTGATGAAACTAACAACAACCTCATCCTGCTGAGTCTGTCTCCCAATCCTCCTAGGCTTCCACCTATTGCGGAGAATAGTAGGAGAAGACTCGTCACTGCTGAGCTGGTCAGTAGCTCGCCGTGTTGGTAAAAGACGAGGAACGAGGGGAAGAGTTCTCCGACGGCGTAATAGACACCCCACACCCCAGCGGTTGAGAGACCAAGGATCAAGACCCTTCTGTTCTTCACAGATGACCAGGATGAGGAGTTGTTGGGGAGTCTCAGGTTCAGAAGGGCTGAGAGCAGGGTGAGCACTCCAACAGCCACGCTACCTAAGGAGAAACCCAAGTACTCATCCACCACGCCCCAATTGAGTCCCACGATACCTCCTACACAGAAGAGTGAGTTATATAGACCTAAGGCCAGGGACACCCTCTCCTTGTTGAGGGACGAGATTATCGCTCCCCCTGATGAAAAGAAGAATGAGGCTCCCACACCGCCCAAGGCGTAAAAGAGCAACAGGAGATTGAAATTCCATGCAACTGAAAGCAAGAACGAGGAGGCTGACATGATCACCAATCCGAGGACTAGGGAGTTCCTCTGGCCTATCTTACTTCCCACAAAAGCTGCGGGGAGCTGCATGATACCTGAGCCCAGGAAAAAGGATAAAGGGATGAGACCGGAAAAGGTCTGTGGTTCGTGAAACCTAAATATCAGCTCTGGGATCTCCGGAGCCAAATAGAACCAGCTCAGTGCATAGATCGCCCTAGCAAAGAATACGTTCAGTCCACGAATCATGACTGGTCAATTATCTACTGGGTAAATATCTCCATCGCAGTGAAGAGTTTTAACTTTCTCTGTTCTCTTATCCCCACACCATGAAGCTGAAAATAGTGGCCAAGAACTCACAGCTAGTTGAACCCATAATTTCTAGAATCAAGGACGCCTCAAAGAGACTTGGTATTACTCTAGTGGACGAGGGTGAGGAAGTCGTGATGGCCGTAGGAGGTGACGGAACGCTCCTAAAGGCTATAAAGTTAGACAAGCCAGTCATAGCAGTGAAGGCCGGGAGGAGAGGGTTCCTCATGGATGTGGAACCCTCCGAGGTGGAGGAAGCTCTGGCTAAACTGTTGTCTGGGGAGTACTTTAGGGAAGAGTACGACTTACTCAGGTTGAGATACCACGGAAGGAGTCTGGACGCCTTCAATGAGGTTGGGGTATTATACGATGAACCAGAAAGTATCTTGCTGTCCCTGGATTTCATGGGAAACCACTTCGTTATGGAGGGCGATGGCGTCCTTATATCCACTCCCCAGGGATCCTCCGGTTGGAGCATGTCGGTTACAGGTGTATACGTCCTGAGTAAAGGGGTTATGGAGGTATCTTTTGTAGGGCCGATACTCTCTCCGCTTAAGGCGCTGGTGATACCAGGAACCAACATCAAGCTGAGACTAGAGGACAAGGGTCACAGACAGAAGGCGAGGCTAGTCTCAGACGGTGACATAGTGGACTACATCTTCACAGGAGAAGAGGTAACGATCGAACCTTCACCCAAAAAAGCTATTATCCTGAGATTTAAGAAGGTAGACCCGCTTAGAGGTATAATACCGTGGAAAGGGTAGTGTTCGACACAGCGGGCTTCTTTGGAGGCCTGCAAAACTCGTTTGAAAAAGTTTACACTACTCCTCTGGTGATAGAGGAAGTGAGGGACTCCTCATCTTTGGGGAGCCTTTCTTTCTCCATGATAACCAATAAGGTAATAATCATGGAACCGTCCCAGATGGCCTTAAGGAAGGTAGATCAAGTACTGAGGGAACTCAACGAGAGGAGCTTGTCTAAAACCGATAAATCTGTTATAGCTCTGGCTGTGGACTTGAGCCCGGCCGTGGTGTTCACAGACGACTTTGCAATTCAGAACGCCCTCATCAGATTAGGAATAAGATTTCAGCCTGTGAGGCTCGGGAGAAAAGCAGAGGAGGTCAGGAGTTACTCTTATGTCTGTAAGGGATGCGGTAAGGTGTTTAAGGAGCCTGTAAAGAGCTGTGACGTCTGTGGTGGTGAGGTCAAAAAAAGTGTAGCCAAGGTGTTTCAGAGGGAAGGATAGTATAATTTGTCATAATACAACCCGTTAATCTAGAAAAGCTTATGTTCAATTAAAACAAAACTTCTTGATGCTGGACAGTGCCAGCCTCATAGAGGCCTTAGCCAAGTGCGGTCCCAATCCTAACTCTCTCTCTGACTTCCTCGGAAGACCTTCCCTGGAGATAAAAAGGGAGGTATCTCAGTTGGTGACGAGAGACGGGCTCACAGTATTCCCAGCAGTATATTCCGAGGGTTTAGGATTGAGGAAGGTGTTTTTGATGCTTGAGAACGCCAAGATCAGCTACGACGTAGCTAAGGGGTTTCTCCATCCGATCATGAGCATCTTCAGAGGGGATTTGGAGGAAAAGCTGTTCTCCGTGATAGCCTTCGCAGATAGAACCTTAGAACAGGAGATCAGGAGATTGAGCGAGGTTCTGGAGCCTACCTTCTCCTTGGTAGGGGAGATCCCCGAAACCAGAAAGTTCATCAGGGACCCTCACTGTTACGATTTTGGTAGGCATAGATGGCTCTGTGAAGATAAGGTTGAAATGAAACCTGGGGCAAAACTTTCGTCCCCGGATCAAGAGGACGTGTGGGCAGTGACGCAGATTCAGGCAAATCCATCCCTGAACATGAAGGTGATACCCCACAGGTGGCACGTCAGGAAGGTCGTTACTGGTTTCATGTACGTTCTGGGGAAGACCTCGCTGGTCGTACAGGCCCTGACCAAAGAGGACATGTCTTACGACGTACCAGAGATCATCTGGACGGCGCGTGTCCAGGATTTCTACCTCTCCGAGATGCACGTGGACAAGGAGGGGTTAGAGAAGGTAATGGAAAAGATCAGACCGGTATCTGTCAAGATCATAGTTTCTCCCAAATCTCCTAGGTTCGCCCTAGGCTATACGATTCCGTATGAGGTTTTCAGGAACGGATCGTGGAGCTACCCGAAAATCAAGATCACTGTGGGGACTAGTAGTACTTGAAATGTTCTGTGGAAAGTTTTTCTCGATGAGTCTTCCCACTAGGTCATGGAAGAGCGTGGAATCCTGGAGCCCTCCTGCCCTGATCCCCTTGCGGACTCTAAAGGAAATATAGTGGTCCTAGTACATGACTCTACCGAACCTAGGGCGGAGCTTTCTGCATCCCACTTTTCCAGCTCATGTGCTCAATCAGGAGCCCGTTTTAACTCGGGTAACACCAGTTGTTCTACACTCATGTGAAACCCTGAGATGAGGGTTTTGTAGATAGTTAGGTGAGAGTTCTATGAGGACTTTGAGACTGTAACGCTTCTACGTAACTACTCGTTATTTTTAATCACTTCTAAATATCGTTTTGACAAGTTGTGTTTAT
>OGCG01000202.1_pt1 | contig 40820 bp, 33 predicted proteins | sample 1570061 | NCBI WGS metagenome assembly OGCG01 (sample SAMN06268698, study PRJEB24515) | hot springs metagenome | isolation source: Joseph's Coat, Yellowstone National Park, Washington, USA | place: USA:Joseph's Coat, Yellowstone National Park, Washington, USA
CGGGCGTCCTTCTGGGACCGCATGCCCTGGCTTTAGTGCCCGATCTCGAGCGCACACGCCAGTTAGCCGAATTCGGTGTGGTCTTTCTCATGTTCAGCATTGGTCTGGAGTTCAGTCCGGCCCAGTTCATGGCCATGCGCCGTCTGGTATTCGGCATGGGCAGCCTGCAGGTCCTGGCTTCCCTGTTGCTCTTTTTGGCCATTGCCACATTCCTGGGTCTAGGCTGGCGCTCTGGAATCATCGTCGGCGGCATTCTGGCCATGTCGTCGACGGCCATGGTTGCCCGGGTGCTTTCGGAAAAGATGGAAACGGCATCCCGCCACGGCCGTATTGCCATCAGTATCCTGCTTTTTCAGGATCTTGCCGTGGTGCCGTTGCTGGTACTGATTCCCGCGCTGGCCGGGGACCGCGCTGCCCTGCCCGCCGCCCTCGCCCTCGCCGCCTTGAAGGCAGCGGTGATACTGCTGGTCTTATTGGTACTGGGGCGCCCGATCGTTCGCCCCTGGTTTCAGCTCGTAGCTCAGCGCAAGTCCAGTGAGCTCTTTATGCTCAATGTCCTCTTCGTCACCTTGGGACTTGCCTGGATCACGGAGGCCGCGGGACTGTCCCTGGCGCTCGGCGCCTTCGTGGCGGGCATGCTCATCGCTGAAACGGCCTATCGTTATCAGGTGGAAGCGGATATAGCCGCCTTTCGTGATATTCTCCTTGGGCTTTTCTTCATCACCATCGGCATGCTGGTGGATCTGCACCAGATCCTGGCCGATTTTCCCGAGATCCTGGTAATTCTCGTGGCGATCCTGGTGATCAAGGGTATCGTGGTCTGGGCCAGCTGCCGTCTGTTCGCCTTTGAGCAAGGGGTGGCCCTACGCACGGCCCTGGTGTTGGCGCAGGCGGGCGAGTTTGGCTTTGTTCTTCTGTCGCTGGCCAACCAGTTCCGCCTCCTGCCGGCGGCGGTATTGCAGCCGCTTCTCGGTGCCATGCTGCTTTCGCTGGTGCTTGCACCCATCTTTCTCGAACATAACGGTTGGATAGCACAGCGGCTCGTGCGCTCGTACCGGCGCGGGCGCGAGCGTTCGTTGCGGGCGATTCGCAGCCTGCAACTAAAGGAACACGTCATCCTTTGCGGTTACGGGCGAGTGGGTCAGAGCATCGCGCGGGTGCTGGAGGAAGAAGGCATCCCCTACCTTGCCCTGGACCTCGATCCGAGTCGCGTGCGTCAGGCACAGTCTGCGGGCGAGTCCATATTCTTTGGCGATGCCAGTCGGCGCGACGTTCTGCAGGCTTCTGGCCTGGCCGAAGCGCGGGCGCTGGTAGTGACCTTCGGTGATGTGGCCACTAGCCGGCGGGTGCTGGCCGTGGCCTCGGAACTGCAACCGCGGCTAACGCTTCTGGCCCGCGCCCACGACGATAGTCAGATTGCCGCATTGGAGGCCGCTGGTGCCGATGAGGTCGTACCGGAGGTAACGGAGGGTGCTCTGATGCTCGCCTCCCAGACCCTTTTGCAGCTGGGTTTCCCCTTGAGCCAGATCCTTCGCCGTGTGCGTCGTTTTCGCGAGGAACGCTATCGGGTTTTTCGCGGCAGCTTTTGGGGTGGATCGGAGCCGGGCGAGGATCAAGGTTCACCGCGGCTGCTCTCCGTCTCCCTGGGGGACACCGGCTGGGCCATAGGCAAGACATTGGCCGAACTGAATCTGCCGGCACTGGGGGTACAGGTCACGGCCCTGCGTCGTCAGGGGATCCGCGGGCGCGATCCCGCCGACACCATGCGTTTGCGTGCCGACGACGTGCTGGTTATTTTCGGGGATCCCAAAAGTCTGCAGGCGGCCCAGCAGTGGTTGCTGGAAGGCCCAGACGCAGGCGCATTCGTGACGCAAAACCGCGAGTAGGAGGTGTGTCTTGCAGTGGAGCCGTTACCGTCGAGAGGGCGTCGTGGAGTGGGGAGTGTGGCTCGATGAGGAGCTATTTTCCCTGGAATCCCTGGACGATGGCCTGAATCCGTCGCAGTTACTGACCTCAGATCCCGTCGCCCTCCTCCAACATCTGCGCCGGCGACGGAGTGCACGGGTGTGCCCCGTTGCGGTGGAGCGCATCCATTTCCTCCCGCCCACGCAACCACAGAAAATACTGTGTGCCGGCCTGAACTATCGCGATCATGCGCGGGAAACCGGAGCAGAACTGCCAAGTTCCCCCACCTTCTTCATCCGCTTTCCCGACACCCTTTGCGGAAGTGGCGAGGCCATACCGCACCCAGTCCAGTCCGATGCCATGGACTTCGAGGGCGAACTATTGGTGGTACTCGGTCAGGCCGTCCATGGCAAGCTCCAGCGCCATGAGGCTCTCGCAGCCGTCGCGGGCTACGGAATTTTCAACGATATCAGTATGCGCGACTACCAGTTTCGTACGAGTCAGTGGACCATGGGCAAGAACTTTCCCCACAGTGGTTCCTGCGGCGCGCGGGTGACGACCACAGACGAGCTACCCGAAGGGGCCAACAACCTCTATTTGCGTACCGAGGTCAATGGCGACAGGCTGCAGGACGGTAACACCGCCGATCTCATCTTTGACGTCGCCGCACTCATCCAGACTCTGGCGGAGGTCATGCCACTGCACCCCGGCGACCTCATCGCCACCGGAACCCCAGCCGGCGTGGGCTTTGCCCGCAAGCCGCCCCGCTATTTGCAGCCGGGGGATACCATCCGGGTAGAGATCGAGGGACTGGGTGTTCTCGAGAATCCCGTGATACCTGCACGCCTTGACACCGTCGAACGGCCTGCCTAGCTTTAAACAAACGTACTGGACGGTTTGCTAGCTGCCCATGTGGGGGTGATCGATGGCGGAGAAGACGAAACTGGTCAAGAAGGCCCGGGTGGGCGCAGCGGGTGGATGGGGTTCCGTGCGCGGTATCGTTGAAGTCTACGGCGCCGAGCATCCGGTACCGGGTGTATATCGGACCCTGTTTCAGCTCAACAAGCCCGGCGGCACCATGTGTACTTCCTGTGCCTGGGGCAAGCCAGCCAAGCCGGGGCTGTTCGAGGTCTGCGAAAATGGTGCCAAGGCGACCATCTGGGATCTGACCTCGGATCGCTGTACGCCGGAGTTTTTTGCCGAGCACAGCCTTGCGGATCTACGCAGCTGGTCCGACCACGACCTGGAGATGCAGGGTCGTCTCACCGAGCCCTTGCGCTACGATGCCGGCTCCGACCGCTACGTGCGCTGTGGCTGGGATGAGGCATTTGCCGGCATAGGCGCTGCCCTGCGCCGACTCGAACCGCAGTCGGTCGTTTTCTACGCCTCTGGTCGGGCGTCGCTGGAGACGTCCTATCTCTACGCCCTTTTTGCGCGGCTATACGGCCACAACAATCTGCCGGACAGCTCCAACATGTGTCACGAGACCACCTCCGTCAGCCTCAAGGAGCATATCGGTACGCCCGTCGGCACCTGCGTCCTGGACGATTTCGAGCATTGCGACGCCATTTTCTATTTCGGTCAGAATCCCGCCACCAACAGCGGTCGCTTCCTTCACCCCTTACAGAAGGCCGTGCGCCGCGGCTGTCGCCTGATCGTTTTCAATCCCGTGATCGAGAAAGGCTTGCTGGAATTCATCGATCCGCAAAATCCCGTGGAGATGCTCACAGGCACTGGCACACGGCTCGCGCACCAGTACCTTCAGGTCAAGGCCGGTGGCGACATCGCTGCCATAATCGGTGTCTGTAAACACCTGCTGGAACGGGACGAAGCGGCCCTGCAACAAGGCAAGCCAGGTATTTTGGATCGCGCCTTTCTGGAGGAGCACTGCCATCGATCCGAAGCCTTCCTTGCCCAGGTACGTGCCACGGCATGGGAGGACATCGAGGCGCACTCGGGACTCAGCCGCGACGATCTGAGCCAGGCGGCGACGGTCTATGCCGAGGCAGAACGGGTGATCGGGGTGTACGGTATGGGCCTGACCCAGCACGTGCACGGTTCCCAGGCCATTGGAACGTTGCTGAATCTACTATTCTTGCGCGGCAACATCGGCCGCCCGGGTGCCGGTATCTGTCCCGTGCGCGGACACTCCAATGTCCAGGGACAGCGCACCGTGGGCATCTCGGAAAAACCCGAATTGGTACCCCTGGAGCGTCTGGCCGAACTTTTTGATTTTGAACCCCCGCGGGAGCATGGACTTGCCACGGTGGACGCCTGCGAGGCCATTCGCGCGGGTACGGTCAAGGCCTTCGTCGCCCTGGGTGGCAATTTTCTGCGTGCCATCCCCGAGCAGGAGGCCATGGAGCAGGCATGGGTCAAACAGGAACTGACCGTCAGCATCGCCACGAAGCTCAATCGCAGCCATCTTTTTCCGGGCAAGGAGGCCTGGCTCCTGCCCTGTCTGGTGCGCTCCGAGATCGACGTGCAGGCTAGTGGTCCCCAGGTAGTTACCATCGAGGATAGCTTCAGCCACATCCACGTCTCCAGCGGACGGCATCCGCCCGCCAGCCCGCACCTCCGCTCCGAGTTGGCCATCGTGGCCGGGATGGCCAAAGCCACGTTGACACCCAATCCACGCTGCGACTGGGATGCCTGGGTGGCCGATTACGGCAAGGTGCGCGATCTCATCGCCGCTACCTATCCGGAGTTTCACGACTTCAATGCGCGGCTGCAAACGCCTGGAGGCTTCTACCGCGGCAACCCCGCCCGCGAGCGACGCTGGCAGACCGCCAGTGGTAAGGCCGAATTCACCCTGCCCTCGGTACTCTCCTCCCTGGGCATCGGCGACGCACCCGGACGCTACCACCTCATCACCATGCGCTCCAACGATCAGTTCAATACCACGATCTACGGATACAGCGATCGCCTGCGCGGTCTCGAAGGCTCGCGTATGGTGTTGCTAATGAATGCGGACGACATGACGGCAGCCGGTCTGTACGAGGGCCAGGAGGTCAGCCTGGTTTCCGATGCGGGGGACGAAACGGCACGCCAAGTGGATGGCTTGCGCGTTACCACTTTTGCCCTGCCGTGCGGTTGCGTAGGCGGTTACTATCCGGAACTCAACCCACTGATACCCCTGTGGTATCACGATGAACTCTCGAAAACCCCCGCCGCCAAGGGGGTACCGGTCCGTATCCAGATTGGCGGCGTGCACGGGAACGGACGTGCCGCAGCACGGTGAGCCTTTGCCGGCCCCGGATCGTATCGGTTCGACCCAGGCGAAGCGGCCCAGGGCGCCCATGTCCGCGCCCGGGGGAATGGACAGGTGAATCGCGATCCACACATCTCTGGCGTCTTGTGGTCGTCGGCCCACTGCCTGGACAACGACAAGGACCTTGGGATGCACGAGGAGGCTATCCTGGAAGAAGCCGCCGTCTCCATCGTCATCCACGGTGCCGTTTATGGGGTGATGATGCTCACCCCCCACGACCTGGAAGACTTCGTAACGGGATTTCTGTGGACCGAGGATGTGTTGCGCTCGCCCGCAGACATCCTCGCTTGTGAGCACGAGAGCAGCGCCGAGGGTGAGGCCCTGTACCTGCAGCTTCGTGCAGAGGCCGCCGAGCGAGCCGAGACCCGGCGCCGCTGCCTGCCCGGTGGCAGCGCCTGCGGCCTGTGCGGCGTGCCGGACTTTCACGGCTTGCAGCCCTTCCCGCCCATCCGCGACGGCCGGCGGATTTCCTGCACCGCCATCGCGCAGGCTCTGCAGCACCTCTGTGCCGAACAAGAGCTCAACCATCACACCGGAACCGCGCACGCCGCGTGTCTGTGCACGGAAGACGCTGTCATCGTGCGCGAGGATATTGGCCGGCATAACGCCGTCGACAAGGCCATAGGTGCAGCACTGCGGCAGGGCTGGCGAAGCGGCCAGGCGCGCCTGCTGGCGGTCTCCTCCCGCCTCAGTTTTGAAATCGCTCAGAAGGCCTTGAGCTTTGGTATCCCGACCGTGGTAGCCGTGTCCGGCGTCAGCAGCCTCGCCATCCAGCTTGCCCAGAATTGCGGCTTGACCGTCATCGGCTATGCCCGCAATGGGCGCCTGACCGTCTACGCCAATGCCTGGCGTCTTGCCCGATCGAGCAGCCGCCCGGAAGATACGGGTGCGCCCAGCGTACTGGAGATGCCGCGCTGCGCTCGCGGTTGAGGTGCCGCGGCACGCCCTTTACACCGTGTCGTGGATCCTACTCGAGGTAGGTGTAGCCCTTCAGTCCCTCCGCATAGTGGCGAAGAAAGTCTCGGGCCTCATCGGCACTGAGGTTGGTGCTCGCTGCTATCTGCCGGCCAAACCCTTGGGACAGGGATTCTGCGGAAAACTGCACGTAGGCCAGAACCTCCTCGACGGTGTCGCCAGGCACGGGTTCCTGCAGCTGAAAGCCGCCGTCGTCGGTGCAGAGGACATTCACGGCATCGGTATCGCCGAAAAGATTGTGCATATCGCCAAGGATCTCCTGGTAGGCACCCACCAGGAAAAAGCCGATGTGGTACTCCTCACCGCGCGTCCAGGGATGCAGGGGTAACGTCGGCCCCACCCCATCCGCAAAGACGTAGCTGTCGATGCGTCCGTCCGAGTCGCAGGTGATATCCTCGAGTCGACCACGGCGGTTGGGCTCCTTATCCAGGCGGTGAATGGGGAGAATGGGAAAGACCTGGTCGATGGCCCAGACGTCGGGCAGAGACTGAAAGAGAGAAAAGTTGACAAAATATTTATCTACGAGCTTTTCTTCCAGTTCGTCCAGAATCTCACGATGGGCGCGTTTGGCGGGATCCAGCAGCGCCCGCACGCGCCACATCAGATGCGCGTAGCTGTTTTCGGCAAGGGCGCGCTCGGGCAGGCGCAAGAGCCCGAGCCGAAAGGCCTCCTGATTCTCGGCCAGGAGGAACACCGCTTCCTGGTAGATCTCCATGGCTTCGGTGGCACTCGCCCCCGGGAGTCGATCCAAAAGCCGCTGCCATGCGCCCAGGGCCGGACTGCTGCCTTCAAGCACCGGCCGTTGTTCGCCCGGCGCGCGCTCCACATCGATGATGTTGCTGATGAGGACTGCGTGGTGCGCCGTCAGGGCACGACCGGACTCGGACACGATCTCCGGATACGGCAGATGCTCACGCTGGCAGAGCTCGGCGAGTATCCCCACCACGCTCTGCGCGTAATCGCTGACGCGATAGTTCACGGAACAATAGGCGCGGGAGTGGGTGCCTTCGTAATCGACGCCAAGGCCACCACCCACATCCACCACGCGAATGTCGGCGCCCTGGTGGCGCAGCTCTTGATAAAGTCGTGCACATTCGCGCATACCGCCCTGAATATGCTGTATATTCGGGATCTGTGAACCCAGATGAAAATGGAGCAGTTGCAGATTCTGCAAGGCATCTGCTGCACGCAGGTCCTCTAGAAGCTGGAGGATCTCGTGGGAAGACAGGCCAAACTTGGATTTTTCGCCCCCGGTATTCTGCCATTTGCCGGCACCCGCCGAGGCGAGCCGAGCGCGGACGCCGATGCGGGGCTGTACCTGGAGTTCACGGGCAATCCCCAGGATCAATGGCAGCTCCGAGCTTTTTTCCACCACCAGAAAGACCCGTCGACCCAGGCGCTCGCCCATGAGCGCCAGACGGATGTACTCCGCATCCTTATAACCGTTGCAGACGATGGTGGCTTTTTCGGGCGAAAGGGCCAGTACCGTCAGCAATTCCGGCTTACTGCCCGCCTCCAGACCGACGCCGCCGTCGCCCGCCTGCAGGATACTCTCCACCACGCGACGGTGCTGGTTGACCTTGATGGGATAGACAGCGGTGTACGGCGCTGGATAGTTCCAGGCAGCCATGGCCGCGGCAAAGGCCGACTGCAGGCTCTGGACGCGCTGGGCAAGGATCTGCGGGAATCGCAGCAGACAGGGGAGCGCAAGACCTTGCTCACCCAGAGCCGCCACGACATCGCTGAGGCGCACCCCCCGAGCACCCGGCGAACCCTCGGGAAGTACCCGCAGAAATCCAGCCTCGTCGATATCGAAGAACCCTGCGCTCCAGTGGGCGAGATTGTAGAGCTTACGACTATCGGCAACGGTCCAGGCTGGCATGGTGGTGGCTTCCGGAGGTGGCGCGGGATGGGAGCCCACAAGATACCGGACTGGCGCGGAGAATCAAGAAATAGCCGTAAAGTTACGGGTGCCCGGCTTCAGCGATGCTGGGGCGATGCCTTACAGGGCCTCGTTGGCAAAATCCGCCAGACGCGAGCGCTCGCCACGGCGCAGCGTAACGTGCCCGCTGTGCTCCCACGACTTGAAACGGTCCACCACATAAGTCAGACCCGAGGTGGTTTCCGACAGGTAGGGTGTGTCGATCTGGGCAATATTGCCCAGACACACGACCTTGGTGCCGGGCCCGGCCCGGGTGATCAGGGTTTTCATTTCCTTGGGAGTGAGATTCTGCGCTTCATCGATGATAACGAACTTCTCCAGAAAGGTACGTCCGCGCATGAAGCTCATGGACTTGATGCGAATGCGCTTACTCACCAGATCCTGGGTGGCGCTGCGTCCCCAGCTGCCTCCCTCTTCGCCACCCCGGGCGAGGATTTCGAGGTTATCCTCGAGCGCTCCCATCCAGGGCTGCATCTTTTCTTCTTCCGTGCCCGGCAAAAAACCGATTTCATCGCCGACGGGTACCGTCGCACGGGTGATGATGACCTCGGAATACTGCTTGTTCTCGAAGATCTGATGCAGAGCCGCCGCCAGGGTCAGCAAGGTCTTACCCGTCCCGGCCGAGCCGATGATGCTGACGAAATCGATGTGCGGATCCATGAGCAGATTGAGGGCGAAGTTCTGCTCCGGGTTGCGCGCGCGAATACCCCAGACGGAATGCCGTTCGCTGCGAAAATCGCTGACCCGCTCGATCACCGCCTGCTGCCCCTCGATACGCCGAACGATGGCGGCAAAGCCCTCCTGGGCATCATCGCTCTGGGGCAAAAACAGAAACTGATTGGGATACCAGTGCTGCGCCGATGGACCCGTGATCCGGTAGAAGCTGCGCCCGGTCTCCTGCCAGGCATCCAGATCGCGGCTGTGGACCTCCCAGAAATCGGGACTGAGTATCTCTACGCCGGTATAGAGGAGGTCGACGTCTTCCAGGGTCTGATCGTTGCGGTAATCCTCGACGCGGATCGCCAGCGTGCGCCCCTTGATGCGCAGATTGATGTCCTTGCTGACCAGCACCACATCCTTCTCGGGGTGACGGTTCTGCAGGGCGAGGGTCACCGCCAGGATCTCGTGATCCGCCTTGCCTCCGGCAAGATCCGCCGGTAGAGCCTGCTCGTAGGCGGCGGTCTGGAAAAAGAGCCGACCCTGGGCGTGCGGCAGGGGCAGGCCTACTTCGAGATCCTCGTGGCCCACCAGGAGATCGTCCAGGGTACGACTGACCTGTCGGACATTGCGCGCCTGTTCGCTGAGCCCCTTCTTGTGCTGATCCAACTCTTCCAGCACCACCATGGGGAGAAAGATGTCGTGCTCCTGAAAGCGGAACAGCGCCGATGGATCGTGCATGAGCACGTTGGTGTCGAGCACGTACAGCCGGGATTTCGGTGCTGCCGTCAGCGAGCTGACCACAGCGGTCATGGCAGGGACTTGACGATATCGAGAATGTGGGCGGCGTGCCCGGCGACCTTTACCTTGCGCTCCATATGGGCAAGGCGTCCAGTACGGTCCACAACAAAGGTGCTGCGCTCGATGCCCAGGTAGGTCTTGCCGTAGTTTTTCTTCTCCTGGATGACGTCGTAGGCCCGACAGACCGCCTCGTCGGCGTCGGTGATCAGCGGAAAAGGCAGCGAGAACTTATCAATGAAACGCTGGTGACTGGCCAGCGAATCGCGTGACACACCGATGACCTCGGCTTCCGCCGCCTGAAACTCGGGATACAGGGCAGCAAAATCTTGGGCCTCGACACTGCAGCCTGGGGTATTGTCCTTGGGATAAAAATAGAGGACCACCTTGCGACCCTGAAGGCTCTTGAGACAGAGCTCGCCTCCACTGGAAACGGGTGCACAGAATTCCGGAGCCGGTTCGCCGACGGTTAGGGATTTTACGGTAGTCATGGTCACTCCCACAGAATCTCTCCTGCAATCTAGCGCGCGCCGCCGTGCCTTGTCCAGCCGCCTGGAAGGATGTCGTCGTCTGCATCTTGGCCCTTGCCCCCACGGTGTTGGCGCGCCTACACTGGGCCATGGCAGACGGTCGGCATGGACAAGGTCCAAAACTCTCGGCAGCGGTCAGGATTCGGGCTTCGGGGAGCCGGGCGACCCGCTGGCGCATCCGCATCCTGCAGGCGCTTCTGGATGCTGGCAAGCCCGTTAGCCATCAGGAGTTGCAGGAAAGTCTTCGCCGGGACACTGGGGAGGTCGTCGACCGGGTGACCCTCTATCGCAATCTCGACTGGTTACTGCAGAAGGGTCTCGCCCATCGCATCACCACCGACGATCGGGTCTGGCGTTTTGGCGTTGCCGACGACGCGGCCCACCCCCCACACCCCCACTTCCGCTGTCTGCGCTGTGGCGAGCTGCTCTGTCTCGCTGATACGCAGTTGCCGCGACCCGAGCTTCCCCAAGGCTATGCCCTGCGCGATGTCGACATGGTCGTCAACGGTATCTGCCCACACTGTCAGGTTCAGGCGACCGTTGGGGACCACGATAGTCGCGACACAACAGCATCGTCACCCGATGCCAAGTCACCTCGGCAGAGGCAGCGTTGACGTTCTCCGGCGTGCCGCAGCTCCGGAACTGCCGTATCCACGACTTGGGAATGGGCGCATCTTCGCCGTCCAGTACGAGCAAGGCATTCTGTCCAATCCGATGCTCGTAACCTGGCCACAGGAGATACTGGTTGCCGTGAATACTGCACTTGCTCGGCTCGCCGGAAAAATCGTGGTAGTACACGAAGGGATGCGTAGGCAGGTAAAAGGATAGCGTAGCACTGTACTGATAGAAGTTGGTCACCACAAAAGCCGGTTGGGCGCGCTCGAGTCGGTCCTGTGCTGCTGCGGCGAGTTCACGCCAACCGCGGGTCTGCTTGAAGGGAACATACCATTTACTGGGCAAGGGTATCCCGAGCCCGTGCAGTTGCGGGAGTGACAGGACCGTGCCGATGAGCACGGCGCAGACCGCGATGGATGCCAGAGCCAGTCGCCGCCAAGGCGCTCGACTCAGGGGACCAGCCGCCCAGATCACCAGGCCAAGGTACGCGGCTATGGGCCAGTTGGCATCCACCTGACCCGAAAAGCTCTTTTGCGCGTAAAAAACCCAGGTGATCAGACTGGTCCACACCAAGATAGCGCCGCGCCCCGTCGGCCAGGAACGCCGCTCTTGCCAAAGCGCCACCACAAACAAGAGAAACGGGAATACACCGAGGATACCCAGTTGTCCGCCAAGAAAGCTCCACCAGGACGACCAGCCGCCCTCTCCGCCAGTAACATTACCCCAGGTGGCGCGCACGGTCGCCCAATGGTGCTGCGCGTTCCACCAGAGATTAGGCGCCAGGATCAAAAGCGCCACGGCCACACCGAGCCAGGGCCAGACGGTTTGCAGATGGCGGCGTCCGGCGCCGTGGCTCAGCAGGTAAAGCAAAACAGCCGCCGGTAGTACGCCCATGTTGTATTTGGCCAGCAGCCCCAACCCCACTATCGCGCCAGCCAGCAACCAAGCCTGCCGCTGCCGGCACACCGAGGCACGCCAGAAAGCCCACAGCGCCAGAAGCCAGAGCAACAGCATGGGCACGTCTGTGGTCATGACCAGCCCACCCAGGAAATAGACAGGAATGCCGGCCATGAACAACGCCGCAAGGCGTGCCGAGTGCAGATCGCCGTGTACTTCTCGGGCAAAGCCGTAGGCCACACCGGCCAAGGCCAGAGCAAACCACGGGGCCAACAGGCGCACGGCCAAAAGACTGTTGCCGGCTACCCAGGTGCTGAAAGCCAAGATACCGGCGATGAGCGGAGATTTGGTGTAGTAGCCCCAGGCGAGATGGCGCGCCCACAACCAGTACTGCGCTTCGTCGCCGGAGATGCCAAAAGGCCCCCAGAGAATGAGTGCGTAGTGCACGATAACGAGCAGGCCGAGAGCCGCCCACAAGAGCGGCGATTCTGCCAGGATGGTCCATGACAAGGCAGCCCGAGGCTGCCGGGCGTTGATGTCGACGCCCTCGTTTATCGTCTGCATGTCGTGTGTTCGTCCACGTATCCCGGGGAGTGGCTACTGAAGGGAGCAAGTCCCAGAATGCATGGGGAGCAAACGCATTACCCGTTGCGGAGCGTTCCCTTGCCCTTGTGCGCCTCTTCCCACCAGGCCTGAAGTTCCTGGAGTCCAACGCAGACCGAAGTATCGCGCTGCATACCTTCGATAATACGGGCCGGCGCATCCGGCTCCCCGAGGCAGTCCAGAACCCGCACCGCACCGGTAAAATCCTGGCCCCGGGTATAGTCCGTCTGCGTTACGACCGTAGTGAGCCCCGCCGCCAAGGCAGAACGCAGGCCATTTTCAGAATCCTCCAAAGCCAGGCAATCCTCGGGATTCGCCCCAAGGGCGTCGAGCACATGCTCGTAAATATCGGGCGCCGGTTTTTTCTGGGGGACGATATCGCCGGCACCGATGTAGTGGAAAAAACTTTCGCCCATTTCCCCCAGGGTGCTCGCCAGAAGCGCCTGGACGTTGTCCGGGGTCGTCGTGGTGGCAATGCCAAGGCGCCAGCCCGCCGCCCGCGCCGCCCGCAACAAGCGCGCCACGCCGGGGCGCAGGGCCACCGCTCCGCTCTGGACGATCTCGACGTACAGAGCGGTCTTGCGGCGATGGATTCGCGCAATATCGGCATCGCTCAACTGCGGGTATTGGGGATGGTCGTCGAGGAAACGACCCAGACGTTCCTTGCCTCCAGTAACCTTGAGGTATCGACCATAGGTTTCCACATCCCACGCAAAGTCGAGGCTCATTTCCGCGAAGGCGCGGTTGAAGGCCACGCGATGGGCGTCCCTCTCCGTGTCGGCCAAGGTACCGTCCACATCAAAGATCAAGGTATTCAGGGGCATATTCTGGCGCCACTCCATTTCTGAGCTCGATTACATTCTGCACACGCCCAGGGCGGTTACCTTCCGTCCGGTCGGTCGAGACGCAGTATAACGGCCATCGCCGGAATTGCCAAAGCCCTAGTTCTCTGTTAAACGTAGCGCCATTTACCGAGAGGACAGGAACCTTTCCATGACCGACCAACGCTCTACTCCCGTCGCATCTCCCTCCAGCAGCCAGCAATTCACTGCCTTCAATCCCTACCAGCCGGCTCCGAATGAGCCCTACATGAGCCCGGCGCAACTGGCCCATTTTCGGAAGATTCTGGAAGACTGGCGTGACGAACTGATGACGGAGGTCGAGCGTACGGTCCAGAACATGCAGGTGGAAAACGTCAACTATTCTGACCCCAACGACCGGGCCAGCCTGGAGACCGACATGGGTTTGGAGCTGCGGGCGCGCGACCGCGAACGCAAACTGATCCGTAAGATCAATCAGGCTCTGGCGCGGATCGATGCGGGCGAATACGGATATTGCGAAAGTTGTGGTGTAGAAATCGGCTTGCGCCGACTGGAGGCGCGCCCAACGGCTACCCTGTGCATCGACTGCAAGACGCTGGAAGAAAAGCGCGAAAAACAGATGGCACAGGACTGATCCTGCCGACCACTGCCACAGGTACCCTCCAGTGGTCCCTGAACGGTGTTGGTAAAGCGTGATCCCGCGCCAGTGAAGCAGAGTACCCGGCGCAGAGCCGGGCTCTTTGCCACTTCCCTACCACGCCAGGCTGCTTCCAACCTTGGTTATGCGAGGCCGAATCGGCATCGCATGTCGCAGCACGGGATCCTTTCGGGACGATATCAATAGGCCGGCAAACTACACCGTTCCGCCGCCGACAAGGCCGTTGCCATGAACACCTCCGGACTGAGATGCTCGGGATGGTATGTCACGCCGAGTTGGGTTTTCCAGCGGTAGAAGGCCCGCAAGTGATTCCGAGAGCCGCGTTCCAACTCGTCGTACACGGCGCGAATGGCCTGCTGGTGGGTGCGTCGCGCCGCTTTCTGCAGATCATCGATGTCCAATTCTTCAATGAGCAGGCCGACTCGGATAGCCTCCTCCGGACTACGTTCGCCTTGTGCTATCAGGGTATCGTACAGGTGCTGCAGCTTCGAATTGTGGAACTGCCCCACCGCCAATCCGGCAGCGGGATCGGGCAGACCGAAATGCTCCAGTAGGGCCAGTATCGCATCCATATGTGCCTGCTCTGAGCCGCTGATATTGGCAAAGGGTTGGATATTCCAACGATCGTAGAGCCGAAGATAGACATCTCGGGCAATTTTCTCCTCTTCCCGCATATGCAGCAGATCCTCCTGCTCTGCCAGGCTTAGCGGCAGGCGGGGACTTGCAGCGATCCGAGCGCGCATGGCGGCCACGTGTTGTTGGCGCTCGGCGTCGCGTTCGGGTGTCTCATCCAAGCCAGTTTCCTGCCTTCTCCCCAATCCTTGACCCTGGGCCATCTCGGGCATGCCTCGCTGTATGCTACTGCGTCTACGTCCTCTTCCCATACCCCGTCCTTGCCGGGAGGTACCACAACATGGCGTATTCATAACTACTCTCCTTTTCCGTTCAATATGTTACAGATCACAGATTGCGAACCTGTTTCAGGGCGTTTTCAAGAATTTCTTCAAGCCGTGCCACCACTTGACGCTGCCCATGGGCCACAGCGACACGTTCGTGGACTGCATCCCGCAGTCCTTGCAGGTGACGACGCATATTTTCCCAATCGTCCTTCGCCAATGCTTCCAGGCGCTCTGCAACGGCCTGCGTAAGCGCTCGATTCTCATCCAGAAAATCTTTGCCACGGTCCGTTAGACTATAGCGCCGCTTGTTGCCCGATTCCGTCACGAGCACGAGTCCCAATTCCTCCAACATCGTGAGCATGGGATAAATCATCCCGGGACTTGGGCTGTATATCCCTCCGGACCGCTCCGTCAGGCGCTTGATGAGTTCGTAGCCATGGCAGGGCTCTCGATCGAGCTCCTGCAAGACCACGAAGCGCAGCATTCCCTGATCCAGGAGCCGACGCCTTCTCCCGCCGCGCCCTTGGCGGCAGCCCTTGCCGGAACACTCACTCCATGGGTCGCTATCCACACCACCTCCAAGCATTAGCCATCCTTAGATACATCTAAGTTCGATATATCGTATAAACTTTCCGCTCCATGTCAAGGGCTGGCCGGCGTCGTCGCAAGGGCGCAAGCTCCCGAACCGACGATGGGCTTCGTCTACTGCCGAGCAATCGGCGCCCATTGCCCTGACTGCCCGTTAGGGTAGAGGTATCGGAGGCAGCGTATAAACCCGGGAGCGACTTTAGGGCCATCGAGATGCTTCTGAAACCGGGATGAATGGCAGAACATATTCTGTTCTGCAAATTATATATATATAAAATAATCGTTTTTACAAATAGATCGGTCGGGTTAGTCTACGGCGGTTTTCGATGCCACCTGGAGTTCCGCATGGACCAATCCTCTCGCTATGCCGATCTTTCACTGAAAGAGGAAGATCTGATCAAGGAAGGCAACCACATTCTGGTCGCTTATAAAATGCAACCCAAGGCAGGCCACGGTTATCTGGAAGCCGCGGCGCATTTTGCCGCCGAATCGTCTACCGGCACCAACGTGGAGGTCTCCACAACTGACGATTTCACTAAAGGTGTCGACGCCCTCGTCTACTTCATCGACGAAGCACGGGAAGACATGCGGATTGCGTATCCGCTGGAGCTTTTCGATCGCAATGTCACGGACGGGCGAATGATGATCGTTTCCTTCCTGACCCTAGCCATTGGTAATAACCAGGGAATGGGGGATATCGCCCATGCCAAGATGATCGACTTCTGGCTGCCGCCGCGAGCCATCCAGCTCTTCGATGGTCCCGCCAAAGATATTTCCGATTTATGGCGTATTCTCGGTCGGCCCATCCAGGATGGCGGCTACATTGCCGGGACGATCATCAAGCCCAAGCTTGGTCTACGCCCTGAACCCTTTGCCGAGGCTGCGTACCAGTTCTGGCTCGGCGGCGATTTCATCAAGAACGATGAGCCCCAGGGTAACCAGGTTTTTGCGCCGTTGAAAAAGACGATACCGCTGGTGGCCGACGCAATGAAACGGGCGATGGACGAAACCGGTCAGGCCAAGTTATTCTCGGCCAACATCACCGCCGATGATCACTACGAAATGTGTGCCCGAGCCGATTTCATCCTCGAAACCTTCGGTCCGGACGCCGACAAGGTGGCCTTTCTGGTGGATGGCTTCGTGGGCGGCCCCGGTATGATCACTACGGCCCGCCGTCAATATCCCGCCCAGTATCTGCATTACCATCGCGCTGGTCATGGCATGATCACCTCCCCGAGCGCCAAGCGTGGTTACACGGCCTTCGTGCTCGCCAAGATCGCCCGTCTCCAGGGTGCATCGGGTATTCACGTGGGCACCATGGGTTATGGCAAGATGGAAGGAGAAAACGACGACCGCATCATCGCCTACATGATTGAGCGCGATGAGTGCCAGGGCCCGGTGTACTATCAGAAGTGGTATGGTATGAAGCCCACCACGCCCATCATCTCCGGCGGTATGAATGCGCTGCGTCTGCCGGGCTTTTTCGAAAATCTGGGCCACGGCAACGTCATCAACACCGCAGGTGGCGGCTCTTACGGCCACATCGACAGCCCCGCTGCCGGTGCCATCTCCCTGCGACAGGCCTACGAGTGCTGGAAGGCCAAGGCCGATCCCATTGAATGGGCCAAGGAGCACAAGGAATTCGCCCGTGCCTTCGCCTCGTTTCCACACGATGCCGACAAACTCTACCCAGGCTGGCGGGAAAAGCTGCAGATACACCAGTAAGGCTACGGGCTATCACCAACCCCTGCCCGATTCGCTGAGCCTCTGCTCGGGACGGGCATGGACCCCGAGGCGGGGCGTAGCTTGCCGCGCTTCTCCTTTTGTCGACGCCATCGCCCCAGCCCTTGGGACGATACTCCATGCGGAGATTCTCAGGAGCCAACGTGACCGATCTATCCGAATATCGCGTCCGCAAGGAACCTTTCTATCAGCCACAGGGTCATGAGGTTTCTCTCTTCGCCGCAGCCTACCGCCGGCGCCTACCGGTCATGGTGAAGGGCCCGACGGGCTGCGGCAAATCACGCTTCATCGAGTATATGGCGTGGCAGCTCGATAGGCCGCTCATTACCGTTGCCTGTAATGAGGATATGAGCGCCAGCGATCTGGTAGGCCGCTACCTGCTCGATGCCGGCGGTACCCGCTGGATCGATGGTCCCTTGACCGTGGCCGCGCGTCTGGGCGCCATCTGCTATCTGGACGAAGTGGTGGAGGCACGGCAGGATACCACCGTGGTCATCCATTCCCTCACGGACCATCGGCGGGCACTCCCCCTGGACAAGAAGGGGGAACTGGTACGCGCACATCCGGACTTCCAATTGGTGATTTCCTACAATCCGGGTTACCAGAGCCTGATGAAGGATCTCAAATCCTCCACCAAGCAACGTTTTGCCGCGTTCGACTTCGCTTATCCCCCGCCGGAACTGGAAACCGAGATCCTGGTTCGGGAAGCCGGAGTGCCGGCCCATGTCGCCGCGCAGCTGGTGTGTATTGGTGGCGTGGCACGGAAGCTCAAGGGGCATGGCCTGGATGAGGGTATCTCGACGCGGCTTCTGGTATACGCCGGCGTGCTGATCCAGGATGGGGTGACGCCGCAGGATGCCTGTCGCATGGCCTTGGTAACTCCCATAACCGATGACGCCGACATCCGTGCCACCCTCGAGCACGCCATCCGCGCCACCTTTGTCTGAAGAATCATGAACAATGGGTTCTCCGAGGCGGCGCAAGAGGTCGTGCGTGCTCAGGCGTGGGAACGCCTGGATACGAGCTTTGCCGAGGTCCGTGCGGTATTTGACGATCTATTCAACGCGGCTCTGAGGATACTCAGCCCAGCGGACATCGATGCCTATATCGAGGCAGCCCGACAGATCGCCAAGTTAGGTCGCGGCTCCGAACCGCTGCTGCTGTTCCTCGAGGCCTGGCCAGAGCTGGCCGGTCTGCTGGGTGGGCACGCTTTGGCGCCGGTGCTGGAGACTATCCAGCGCATGCAAAAGTCACCCAACGGCCGCGCCATCGCTCCCTTCTTGCAAAGTCTGATCCCCGTGGCACGCCGCTTGGAATCCACCGAGCTGGTGCGCGACTACCTGGAGGTCGTCCTCGACCTTATGGTGCAAACCTCGGGGACCATCCACGGCCGGCAGGCCACGATTCCCAGTCCCGTCATGGCCGAGTTCTTCGTCCAGGCCCCGTTGTTGTTGGATCAGGTCTCGCTGACCGGACTTGCTAGATGGGTAGATCACGGAATACGCCACTACGCCAACAATCCAGATCGGCAGAAGGACTATTTCGGCCTGCACTCTGCCGACAGTCATGCCGTGCTTCGACGCGAACGCCACGGCACCTTGCTGGCGGACGTGGAACGGCAGCTTGGTCTGTATTTGCTCGGGCTCTGGGAGGATGTCGCGCCCCTCGTACCCTATTCCAGCGGTTTTCACCAGTTACGCCAGCCCATCCCCTATTACGATAGCCAGGGCTTTCATCTGCCCGATGCCTATGACGACGCTCGTGGGGTGGCGGCGATCGACCGCTATCGCCTGGCCTTGGCACACATGGCCGGTCATCGACGCTGGAGCCAACCCTCCATCGCCGACAATTGGAGTCCGTTTCAACGGCTCACGGTGGAGTGTTTCGAGGATTGCCGCATTGATACCCTGCTGTTGCGCCGGTATCCCGGCCTACGACCAATCCTGCTCGCACTGCATCCCCAACCCGATGAGGACGATTGCAACGATGCCACCACCTCATGCCTGCGCCACCGCTTGGTCATGCTGTCCCGTGCCCTGCTCGATCCCGCGTGCTCCTACCGCCATCCCGTCATTCGGGAGTTCACGGTACGGTTTCAGGCGCTGCTGCGGACTGGTCCCAGCAATAGCAGCGAGATTGCCGCCCTGGCACTGGACTTCGTGACCCGCACACGCTTGCCCAGTGACCAGTTTGCACGCGTGCATTTTGCCGACACCATAGTGGATTATCGGGACGACAACCGCCATTTTTGGCGCTTCATCGAGCCGGAGGGTGGAGAAACATCCACCAGCGATACGTTCAGACCCAGCTCCAGCCCAGGGGAGCAGAGGCTGCCTCCGCGTCACTATCCCGAGTGGGATGAGCACAGCCGTAGCTACCGTCCCGACTGGGTCAGCGTTTACGACTACCTCCATCCCACTGGCGATGCCGCCCTGATCGATGGTCTGCTCCAAAAGCATCGCGTATTGTCCAATCGGCTCAGAAGACTTTTCGATCTTCTGAAACCTCAGGAGAGGGAACGCATCCGCCGCCAGGAGGACGGCAGCGAGCTTGATCTAGATATGGCACTGCGTGCCCTCATCGATTACCAAATGGGGATGGTCCCGGACCCACGCATCAGCCTGAGCCATCACAGCAACGGACGCGATCTAGCGGTGCTCCTGCTGCTGGACCTGTCGCAGTCCCTCAACGAAACCGTTGCCGGCACCGGTCAGACCGTGCTTCAGCTCAGTCAGGAGGCGGTATCGATGCTGGCCTGGGCTGTTGACGGACTGGGCGATCCCTTTGCCATCGCCGGCTTCCACTCCAATACCCGCCATGACCTGCGTTTTCTCCACATCAAAGGCTTCAGCGAGGCCTGGGACGATACCGTCAAGGCACGACTGGCCGGGATGCAGGCGCGTTGGTCCACACGCATGGGGGCGGCGCTGCGCCATGCCACGCACTTCCTCGAAGCACGCAAGACGAGCAAGAAGCTCTTGCTCATTCTCACCGACGGCATGCCTTCGGATGTAGACGTGGCGGATCCACAGCATCTCATTGCCGACGCTCGGCAAGCGGTGCGCGAGCTGGAGCAGGAGGGTATCTACCCCTACTGCATCAGCCTCGATCCCCAGGCCGATAGCTATGTGGCGCAGATTTTCGGAAGGCGGTTTTCTGTTGTCGACCGAATCGAACACCTGCCGGAAAAACTCTCTGAAATCTTCATTGGGCTGACGCGATAAACAATATTGCACAGGATGTGCAGTATTCTATACAATTGGCCCATGGAACAATTGGGACGACAACTGCAGAAACTCCGGGAGGAGCGCCAGCTCTCCCTGCGCTCGCTGGGTGAACTGGCGGGGGTATCGGCCAGCGCCATTTCGCAGATGGAGGCGGGCAAGGTGTCCCCATCCATCGCTACCCTGGAAAAGATCTGCAACGCCTTGGGAGTCCACATCGCGAGTCTTTTCGATGAACCACAAGGCGATCAGGGACCAATCCTGTTGCGTACAAACGAACGGCGACGCGTTTACAGCGCTGACTCCCACGCCAGCATTGAACCCTTGGCTCGGAATTTTGCGGGCAAGAAGATGCAGCCGATCCTCATCAGCCTGGAGCCCGGAGGGGTCTGCGGGGAGCATCCCTACACGAGCGCCGAAGGTGAGGAATTCGCGATGCTCATTGCGGGAACGGCCGAGTTCGAACAGCAAGACAAGCGCTACCAGTTGAGCCAGGGCGATGCCGTCTACTACGACCCACGCCAACTGCACAATTGGCGAAATCTCGGCCAGGATATGGCAGTGCTCCTCATCGTCGTCGCCCAATGACGCTGCCATCTGCTTTGGCCTGGGGCCTGATTGCCGCCGCTCTGGGCCCTGTGGTAACGATCCTCGCGTTTGTACCGGCGTTGGACGCGAAGGCACTGCGACTTGGGGGTTTCCTCACCAGCACGATCATGGCCGTCATCAGCCTCGGCGCGGGGCTCTACGCTTTGTTGCAGCCCGGATCAATCCCTGCCACGACTTTCGGCACCCATATTCCCTGGCAATTCCACCTGGATCCCCTCTCGGGCTTTTTCCTGCTCCTGTTGGGTGTGGTTGGCAGCACCGCATCCCTGCACGCCATCGGTTATTTTCGCGCCACCCAGAGCGGGGAGTTGCGAAGGGTCCTCATCCCCTACCCCATCTTTTTTTCCGCCATGATCCTCGTCGTCCTGGCGGCGGGCGTGTACACATTCATGGTGGCCTGGGAACTGATGGCCTTGAGTTCCACCTTCCTCATCCTCAGCGCGTCCCGGGCAATGGCGGCGCGTCGGGCGGCATATCTCTATCTCCTCATAGCCCATTTGGGCGCACTCTGCCTGTTGGGGGCCTTTATCCTCCTCGCCCGGGGTAATCCCCTGAGCGGCGGGAGCTTTGCGGTTATGGCCGCAGCTCAGCAATCTTTGTCCCCATGGGCGACTCAGGCAATCCTGGGCCTCAGCCTGCTGGGCTTTGGGGCCAAGCTCGGGATGGTGCCTCTGCACATCTGGCTGCCGGAGGCCCATCCCGCCGCACCCTCACCCGTTTCTGCCTTGATGAGCGCTGCCATGCTCCCCATGGCTATCTACGGTCTGTTGCGGCTGGACTGGCAGATTCTGTCGGCCCCGGGCATCGGCTGGGGAGTGATCTGGTTGGCTTTTGGTCTGCTAACGGCTGGTTTTGGGGTACTTTTTTCCACCCTGCAGAGTGATCTGAAACGGCTCTTGGCCTATTCCTCCATGGAGAACATGGGCCTGGTTCTCGTAGCCCTCGGGCTGGGACGGATTTTCGTGGCGGAGGGTTGGTTGAGTCTGGCCGGCCTTGCGCTTTGTGCGGGTCTCTTCCAACTGCTGAACCATGCGCTTTTCAAGAGTCTGCTTTTCCTCGGTAGCGGCAGTGTCCTGCACAGCACAGGCAGTGTGGACATGAATCGCCTGGGGGGGCTGATTCGCTCCATGCCCCAGACCACCCTACTCATGCTTATCGCTACCCTGGCCATTGCCGGTCTGCCTCCGCTCAATGGCTTCGCCTCAGAATGGCTGTTACTGCAGGCCTTTCTTCTCGCTCCTCAGGCTGCCTCGGGGAGCTTGCAGATCGTCTTGCCGCTGGCAGCGGCTGGAGTGGTGTTCGTCTTGGCTCTATCGAGCTTTGCCATGGTCAAGGGCTTCGGTCTGAGTTTTCTGGGACGGCCGCGCTCCAATTTCCATGCCCATGAGGCCAGCCTTTGGGAACGTACAGCAATGGGGTGCCTAGCCCTGGGATGCGTCGTGCTGGGCATACTGCCGGGGATGGTGACCAATGGCCTCATGGCCGTCGGGCGCCTGCTATTACGAAGCGATGCACTCACGCTGCAAAGTCCCTGGGCCCTGACTCCCATATCCGCCCAGCGCGCCAGCTATTTGCCCGGCACCTTTCTGGTGGGCATAACTCTGGCCGTAATCCTGACCTTTTTGCTGGTCTGGTGGCGCTTTGGCCGGCCGCTACGGCGGGTACCCGCCTGGGCTTGTGGGTTTGCCGGCAGTGCAACCTCACGGATGCAGGATAGCCCTGCCGGTTTCAGTCAGCCCTGGCTGCGCATCTTTGCTCCTATCCACAGCGGTCGCCTGCAAACGCGGGAAATACCCGAAAAGCGTGCACCGGAGTGGTTCGTGCACTTCCAGGATCCTTTCTGGCATGGGCTTTATCTACCCATACAAAAAACGGCACTCTTGCTCTCCAAACAATCCTTACGTTTGCAACAAGGCAAAATCACCATTTATTTGCTCTATGCCTTTATTACCCTAATAGTGCTGCTGGCGGTGATCCAATGAACGCTGCCGATTTGACCGTACAGTGCCTGCAGGTATTGCTAGCGATGGCGGTGGCACCACTTTTTGCTGCCTGGCTGCAGATGCTCCGCGCCCTACTGCAAAACCGAAGGCCAGCCGGTCTCAGCCAGGCATATCGAGATCTCGCGCGACTTTTCCGCAAAGAGTCGCTGGTCCCGGAGGACAGTTCCTGGCTCTTTCGCTTCACTCCCTATGTGCTTTTTGGGACCAAAATCATGGCTACTGCCCTGGTACCCATTCTGGCCTTGGATCTGCCCTTGGCCCACGCTGCCGATGTCATTGCCTTGGTGGGTCTGCTGGCTGTTGCCCGGATTTTTCAGGTGCTGGCGGCTCTGGACAGTGGCACCGCGTTTGCCTACATGGGGGCGCGACGCGAGATGATGGTTTCGGCTCTGGCGGAACCGGCCCTGCTGACCACCTTTTTCATTGCCTCCCTGCTGGCCGGTTCTACCTCTCTGTCCGAGATCGCCCGCCATGCCCAATATGGGGCCCTCTCTCTGCATCCGAGCATGGTCTTCGGCGCGACCGCCTTCTTTCTGGTACTCCTCATCGAGAATGCGCGCATTCCCGTGGACAATCCCGCCACGCACCTGGAACTCACCATGATTCATGAGGCGATGCTCCTGGAATATTCAGGCCGCCATCTCGCCCTCCTGGAGTGGGGTGCACAGCTGAAGCTAGTGCTCTATATAAGCGTCGGCATCGCCGTGTTCTTTCCCTGGGGTATGGCCGACCGTCCCAGCCCTTTGGCGCTCGTTCTGGCGGTGGGGATCTTTGCCGCCAAGCTGCTTTTGGCTGCCCCCATCCTGGCACTGGTGGAAACCCTTTTGGCGAAGAAGCGGCTGTTCCGGGTACCGGAGTTTGCGGCCAGCGCTTTTCTCTTTGGCGTAATTGGATTGCTCACCCATTTCATTTTGGGCGCCTGACAGGGGGGTGAGATGACCATCGCGGTGCTCGTTCCTATTCTGAAGTTTCTGGCGGCCTGGATACTCCTCCTGAGTTTCGCCCTACTTGCGCAAAGACGACTTCTGAGTCTTACCCATCTGTTGGCCTGGCAGGGTGGGACGCTCGCCTTGAGCACAGCGCTGGTTGCCGTGCTCACGGGCGATGGGCTGCTTTGGGTCTCAGCAGGTCTAACCTTGCTTCTCAAAGCCCTGCTCATTCCCGCCATCCTTCATCGACTGCTGCGCCGACTGCAAGTTCGGGGGGATGTCGAAATGACTCTCAATGCCACCAGCACCCAATTGCTGGGAATTGTTGTCGTGGTCTTTGCCTTCGCGCTTGCCTCACCCTTGGCCGGCAGCCTGCCGGTGGCCACCCACGGTATGCTGGGAATCGCCTTGGCCAGTTTTCTCATCGCCTTTTTAATGATGATTACGCGGCGCAAGGCGGTCTCCCAGGTTGTAGGTTTTCTTGCCATGGATAACGCCGTCTTTTTTGCCGCTACCAGTGCGACCTTGGGGATGCCGCTCATCGTCGAGCTGGGGGTCGCCCTGGATGCACTCATCGGTCTCGTCATCTTTGGTGTTTTTTTCTTTCACATTCGGGAAAATTTCGAAAGCCTGGATCTGCACTGGCTCGAGCGCCTGCGGGAGGACCAATGATTCTGGTAGGACTCTTGGCTTGGGTGGTGCTGGGTATTCCAGTATTGGCGCTTTGGGGTGATGGAAAGCGCGGCAGAAGGCTGTTCATTCTCATTCAGGTAGGCGTCTTTCTTCTGGCTGTGGCACTGGCCGAGCGCTATCTCGACCTCGGTACACTGACGGCATTTGGCGCGGAACTGCGCGTAGACGTGCTTTCCCTGATTCTGATCCTCCTGAATAGCGTGGTAGGCCTGATGACGGCATGGTTTTCTGCTTCCTACTGGCATACGGAAGTACAACGTCATGACTTTGGCGTTGCCCGCCAACGGCTCTACCACGCCATGTTCCAGAGTTTTTTGGCGACCATGCTCTTGGCTTTGCTAAGCAATAATCTGGGTATTCTCTGGGTAGCCCTGGAAGGTGCTACCCTATCTACGGTGCTTTTGGTAAGTCTCCAGCGCAGCGGCGAGAGTCTGGAAGCGGCGTGGAAATACTTCATCCTCTGCGGCGTTGGCTTGGCCATGGCGCTTTTCGGCACAGTGCTCCTCTATTTCGCTGCTCAACCAGTACTGGGAAGCGGCGCCCAGGCACTGCTCTGGTCCAGCCTACATCAGCAGGCCTGGAGACTGAATGGCACGGCAATGGCCATCGCCTTCGTCTTCATTCTTGTGGGTTACGGGACCAAGATGGGACTTGCTCCCCTCAACAATTGGCTGCCTGACGCCCATGCCGCCGGTCCCAGCACCGTCTCAGCTGCCCTCTCTGGTCTACTCCTCAATGTTGCTCTCTATGCCGTCCTGCGTTTCAAAAGTCTCGCGGATGCAGCCCTGGGAGGCGATTTTGCGGCCCATCTTCTCATGGGCTTCGGGCTTCTTTCGCTCCTTCTGGCGAGTTTGTCCATGCTTCGCCAACACGATGTCAAAAGGCTTTTTGCCTATTCCTCCGCAGAACACATGGGGCTGACGACCTTTGCCTTCGGTCTTGGTGGACCCGTGGCCACTTTTGCTGGAATACTTCACCTAGTAGGTCACAGTCTGGCCAAGTCCTCGGTATTCTTCTCTGTGGGGCGAGCGACGCAGGAGGCACGGTCCCGTGAGTTGGCGGATTTGCGGGGATTTCTAAACAGGCGACCGGTACTCGGCTGGTCCATCCTGCTGTCGGTCCTGGCCATTTTAGGAATGCCCCCAGGGTCTCTATTCTTGAGTGAATTTTTGATTCTGACGGTCAGTCTGGAAAAGGCCTGGATAACCACTCCATTGCTGTTGCTCGGGCTCGGAATGGCATTTGCCGCCATCTTTCGTGCCCTGCTTCCTCTACTCTACGGCGAGGGTGGAGGCCCCTGTAGCGCACTTCCCCTGCGTGGACTGACTCCAGTATTTCTCCAACTGTCCCTGGTGCTGCTCATGGGCATCGCGATTCCCTATCCCCTGGATCCATGGATGCAGGCCGTGGCTGGGGTCCTATCATGATCAAGCCCTCCTGGTTTTCGGAAACCATGGGTTCTTTTTGCCTCATACTGGCTCAGCCCCCCATCTGGCGAGGCCGCCTGGCTGCTGATTATTGGCAGCAACTTGGGCAACGCATTCGACAGCAGGGAGGACGCTTGCTCGGTATCTGGGGCGAGCACCAAGATACTGCTGGGGCAAACATCCATGCCTTTTTCTTAACGGAGTCTGGTTATTTGTGGTGCACATTGCCCTTACCGGCAAACCTGCGCGAATTCCCAAGCTTGAGTTCGGTGTTTCCCACGGCCTGCCGCCAGGAGCGTGCCATCCGTGATCTTCTGGGACTGGAGCCGTTGGGCAATCCCGATATGCGTCCCTGGTTACGCCATGCCGCTTGGCCTGCCAATATACATCCTTTGGCCATGAGCGATATTCCGGAAGATATCCTTAGTTGCGCCGGCGAAATCGATTATTCCTACCGCGCTCCAGCAGGTCAGGATCTTCACGAAATTCCAGTGGGCCCGGTTCATGCCGGGACCATTGAGCCGGGGCATTTTCGCTTTACGTGTCTTGGTGAGCAGATTGTCCAACTCGAAGAGCGGCTGGGTTACTGCCATAAGGGTATAGAACGTCTTTTCGTCGGGCAGCCACCCGATGCCGCGCTCCGTCTGGCGGGACGTGTCAGCGGTGACAGCAGCGTCGCTTACGCTTGGTCCTATGCCATGGCCGTGGAGAGCGTCGCTGAAATTGAGCTTTCGCAGCGAGCCCTAGCTCTTCGTGGGCTGTGTTTGGAGCGCGAGCGGCTGGCTAATCACCTAGGCGATTTGGGCGCCCTTGGTAACGATGCCGGACTGGCGTTTGCACTCACCCAATTACTGGCCATCAAGGAAGAACTACTGCGTGAGAACGCCGAGATTTTTGGGCACCGTTATCTGATGGATGTCGTCCAACTCGGTGGAGTGGCCGTGGACCTCGACGGCAGAGCATTGCAGCATATCGAGCAAAGCAGCAAGGCGTGGCGCCGACGCCTGGAAACGCTGGATTTGCTGCTCCAGGAACATGCTGGTCTGCGGGACCGTCTAGTCGCTACCGGCCCCATCACGGCGGAACGTGCCGCGTACTGGGGCATGGCAGGTCTTAGCGGTCGCGCCAGCGGCCAAGCCTGGGATTTACGGACGCATTTTGCGCCGCCGCCATACGATCGCTATCCCATGGAAATCTCCCTCGCGCGCCGCGGTGATGTGGCGGCCCGTTGGGCTGTACGTTTCGCCGAAGTCTTCCGCTGCCTGCGGTGGCAGGAGAACGTCGTGGCGAATCTACCGGGCGGCAGCCCACGGGTCGCTCTGAAGGCTTTTCCTAAAGATGGTGAAGGTCTGGGAATCTGTGAGGGCTGGCGGGGGGAGGTTTTTGTAGCCTTACGTCTGGAAGATGGACACATTGCCCGCTGTCATCCTCACGATCCCTCCTGGTCTTTGTGGCCGGTCCTGGAGGAAGCGGTTTGTCAGGATATCGTCGCCGACTTCCCCCTCATCAACAAATCCTTCAACCTAAGCTATAGCGGACAGGATCTGTGAAAGGCGATCTGTCCCGAGGAGAATTTAACCAATGTACCGTATTCTCAAGGAAGCTTGGCGTCTGGGGAAATTAGGTGAACGCCATCAGTCCGATTCGTTACAAGGACAAAATCCCTTTTTGCAGAGTGCCGCTATACGTCACGTGGACGCCGGTTCCTGCAACGGATGTGAGTTGGAGATCCAGGCGCTGGGTGGACCACACTACGCGCTTGAACAGGCCGGGCTGCATTTCGTGGCCTCCCCGCGCCATGCCGATGTTCTGTTGGTCACCGGCCCGGTAACTCGTCATATGGCAGCCGCACTCAAGGACACCTATGCCGCCATGCCGCAGCCACGCGTTGTGGTCGCTTTGGGGGATTGCGCATGCGGCATAGGGCCATTCACATCGAGTTACGCTACCTTGGGTGCAGTAGACCGACTACTGCCAGTGCACTTGGCCTGCCCCGGCTGTCCACCGCCACCGACGGCCATTCTCGCTGCCCTGGAGCGCGCCATGATGGAACTGGGCGTAACAAGCCGCAGCACTGCAAAGAGCGATTTGCAGACCAAGCACGATACACATCGATAAAACGCGGAATAGAACTTGCAAAATCTCACCCTTCGCCAGTTGGACATTCTCCGTACATTGGCGCTCACTCACTCCTATACTAGGGCGGCTCGAACGCTGCATCTCTCGCAATCGGCCGTTTACTTGCAGGTGCGCAAGATAGAGGAAGAAATTGGTTTAGCCGTTACGGAACAGATGGGAAAGAAGGTCTTTTTGACCAAGGCCGGGGAAGAAATCCTGGCTGCGAGCCAGCGCATTCATGGCACACTCGAACAACTCTCCCGCGCTCTGGAACACCTGCGCAGGTTGGACGACGGCCAGTTACGCATTGCCGTGACCTCTGCTGCCAATGCCTTTGCTGTCGATCTGATAGCCCGCTTCCTGCAGCAGCATCCCCAATTGCAGGTTATTCTGAACATTGCCAACCGACAAGAAGTTCTAGCCTCCTTAGAACGCAATGACATCGATATGGCCATCATGGGTGAGCCACCGCAGACCCTTGGTCTGGTCGCAATGCCATTTCACCGGAATGACCTCATTGTCATTGCCGCAGCCAGTCACCCGCTCCGCCACGAACTGAATATCCCCCTGCAACGCATTGCCGAAGAGCCCTTCGTTCTGCGCGAACTGGGATCTGGGACGCGCGAGGCCATCCTACGCTTTTTTGGCGAACGCGGCCTGCAACTGCGGCAGAGCCTGGTCATGAACAGCAACGAAGCCATCAAACAGGCAGTGAAGGTAGGAATGGGTCTTGCGGTAGTCGCGCGGCATAGTGTAATCGTAAAAATGGAATCTGGATATCTCTGCAGCCTGTCCGTTGACGGATTTCCCTTGCGGCGCGCCTGGCACCTCGTCCATCGTAAAGGTAAGCAGCTGGCCCCCGCCCCTCGGGAGTTCAAGACCTTCTTGATTGAACATCAATATGTTCAGCATACGGATGGAGCCGAGGAGCTACTTTAGGAAAAATCACATATCATGGCGCCAGTCCTGGTGGATTGATACCCTTTGTCGGCTGATCCCTGAGGCGAGGTGGGCAGGATTGTGGAAACTCTAGGGACTTCATCCTGAGGATCAGAGGAATCACTCACCTCAACTTTGCCACGCCTACTTACACTATGGCTGGTTCGCCTATAATTTTGGCAAAAAGTACCATCGACAACAGATAAAATTCGGGCTTTTCCATGAACCCTTTGGCAATCTTCCCTATGGTTACGATTCTTTCGGGGTAGTCTGGCCTATTATGCCGGGTTTACCGATCATCAGGCGGCAGGGATCGGATATCGCCTGGAGGATGGTCCTTGGCAGGTGAATCTTGGGGCCTTCAAGAACGACAATCTGGGACAGCCCAGCACCTATGCAGGTGGTGTGGCCACGGATGGTTACCACAGCGACAACGGTGGTGCTCTCCGTCTCGCCTACCATTGGCACGGTAGCACAGGAGAGCGTCACGCGGTCTTTTCCGTCGCAGCCAAGGGTGGACAGCTGCAGGCGGGAGATCGCCAGGGCACGCGCTGGGCGGTGACCGCTGCTATGAACGGCACCTGGGGCCCCTGGAACCTCAAGCTACAGGCGGTGGACTACGCCTATAACGTGCCGCGCAACGCCAGCTATGGCGGTGTGATCCTGCCGCGTAGCTCCATCATCGCTGAGAACTACGGTTTCGCCTATCGTATGCCGGCCAAAGGGCAGCTCTACGGTGCGAGCCTCAAACGCAGTTTTTCCGTGCACTGGGGTCCTGTACACACGGTCAGTCTCTAAGATGACTACAGCTATCTGCATGTCGGCACCAGCGGCGGCTTCAAAGACGGCACCGTCACCCGTCCACACCGAGTCGGCGACGTGCAGCTGAATGTGGCCGGCATCGAGTTTGCCGCCAATCCCATTTACGTCTGGGCCGATGTGATCAGCGGTCGCAACGCGACCATGGCCTTTACTGGACCCGACGACGGCGCTTGGCACACCCGCTTCAACCTGGCCATCGGTGCGTATTTCGATAGCACCATCAAAAACTGAGAGACAAGCGGCGGGCAATCCGTAGCGGAATGCCTGCCGTGATGGCTCTCAGTTGTGATGAAACACAGGTTTGTGCACCCGCGCATGGGCGTTACCGTGATCGAGCTCGTGCACGGCTTCCTTGAAATCCTTGAGCAACAATTCGGCAAGATCGCGACTGAAACCTTCGCGAATGACGAGGCGCAGAATAGCGATATCCTCGCAATCCGCGGGCAAGGTGTAGGCTGGCACCTGCCAGCCGCGCCGCCGCAGGGCATCGGAAATGGCAAAGACATCGTAATGGCGGACATCCTGGCGTAGGCGTAGGGCGATGACGGGGATGGTGTCGCCACCACCGATGACCTGGAATATTCCCATCCCTTCCAGGGCCTTCGCCAACCACAGAGCCGTATCCTGCAGATTTTTCAGGATCCGAGTATAACCTTCTCGCCCAAGTCGCAGAAAATTGTAATATTGGCCGACGATCTGGTTACCAGGACGGGAAAAATTCAAGGTAAAGGTGGGCATATCGCCGCCCAGATAATTGACGTGAAAGATCAGTTCATCGGGCAGAAAGTCGCGATCGCGCCAGAGCGCCCAGCCAACTCCCGGATATACGAGGCCGTATTTGTGCCCAGAACAGTTGATGGACACCACCTGGGATAAACGGAAATCCCAGGCCAGATCCGGCTGCAAAAAGGGGGCAACGAAGCCGCCACTGGCGGCATCGACATGAATGGGCACAGGGCGGCCCAGTTTCTCCGTCAAGGGCACCAGGGCTTCGTGGATAGCCGCGACGGGATCGTACTCGCCGGTAAAGGTCGTTCCCAGAACCGCCACCACGCCGATGGTATGCGCATCCACGGCAGCGACCACGGCCTCTGGCGACAAGGTATAACGGCCTTCTTTCATGGGCAGGTAGCGCGGCTCCACCTCCCAATAACGGCAGAACTTTTCCCATACCACCTGTACATTTCGCCCGAGAACCAGATTGGGTCTTTGTGCCGACTGACCTGCCTTTTCCCTTTCCTGTCGCCAGCGCCATTTGAGTGCCATGCCCGCCAGCATGACCGCCTCGCTGGAACCAATGGCAGAGACACCGACGGCCTTCCCCTGCTGCGGCGCGTGAAAAAGGCGCGCCAGCATGTTGACACAGCGGCTTTCGATTTCTGCCGTCTGGGGATACTCGTCCTTATCGATCATGTTCTTGTCGAAGGTCTCGGCCATGAGGCGTTCGGCCTCCGGTTCCATCCACGTGGTCACGAAGGTTGCGAGGTTCAGACGCGCGTTACCATCGAGCATGAGCTCGTCGTGGATGAGCTGATACGCGGTGCGCGCGTCCATTTCTTTATCCGGCAAGCGATATTTGGGTACGGAGCAATCCATGCTGCGACTGGCAAAAGCCGGCTGTAGCACGCCATCTTCCTCTTGCCACGATTTGACCATGTCCGTTCTCCTGCGTGGGTCTATGGGCGGATGTCCCCTAAACGAAGACACAAAATCCGACCCTGCGTGGAGGCAGAGGTTCCCGACCCAGTGGCTTTATGCAGGCAGGGCGCTGTGCGGGTAACCCCAGGTCTCGTCGCCACGATTCGGGTGCGCCCCAGCGCACATGGGTAACTACCGCTTGGTATCGCCCTGCGCGGACGCCTCAGAGACCCCACTGCGGACCGAAATCGCGGCCAAGATCCAACTGATCCAAGATGCGCGCGACGACGAAGTCCAATAACTCGTCGATACTCTGGGGCCGGGTATAGAACCCGGGACTCGCCGGCAGAATGGTCACCCCCAGACGAGCGAGCTTCAACATGTTTTCGAGATGAATGGCGGAGATGGGGCTTTCGCGCGGGACGAGGATGAGCTTGCGCCCTTCCTTGAGCATGACATCGGCGGCCCGTTCCGCGAGGTTGTTGGACAGGCCCTGGGCGACGGCCGCAAGGGTCCCTCCGGAACAGGGGCAAATGACCAAGGCTTCGGGCGCGTGCGATCCCGACGCCAATGGCGAAAACCAGTCGCGCTCGTCGTAGCAGCGCAGCGTGCCGGTGCGCGGCAGACCGGCACGGAGACTCTCCGTCAGTGCTTCCATGGGCGTTGGCAGCTCCTGACCGAGTTCCTCGCGCCAGACGATGCGCGCTGCCGCTGAAAATACCACGGCCACATCGCAGTCCGCCGCCAGGAGCCGTTGCAGGAGCCGCTGGGCGTAGGGGGCGCCAGAGGCACCCGTTATGGCCACTCCGATGCGCCGAGCCATCTGCCTATCCGCCACCACCGTGCACCGCCGCACAAGTGCTTTGACGCGCTTCCAGGGCGCGGAGCAGACGCTCGTGGATGCCGCCAAAGCCGCCGTTGCTCATTACCAGGATATGATCGCCCGGGCGTGCGCTGGTGGCAACGGCATCCACCAGCATGTCGAGATCCGAAAACACGCGCTCCGGCTGCCCCAGCGCTGCGGCGACATCCCAGGATAAATCCGGAGGCGCGTAGACGAAAACGGCATCGGCTGCGGCCAGACTTTCCGCCAGCTGGCCGCGATGCACACCCAGGCGCATGGTATTGGAGCGGGGCTCCAGTACCGCCAGAAGCCTTCCATGGGGCTGTCGGGCGCGCAGGGCCCGCAGCGTCGCGGCAATGGCCGTAGGATGATGGGCAAAATCGTCGTACACCCGAATGTCCGCCACCCTGCCCCGTTCTTCCAGGCGGCGGCGTACGCCAGCGAAATGCGCGAGCGCGGCGCAGGAGCTCGCCACGGGCACGCCCACGTGGCGCGCGGCAAGAATGGCCGCCAGCCCGTTTTCGGCATTGAAACGGCCATAGAGGTCCCACTCCACCTGGCCCACCTCGCGCCCGTCTTCCAGAATTTGCCAAGCGGAACCCGCGGGATCCTCCAGCTTCAGGTCCCAATCGGCGCCATCGGCGAAGGGAATAGCCTCGGACCAACATCCGCGCGCCAGCACCCGCTCCAGAGCCGGAATCCCGCTGCGATAGAGTACTTGCCCGTTGGCCGGCACCGTACGCAAGAGGTAATGAAACTGGGTCTCGATGGCGGCAAGGTCGGGGTAGATATCGGCATGATCGTATTCCAGGTGGTTGAGAATCACGGTGCGGGGACGGTAGTGGACAAACTTGGCCCGTTTGTCAAAAAAGGCCGTATCGTATTCATCGGCCTCGATGACGAAAAAAGGGCCGCTGCCAAGCCGCCCGGACTCCGGAAAATTCCTGGGCGCGCCGCCAATGAGAAAGCCCGGCGCAAGACCGGCATACTCCAGAATCCAGGCCAGCATGGATGTCGTCGTGGTCTTGCCGTGGGTGCCCGAGACGGCAATGGTCCTCTTTTTACGGCTAAGCCACGAAACCACGTCTCCCCGACTAAGCACCGGCAGGCCCCGGCGTCGAGCTTCTTCCAGCTCGGGATTGTGCGGTGGGATGGCCCCAGAAACCACCACGACATCGATCCCATCCAGATGGGAGGGGTCGTGTCCTACCCACACCTCGATCCCAGCTGCCCGGAGCCGGCTCAGCGCGCCCGAATCTTTTAGGTCACTTCCCACCACCACATGGCCCATCTGGGCGAGCACGAAAGCAAGGGCGCTCATTCCGGCCCCGCCGACGCCCACGACGAGCACCTTCCTTGGCTGGTCCAGTTCCGCCTGCATCATCTGCCGACCACGTCCTCCAACATCGACGCCAGCTCTTCTGCACCGTGGGGACGAGCGATACCACGGGCGCTCTCCGCCATCTCCTTCAGTCTGGTGCGATCGGAAAGAAGTTCGTCCAATACACGAGCGAGCGTCTTTGCATCAAGGGCTCTGTCTTCGACCACGACCGCCGCTCCTGCATGGGCAAGAAGCGCCGCATTCCTCTCTTGGTGAGAGCCTGGCGCATTGGGCAGGGGGACCAAAATGGAGGGCTTAGCCATAGCAGCAAGCTCGGCTATCGAGCCAGCGCCCGCCCGTCCCACCACCACGTCCGCCGCAGCCAAAAGTAGACCCATCTCCTCTTGGTATGAGACCGCCCGATAAAAGAGCCCGCCCTCCGCCAACTCAATTCTCGGGCGCTCGGGCCAGTCCCGTTCCCCTACCACGTGCCATATGGCCAGGTCCGACCGAGAGCGCCACAGCTCAACCAAGCCGAAGACGGCCTGGTTGATTCTTCTCGAGCCGAGGGAACCACCCACCACCGCCACCAAGCTGCGCTCCTCGGGCACCCCGAGTTTGCGTCGTGCCCCCAGGGGATCCTGGGCGGCTTCGAAGATTGCGCGACGCAGTGGTAGTCCAGTCACTCGGGCACCGGGAAGCCCGGAGCCCGGCCACGCGGCGGCGATCGCTCTGGCAAATGGCGCGACGATCCTTGCGGCCACGCCCGGAACCACATCCAAGTTCACCACCAAGATCGGAATCCTGAGCACCACCGCCGCCATGCTTGCAGGCAGGCAGGCATATCCCCCGAGCGAGACGACCACCGCCGGGCGCTGCCTCAGAAATCGCCAAAGACAGACGCCACCAGCTCCGAGAATGCGGCATATCCTCCCGATCGCTGCTAACCACCGCCCACGATCGAGTCCCCGTATGCCAAAAGTCCACAGCTCGAAGCCTGCCTGGGGAACAAGTCTCGTCTCTTGGCCCCTGCTGCTCCCCACGAATAGGATGGCTTCCCTTGGCACCCCTCGCCTGACAAGCTCATCTGCCAACGCCAACGCCGGCACCACATGCCCTGCGGTTCCACCCCCCGCTAGCACTACGCGACCAGTTGGCCTCATGCCGAGCTCCCTAGCCGCATGCCGGCGCTGGCGGAACCCCGCCTTTGGGAGGGCCTGGCCGCCTCCCCGAGCCTCGCCACGCTCGCCAGGAGCCCCGCACCTGCCATCTCGACCACCGTGGATGAACCCCCAGCTGAGATAAAGGGGAGCGGGATTCCTGTGACCGGAAGAAGCCCCAGAGCAGCACCCATGTTGACCAGGGCCTCCATGCAGATCCAAGAGACGATACCAGCTGCAAGCAGGGCTCCAAAACGGTCTGGAGCCATCCTGGCAGCTCGCACGCCCCAGACAGCAAAGGTCACGAACAGCCCCACCACTGCCAGGGCCCCAAGTAAACCCAACTCGTTGCCGATCACGGCGAAGATAAAGTCGGTCGAGGCGTTGGGCAAAAGACCCCACTTGAGCGGGCTAGCCCCCAGGCCCACGCCAAAGAGCCCGCCCTGGGCCAGCCCGCTCAACGACTCCACCACCTGATATCCAGATCCGAGCGGATGAGCCCAAGGGTGCAGGAAGGCGAGTAACCTAGCCCGTCTATAGGAGCTGCCGAATGCTGCCACAAGTCCGCCAGCTACCACCACCGCTCCGCCGAGGCCCAACTGCCGGAGCGGCACCCCTGCCACGAAGAGCATGCAAAGCACCATCGCGCAGATGATCACTGCAGTGCCCAAGTCGGGCTGGGCCAACACCAGGGCGCTGACAAGTCCCAGGCTGAGCAGGCTAGGCAGAAGCACCCGCCTCCAGTTGGCTAACTGAAACCAGCGGCGCGTGATCAGGTCCGCCATGAACAATGCGACCGTCAGTTTTGCAAGCTCCGACGGCTGGACATGCAAGGGCCCGATCTTCAGCCACCTAACAGAGCCGTAGGAGTACACGCCAAGGTGAGGAAGCCTCGCCGCGACAAGTGCCGCAAGGCTTGCCAAGTAGGCGGGCCGGATCAGTCGCCTAAGCCGCCGATAGTCGAGTCGCGAGCCGACCAGGTAAGCACATCCGCCGAGCGCCACCCAGGCAGCCTGGCGCAACCCCCCAGACCACATGGATCCACCTCCCGGCACAGCGGTCGCCGAGGTAACCATTACCAGCCCGAATACCGCGGCGCCCCCGACTATCCAACAGATCGCTGCGTAGGTGCTCACCCCGAGTTGCAGCCGCCCCGTGCCTCTTCGAAACGCAGACTGGCCGGCATCGAGCTTTCCCCCAGGGATGACGACGAAGCGGCGACCACCAAGCGAACCCCTGTCCGCGACTAGCTGCTCAGACACCGCTCAACCCCCTTCGGTCAGCCAGTTCCAGGACGCAGCGGGCGAAGTCGTCCCCCCGCTCCTCGTAGTTGGCATACCAATCAAAGCTCGTGCAGCCGGGAGATAAAAGCACTGTGTCCCCCGGGCGAGCTAGGCGACTCGCCAGCTCCACAGCCTCCGCCATGCTGGCCGCCTTTTCGGTCGCCACACCCGCTGCGCCAAAGGCCAGGCACAGCTCGTCTGCCGCTTCCCCGATGCAGACCACGGCTCGCAGCCTCGGTGCAAGCAACCTTGCTGCTTCCTCGAAGGAGAGCTTCTTGTTGCGCCCACCGGCTATCAGCACGACCGAATCGAAGGCAGCCACAGCCGCCACCATGGCATCTGGGGTCGTAGCTTTTGAGTCGTCGAAATAGCGGACTCCATCTACGGAGCCGACTAGCTGAATTCGATGTGGAAGGCCCGAGAAGTTCTCCAAGACGAACCGCACCGCCTCGAGGGACGCTCCTGCCGAGGTGGCGAGGGCGCTGGCCGCAAGGGAGTTTTCTATATCCGCAGGAAAGCCCCTCCACAGTTTTCCGAGCGAGACCACTTCGCTGCCATCCGGCGCCAAAAGCCACTCCCCCTCGGTCCTCCAGTCGCCGCTCGTTCGGCCAAAGCTCACCTTCCGGCATGAAACCTTGGCCAGCTCCCTTGCCACAATGGGACTTTGCTTGTTGCCCACGGCCACGTCGTCTTGCCTCATGTTCTGCCATATGCGGGCCTTGGAGGCCGCATAGTGCCGAAGGCTTGGGTGCCAGTCCAAATGATCTGGGGACAGGTTCAGCCAGCCGGCCACTCTCGGATGGAACTTTCGGGTCAGGTAGAGCTGAAACGAAGACGCCTCCACGACGATGGCTTCCGCCTCCGAGAAGGCCGCCTTGATGAGGGGAAATCCTATGTTGCCTGCGGCCACGGTCCTGATGCCGGAGCGGTTCAGCATTTCTGTCACCATGGCAGTGACTGTGGTCTTGCCGTTGGTGCCGGTGACTGCAACCATGGGGACACTCACCAGCTGGCTGGCTAGCTCCAGCTCCCCCACAATCTCCACCCCGCTCAGAGAGTAGGCAGGGTGCGACACTGGTACCCCTGGACTCACAACCACGATGCCCTGCCGGCGCGCAAGCCCTCGGAGAGTCAGGGCATCCGGCTGCTCTACAAGCTCTACGCCCAATGCCTCGGCCAGTTTGCGGGTCTCGGGTCGCGGATGGTCCTCAACCGCCACCACAGAAGCACCGGCTTCCAAGAGGACCTCTGCAACCGCCTGACCGGAACGACCGAGGCCCACCACCAGAACAGAGCGGGGCAAGCCCGCCCCCTTCCTCTTTTGGGTCTGAACGGCGCTCATAGCTGCCCTTTCAGATTGATGAAGTCGCCAAAGAACAGTCCCACCGCCAGCGCCGTGAAAATAGCGGCCATGATCCAGAACCGAACGATCACTGTCGTCTCTGGCCAACCTGACAGCTCGAAGTGATGGTGGAGGGGTGCCATTCGCAACACCCGCTTTCCGGTCAGCTTGAAGCTTGCCACCTGAACCACGACCGAGAGAGTGATGATCACGAAAAGCGCGCCAATCAGAAACAAGAGCAGGTCTATCTGCATCTCGAGGGCGATCGCTGCCAGTCCGGCTCCCAGTGCGAGCGATCCCGTGTCCCCCATGAATATCTTGGCCGGCACAGCGTTCCACCAGAGGAAGCCCAGGCAGCCTCCCACTATCGCCACCGCCTCAACTGTCAGGTCGAGGGCGTCGTGGAGGTGGTAAACGGAAGGGTGGCGAAACTCCCAGTAGCCGATCACGACGAGGGCGGAACCTGCGACTGCCACCGAGCCAGCAGCGAGCCCGTCGAGACCGTCGGTGAGGTTCACGCCATTCGAGAAACCGACCACAACCAAGCCCGCCCATACTGCCCAGCCCAGATCGTGCAGATTCGGAAGCCCCATGTCGACTCGGGTAAATGCGAGCTGTGTGCTCACCTTGGCCAACGTCAGGGCCCCCGCTGCAAAGGCGCCTGCCACCACGAACTGAGCTGCCAACTTGGTCCTGGCGCTCAGACCAAGGCTCCTTTGTCGCCGAACGCTGATCCAGTCGTCCGCCAGGCCAATGGCACCGGCACCCAAGAAAGCAAACAGGCCAAGTGCTCCGGCCCACGAGAAGGGAATGCGCCCCACGCCATGGGCACACAGCCACCCCAAGAGGGTGGCAGCAAGGATTGCTATGCCCCCCATGGTAGGCGTGCCGGCCTTCGTGAAATGCCCGGCCGGGCCATCGTGGCGAATCTGCTGACCCACGCCTTGGCGCTTGAGCCAAACGATGAGAGGCCAGGTCCCAAAGGCCGCAACAAACAAGGCGACGGCACCAGCCACGAAGATGTCGATCACGGCTGGCCGGACCCCGTAGAAGTTGGCGTCGGCCCTCCCTGTTGCCGGAGTTCCTTGAGGATCTCTCTCGCAACTGCCGCGTCGTCGAAATCCAGGCTACGACCACCTATCTCCTGGCGCGTCTCGTGTCCTTTGCCCGCGATCACCACCACATCGCCGGGACGAGCACTACTGAGGGCCAGCCGGATGGCCTCCCTGCGGTCCAGCTCGATACGGAGTTTCGGACTACCTAGCGCACGAGACGGCATGCCCTCGAGAATGTCCTGAGCAATCGCCCTAGGGTCTTCGCTCCGGGGATTGTCCGAGGTCACCACCACCAAGTCCGCGAGGTCAAAGGCCACCTGCCCCATCTCGGGCCTCTTGCCGCGATCCCGGTCGCCTCCGCATCCAAAAACCACCACCACCCTGCCCTGACCCGCTACCAACCTCGCCGCCTCCAAGACGCTTCTCAGCGCAGAAGGGGTGTGCGCGAAGTCGACCCAAGTCGTGAAGGGTTGGCCCAGGGCCACAGGTTCCATCCTCCCCCTAATCGGCCCTGCCCCTTCGAGTGCGGTGGCAATGGTGTCCTCGTCGAGGCCTAGCGCGAGAGTGGCCTCTGCTGCGGCTAAGGCGTTCTCAAGAACGTGGCGGCCGGCCTGACGCAGTCGGATCCGCCTCCCCCTCCAGACGAGCAGGGCGACATCTGGACCCGGAACACTCTCCGGCCAATCCGAAAGGCAGTAGGTCACCATTGGGATCGAAGCCGTCTCGGCCAAGCGCCTTCCGTATGGGTCGTCGCCATTAACCACTCCGAGTGCGGCCTGGCGAGGGGTGAACAGCTCTGCCTTTGCTTGGAAGTAGGCCTCCATGCTCCGGTGGAAGTCGAGGTGATCCCTCGAGAGATTGGTGAACACCGCCACGTCCATGCGAATCCCCTCGACCCGACTGGCCACCAGAGCGTGCGAGGAGACCTCTAGACAAAGCGCATCGAAACCCTGCGCGAGCTTGGCAGCAAGCAAAGGATGGAGGTCGGGTGCTTCGGGTGTGGTGTGCTGGCCCGAAAGCGTCCCCACTACCACCGGCCGCATCCCCGCATGCTCAAGAATGCGGCCTGTCAGGTGGCAAACGGTCGTCTTGCCGTTTGTGCCGGTCACGCCAACACTAAGCATCCTGGCGGCAGGCCATCCCGCCAGAGCCGCCGCAGCGAGCGCCATGGCCTTCCTCACCCGCCCCGGCCCCATCACGAGCTGAGGCACCCCCAGGTCAACCCACCGCTCAACCAACAATGCCGCCGCTCCCCTCCCTAATGCCTGAGGGGCCGAGTGATGGCCGTCGAATCGGCTTCCCACAAAGCAGCAATGAAGGCTCCCCGGCCGCGACGTGGCCGGATCGTAGGTGACCGAGCTCACCGAGACTCCTTGGTCCCCAGAGACCGCGGCGGGACGAAGTAGTGGAACGAGGTCCCTGAGCAGCATGCCGCTCTCTTTCAGATGGCCGTCAGCAAGCAACGCTCGGCGAAGTCTAGTGCAGGATCCTATGATGCTGCCCCTCTGGCACGGCGCGTCGAGGGTTCTTAGCCGGCAGCGATTGAGCGCTTGGCCAGCGCTCTCACGAGCCAGGTGGTGGCGCAATTTTGAGCACCTGCAGCGCGTAGCGACAGATTCTCGAGAAGGTGGGCGCCGCTGCTAGTCCACCGTAGCTGTTGGTGGGATCGTCTATTGCGACGATGGCCGCTATTGCTGGGCGCTGCGCGGGCACGAACCCTACGAAGCTTGCTATGTACTCCCCTGGTACATAGCCACCTTTCGGGGACAGCTTGTTAGCCGTTCCAGTCTTGCCGGCCACCAAATATCCCGGGATTGCAGCCGCAGGAGCCGTCCCCTGGGGTGTGGCGACATGCTCCAGCATCCTCGTAAGCTCCTCCGCAGCCCACGAGGGCATCACCCGCCGCGGCGAGGAAGGAGGCAACCCGAGGACTCGTCCGTCCGGCTCTACGAAGCCGATCACTAGGCGAGGATTGACAAACAGGCCGCCGTTGGCCACTGCCACGTAGGCATCCAGCATCTGCTGGGCTGTGACTGCGTCCTGCATACCAATGGGGGTGGAGCCAATCGAGCTACCCGACCACTGGGAGAGAGGAAGCATCACTCCGTAGGACTCTCCAGGGAAAATAAGCCCCGTCGGCTCACCGAATCCGAGCCGACTGAACCACGAGACCAGCCTCTGGGGCCCGAGACGCTCTGCGATCTCTATGGTGCCAACGTTCGACGACCTGGCGATTATCTGGGTTGCGGTCAAATGTATGTTGCCATGGGGCTCCGCATCGGAGAAGTAAGCTCCACCAAGGATCAGATGCGACGGGACATCTAAGACTGTGTCTGGAGTGATTATGTGATCTGTCAATGCCCCGGCAAACGTGGCGATCTTCATCATCGATCCTGGCTCATACGCATAGGTAACAGGCAGGTTTTCTGTGTCTTCCACAACCGTGTTGCCGTGGCGAACCAAGCTGGCCATGGCCAGTATTTTGCGCGTGCCTAAAGAATCTATCTCCGC